>Ga0209367_1002148_pt1 | contig 25676 bp, 11 predicted proteins | sample WorMetLIZISLAND2_FD_187412 | JGI IMG/M metagenome (GOLD analysis project Ga0209367, IMG submission 187412) | Marine gutless worms symbiont microbial communities from Max Planck institute for Marine Microbiology, Germany - Olavius geniculatus... ... | reverse complement strand
CCGCCAAGAAGGTAATGTTTTTGCCGGTTTTTGTTTGTTTGTTTGTCTGTCTGTATGTGAGTCAGCAAGATAACTCGAAAAGATATGGACGGATCTTTCTGAAATTTTGAGGGTATGTCGGGCATGGCATAAACTACCAGTGATTCAGTTTTGGGCGTGATCCGGCAGGAATCCTGGATTCTGGATTACTTTGAAATTTTCGTTACCATTGCGTTAAAGGCGGCATAAAGGAACCACTGGCAAAGCGAAGATGGTGACGCCATCTGGCGAATAGCTTTGCCTTGGCGGAGGTACCTGCGGACTATGACTGCTTTCTAGTTTGCTTTGAAGTTAGATCCGGGAAGCCGGGTCTGCTGTTACAACCGGGCAGACCTATACCAGTTCCTAAAACGGGCAATGCTGCAAATCACTATTACCCATTGCTTTGTATCGCTTATTATTCAGTTGGTTACCAGATATACATAAGATTTTAATGGGCTATTATGTTGACTTATTGGTATAATAATGTGTCAATATATATATATATTAAATTTATTAAATTATATATTATTATATAATTTATTAAAAGCTGATTTATTGCAGTTAGTTTATCAGTTATCAACACTTACTAAAATTACTCTGGCTTTTGGGCCCTTCTCACTGAATCCCAAAAGGTGGAGGATGGCCACCTAGACTTTTTCTGTGATCTCCCTTATATTACAAAATTTATCTGCTGTTACAAATAAAACTTTTGACAGCCACTAGTATTTTATTTTAGCATGCAAACAATGCACGTCGTTTAATTGGAATGGGTTGTTTAAAGCACACGTTAGCAGTTAATAATAATAATAAATAATAATCTGACTTGTAAAGCGCCAGTATGTGCTAAAAAAGACTTCAGTTGCGGTTAATAATATAATATAATTAATATAATATTGAAAACAGTGAAACGCCGCAGCAGACATCACGTACTGTATGTCTAGGCAGAAAGAACAGTAAGTCGGAAGCAAACGCGTCGTCTGTTACAAGTGAAAAATACGCAAAGAACAATAACTATCTCTCGGCGACCGAGAGTGCAGCTAGGATAAGTTAGAGCAATACCAGTGTGTAAACTGTACAAAAATAAAGATCAGTCGTCCTTTTGACCAGAGGCGCCATCTTGTGTATGAGATAGGTGATCCGTCGCAGACTTCAGGCTCACGACGTACAAGATTTTTTTCCGGTAGGTTTTGAGACGTGAGGAAAAATTTATTCAAAACCAGAGGCGACTCAAATAACCCGTTATTGAACGCGTTCATAAATTAATCACGATTAATTAATGCCGATTATTGTAAAAAAAAACTTTCTAACTGTAAAAATTACTTTGCAGCAGTTTTTTGGTTTTCCTGTTTTTTTTTGTTTAAGCTAAGTTACGCAAAAACATCAATATTTTGTTTACGAACCCCGCTACTATAATTTATAACAAGCCCAAAATCTTCTGGGCAAAGGAATCTCGGGTTTTGCACCTCTGATGATAACAAACACATAATGCAACAAGTTTTAACGATTGCGTGAAATCTGCGTGAAATCTGCATGAAATAACATCGCCGCTATATTATAGTCGAACGTTTTCCCGACGTAGAACAAGTAATAAGCCACTGCTGAACGTGACAGAATGCCTCATTTTACGCTGATGCCTGTCTCAACTTCCGAGTACAAAAAGAATCCGTGCCAGTCACAGGTGGCGACTCATTTCAGGTCACAAGTCAAGAACTCCAGGTACGGTAATGTGACCTGCTCGCCATGTAACTTTGTCAGCGCATTCCAATAGCCAGCTGTCGCAGCTGTCAAGTCAACGCCTTGCTAGGTCCATCTGACGTACGACGTACATAATTCTCCCGCGCTCTGATGGTACCGTAGGGACTTTGCGTCACGCCGTCGACATTGCTCATGTCACCTTAGTCGTCGCTGGCGCTGCACTGCCGGCGACATCACTCTCATACCTGGTTGTAGCGCACGTGCCGTGCTTGTAACAACAGTTTGCCATCAGCTGCTTTTGCCATCAGCTGCTGTCCGTGACGTCGACACACTTGTACATGTCGGCTTCCGTCAGCGACTGACAACTCATTTATTCGCTTGCGCTGACAACTCAGGAACATTCGCGCCTCATTCGTATGTCTGCTTTTATGCTTCTGACGGATGACTGTAAGCCGCCGTCCCGCATCAGCGCGTTATATCCGCTCGGCGTCACCTAAATCGCTTTCCCTTTTACATCACATAACCACAGGGTCGCTGAGCTTATTTCTGCAGGCTGTGTAATGGTGATGTCGTTTGTTGTTCATGGAAATGCGGCGTTTCTGCCCATAGCTTCCGTACGCCTAGGCCTATATACGAGAGGCGATGGTCGCTAATTAGCCGTGCCGTTAGTGCCGATTTCGCCCATTTCGCCAGTCACATATCTTCTCGTACAGCGAGGCATGCAGGTGGAATTAATGCTGACGTTCCAGTATAGGACAGCACCAGCTCAGCTCTGTGGGCGGAACTGAACTGGTCCGACGTAGGTCAAGGTCGCTTCACGACGATCATCGGCTCTTGCCTTGCAGCTGAAAACAAACATACGAGTTCTGCATGCACATTAACGTGAAACGTAACGTAAAGTCCTTCCCAAACCGCAAAGAGCATAGGGCGGATGAGATATCCGTTTCTACAGTTCTCGGCTGTATACACCAGTTTACACTGTGAGACTACGGATACGGGGACTATTGCATTGCGTCGCGCGGCGTGCCTGTTTATACTCCAACTTCCTCTGACACCACCCACTGCGCATAGCCGGAAAAGTACTACCAGAAAAATTTGCATTATGAGCAGCAAATGACGTCGCATAGAGTTGTAGGCCCTACATAGGTCACGATATTTATTACTTCTGAGCGGCTCTACAACAAGTTTAGGCCTACGTATTTAACTATTTTCCTTCTTATTATAGACTGATGGTCTGCTGGCCGACGGATGCAAAAAGACACTGCATAGGGCAGCCGTAGGCCTACTTCGCGAAAACACGGGCCAGAAAGATCGTCGGCGGTCGTCATCTAGTATTCATGAGGTGCTATAAAGAGAAGCGTGAGCCCAGAGTGAGTAAAGGCCATTCGGTGCCACACTGTCACAAACAGAAGCGTGTTTGGGTGGCGTGCGAGTGAGTGAGTGACATGCGGTGATTAATCTGACCGGTAGCAGGTGCTCGTCGTCGCTGGCAATGGTACAGAGCCCTGGTGACGGCACGCACGGTGTCGTCAAGGCACAGCGACACGGCCGCAGCGATGAAACATCCCATCGCCACACCGACCAGCAAGAACCCCGGCCCGTACGACACGCCGCCGTCCACGCCCCAAACCTGGCCGCCACTCAGCCGGCGTTCGCCGTCCGTCGACACGACATGTAAGATCATCGTCACGCCGCTGCTGATCGCTGTCACCAGCATACAACACCAACCGTCACAGATCTATCTAGCCATACCGAATTGAAACGAAACACGATCGTCAAGCCTTGCTCAAGGCTATAAGTACTTTAGTGGCTTCCGCGGGCAGTAATGACAGCGAATGACATTTAGTGAATCTGGGCCAAATGGTTCAAGCAGTATCATGACCTTGACCACTGACCTATTCAATAGGGTTCTAAAGGTTGTCAAGGTACATTTTCATGCAAAATGTCTTCAACCTAAGTGCAACGGTTCATGAGATGTTGGCAGAGAGAGAGAGAAAAAAAACTTAATGACGGTGGTGAAAACATGCCTTAACACTAACTCTAACCACAACAGACCTTACGGTATATAAACTGAGAACTGGCACGCCGGATACGCCGCTCTGTGGAACGTTCACACCAATTTTGTTTTTCTTTGCGCCTTCTTGTTTTCGAGCTGTAGGAACTCGAACGTGACGGACAGACAGAGAGAAAACAAACGGTCGGGCGGAAAGGCTAGACTAGTAGTGCGGCCTGTTATAACGACCGGACAAATAACGATGAAAAAAAAACAAAAAACATCTTTAAAAAGCGTCTTCGAAAAAAATACAAAACGCTTGTAAAAGCTGAATAAAAACGCGACCGCGGTTTTTGCTTGACGGATTGACTAAGTAAATCGATTGCTTTTTTAAGGAACGTGTTTTCTCAACTTTACAGAGAAGCGCCAGTAATGCGGCGTGGACTCACCACAGATGATGTATATTTCACCAGCTGAGTGATAGTAGTAAATCTTTTTCGGTAGCGACGAAGTGCAGAGTCCTCCAAGTGACAGAACGATTGCCATCAGACCGAACGACAACGTGAACATTAGCAACGCGATGACGCTGACGTGCCACTCTGTCCAAACACATACATTTATTACTGCATATCCATGTATATGTTTCCACGTTAGTGTTTCAAACTACAACAAAGTATAATAGACCAGTGTTCAGATTTAGGCCTAGATTTTTCTCAGAAATTACAGCAATGTATGGTAAAGTAACTAGCAAAAAGTCATTATTAGTAGTTTTCGACGGTAATTTATATTAGCACGATAAACATGTGCATACAGGCTGTTCATATAGCTGTGGTATAGGCCTATATTTTGGCGTATTTTCAGAAGAAGGCTTCTTAGCTGGGAAGTGGAAACATGACTTTTAACACAATTCGAGTGTGCTAAATGCTAAATTAAATTAGTCTGTTTTGGTTTTCGGGCAGAATTTCGAGTTTTTAGGCACGACAGCAGGTACCATATAGCGCGTTTTAGCCATCGCAATTATGTCTGTCTGTCTGTCCGTCCGTCTGTTCTTCTGTCCCTCACACGGGTGGATTAGTCACAAACGGTGCACGCTACGATCACTAAATATTCACTGTCGGCTGCCTGAAAGACTTTAGTTAGAGAATCCGTAAAGCTTTTCCATAAATTCGAAAGGGGCCACTTCAAGTGAGGTCGGTAAACAAGAAGGCAGTAGGAAAAATTTGCGATTTTTGGCCAATAAGTCGCCGTATCTTAGAAACGGTGCGACATAGGGCCAAGGTTAGGCCTACTATTAATCACTAATAGGAAGTCGTACACTGGATTTCGATTAATCATCGTGTCCAATGTCAACTGCTGCTTGCTGGGATCGGTGAACTTAGATTTTCTTCGCAGTGGAACTTAATACATGCACCGCTGTCGCGCTTTTTCTTTGTGTTAGCTGGGTTTTCTTGTTGACTTTCTGATTTCCGTAAACAGAGTAACCGCCTATTTGTTACCACTTTCTTTAAACCCAAAAGTTTCTCTAAAAGTTGCTTTTCGCAGAAATGTGTCCAAACTATAACGGCGCACATTTACGCTGGAGCTGACGTCGTGACAAATAAGAGATCGCAAGAGGTAGTTATTGCTGCTGTGGATGGACGCACTCATTGTGTGGATTGAGTCCGCTATCAGAGCATGTACAATGATGGTGCAAGCATGTAGTGCGATCAATGTCCTTCAGTCGGGACAGACAGACACGGTGCTGTTGCACGGCGTCGTATGCCCGCTTGCCCCACCGACCGGCTGACCAAATGACCGCGTGTCGACGCACAACACGGCGGCGAGGATACACACAGCGACACGCCGTGCGACCACCCACACGACATCGTCGGTGCGCCGCCGCCCGCAGCACGCTCTGCTGTTCGCGCTCTGACTCGCTGCGGAAACCCGTGGTACGCTACTTAAAAGCGCGTACAAAACGAACGAAATGTACTGAACTGAAATGAACAAAACTGCCAGTTTGTTCGTGTTGTACAGTCCGTGCAGCGCAAGTTACGGAACTGAACTGATATTTCAGTCCAGTTCAGTTCTGCCGCGTTGTACGCGCTTTCTAACTCTGAAGTCGGCATTCATCATTCGTAGACGAACCTGATGAACTCGATATACAGCTACTCTGAGACGACTCCCAGTTTGATTGACTGAGTAATTGATTAACTCATGGTTCTTCATCAAGTTTCAGCCTTTGAATTCCTCGAAGCTGTCTACTACTACGAGTACTGCCTACTGTTTCCTGGGGCAATTGGAACCGATAGTCATCTCGAACTAGAAACAGGTGGAGTAACAGCGATCAGAAATGAACTTTGACTCCACTGAAGACAAATTCAACTATGACCAGCACCGAACGAACAGATTTTTAGCAGAACTCAGAATGGTTCGTTTAATGTCATGTTTTACGGCCCCTCTTGAAGTGTTGCCAAAGTGAACTTTTTTCACTATAGGCCGCACTTCACTGTACTGTCACACCATTCCCCTATTCGTATCATGTCGTCTGCGAGCCATCGTACCGCGGTCCGCTCGCTGAAAGTGCCACGACCACACGTGAGTTTTCCCAGCAATCAGCAGCCTCCGCCTTTGTCGTGATGCACGGCTGCGCAAATATTAACCACGATCTAAGCAGCGTGCAGTTGTCCTGCCTTTTAAGCTTTTTGCTCAAAGGCCCGCAAAGCCCGCAACAGCTCATCTGCTATTTGCAAAACGACCTAAATTTACCGCGTCTCGGAAAAAATACCACTTTCACTTTTTGAATGATTTCGGCCAACATCATCGTCATCGTATGAGCATGCGACGGACTGCAGCGTAGCTGTTTCCACGCGCTGCCTCCATCGTTCTCGATCTTTGGCGTGGTGTCACGCTGAGTGGAGTCTGTGGTTGAGCGGCTGAAGGTTGGCTTCCAGCGTCCGTGGCCAGGTGTGACGTGGTCGTCCTGGACGGCGCCTCCAGTCTTTGGGGAGCCGCGGACTGACGTAGCCCTATGTAAGGCTTTGAATAAATTATACGAATCGTCCGTCCTTGCCACATGACCAAAGAAACGGAGTCGTCTTGCTTGGATGAGCGGCAGCAGCTAAAAACATAAAGCGATTTTAACAATTCTTCGACTGTTACACTCTCAGATAAACTATGAAGATGTGAAACGAAATTTACCACCTTACCTCAAATTTGTTGCTTGCCGTACGATACCCTGCCGTATTCTAATGTTTAGCTGTACGCCTTTACACTTAAAGCGCACGTGGATGCATGTGTGTGCATATGATACAGATACAAGTAGGCTTATCATATACTTACAAATGGGTTGAAATGACAGTCGAATAGTACGTGTAGTGTGGCATAGCAGCTAAACAACAGCTGCTCTGCACGAGTTGGGCTTCAGTTTCGGACTTTTTCTCAGCCAGATCGTATAAGCGTACTTTTGACTTGCATACTGTACATCATCGTCTTGATCTTTCTGATCTGTCATGCTATACTAGCCGTACTGCTCAACGTTACGCAGACAGTAGGTTAGGACTACAGCTTAAGAAAAGAATACGATCGAAGTCTGCATCGTACTTATTTATGGAATCGGACCTAAGTACGAAACACAGCGTCATGTCGTCAGCATAATGCGCAGTAGCAGCATCACATCACTTGGCACGCTGTTATTGTCTGCTTTATTACGTCCAGCCGGACCCATAGGAGACATTAAGCGCTGTCTTCCGCCTGTCCGTCCGTCTGTCGCACATAGGCTACATAATGTTGCCACGTCTTCTTCGCCAGTTAGTGTCGGACACGGAAAATGTTGCAGCCAAACGGCACACAGAAATGTCGAAAAAAAGATTCCTCAGTAAAAATGCCACAAACGTTCGTCAGGCATGTCTGTCCAGATTGTATCAGTCCGTTCTAAGCACGTCATGTATTTTTGGCCTGCGTAGTCAGTAATGGCTTTGCTGATGTATCGCATAATTTCAGTCAGATTTTGTTGAGTTTCAGCTGAGCTACGATGGTCTGTTGCAATAACTGTCATCATTATCGGCGTCAAGCATTAGCCTGCCGGCAGTGTTTGTGCGACCATCCATCACACACATCCATCCAGCAGACAGTTCACCACTAGGCCGAAGTGTGTATAAAATATAATTCTACGAGAAAGCACTACAGAAAAAAATAAACCGTTGTTTTGTCTTGCGTTTATTTAGACCAAAAATAAAAGATCTGTAATTTTCTCTTTGTCCATAAGCAAAGCGTTCTACTATTTTGCCTAACAATGGCCAAATTTAGTTCGCAGTCGGAGCTAGAGTCGCCCGAAGTGCATGAGCCAACCGAGCCGACACCAAGTTTGGCTTGTCTGCCTTTTTGTTATAGAGTAGTAGTCTGACGGACAGACGGACAGATGGACGGACGGACGGACAAATGGGCGAGCAAGACGCGTAATGCGGCCTATAAGAAACAGACTAAATAGAAAAATAATAAATTAATAATAGACAAACGTGGCGCATTCCGTGACTTACTTTTATATTCGACGCTGGTACAGTTAAGCGGAGACGTACAGATCTGCCAGAGACCGGAATGACAAGCGCCGTGTAGCGAATGATCTGCACAACACATCATCTCACCTGCATGCATATATACAACTACTGGCTGGTAAGATATCAAGAAAGCACAAACGCCAAATTAAAAAAGCTTTTAACTCCAAATTATTACTAGCAATCAATTGCTAGATGGTTAATCTAAGCTGAGTTTGTTAACCTGTTTTGCTGACTATTCGTTAGGTCGGTTTTTGCTGTATTTTTTAATTCTTTTATGGTATTTCTTGCAGTTCGGTGTTTCATTTACAGACATGCTGTTTCTGCCGTTTCGTTCTTCTCTGGTCGGCGTTTTCTAGTAGAACCTTTCCAATCGATGAAACAAATAGCGCTGGCAACAGTCTGTCCGGCAAGACAAGCTGTGCATAACCTAATTTCATTCAAGTCACGTAGAAGTCTCCTTCCAACTGCACGGCCAGAGAGAAGCGACGCATATAGAGCAACTGGAAGCCTCTTCGTGATTATGTGGATCCAAAGTCCGAGCAATAGATGAAAAAGGCAATTTACTGCATGCAGAAAGCTCATGCATAATAAATTATGACCAGTAATATAAAACATTACACTTTTAGTTTTCTAGACTGATTTTCACATAAACAAAATCAATATAATAACAAAAAAGCAGAAAAGTAAATTTCGAACATGTTCCCAATTTTAGACACTCTCCGTTTTTTCTCAACTCTTTAACTTTTCTCTCAACTCTTTCGACTCATTCTTCGTCCACCAGAGAAACCTATATTTGTAGCCAAGAATTGGAGTTGGGGCGGTTCATACAAGGCCGAAAACCCGAAAGGCCAAACATCGAAAACGGGATTCTTGGGGAGGGGCTAGCGAGCCCCCTCACCGCTAGCTAAGAAATATGGGGAACTGCTGAAGACTCCCAGGGCTGAAAGTTTCCTAGCGAGGTCCGCAAAGCGACGTATTTTTGAACATGAAATAGCGCTGAAAATGCCTGTAGCGGGCATAAATTTCGTTAGTTTCATCTTAGCTCTGGGAGTGCACATACACCTCCTGCGCCCACTGGCTACACCTATGGAGAGACCAGGGACTCTGGCTTTCCAATTTTTGGCCTTGGTCGCCTTTCGGTCCATTTGAGTTCCATATTAGACTTTCCGCACACGCGAGATGGAACAGAGATACAACCAGAACACAAAACGAAAACAAAATTGCTTCGTTTCTGTTGGTTTTTTTAATTTCTTGTTTATTTCGCGCCCATCGTCATTATTTACCATAACAGTCATTGTGTGTATTGTACAAGTTTGAGAAACTGGAAGCAAAACTACATTACACATATGATAAAAGTTCACAAAAAATAAAGTGAAATGTTAAACGCTTTGGTAGAAAAGTTGATAGTAAGCTGCCAGTCTATACCGAGGAAAAATTTTCGCTAATTGATCAGTCACGTCTTAGTCTCTCGAAACTCGGAAAGAGCCAGCCAGCGTCGTTCGTGCTTTTCAGTTTCAGAGCTACTGTAATTACTGTAAGTCGTCAAGCAACAACCATCAACCAATCGATTCGGATTTTAAAGTGACTTAAGTATTATACAAACTACATTTTGTGTCCACTAAAGAGAGGTGTTTTGATAGAGTCCTGTGCAGGGAGTAATCCGACAAATAATTTGAGCAAAACTCACGTGACGCGCGATAGCAGCGGTCCTGCAACTTTGGCAATCAGTGTAAGCCTACAGCAATAAGATATTAATGCATTTTGAAAGAGTACTTAACTTTGAGGCCTCCGTACGGAAGACTCCTTAAATTTAAGAGATCAAAACTAAAATTCCTAAAATGTACGTTCTATACTAAAAAATGTCATACGCAGGTTGTACAGGTCTATTTCCAGACATTTAGGCACATTTCACTCTTCAAATATGTGTCGCAGCCGGAAATCGCAAAAAATTACTAAAACCCTTATTTTGGGGGTTCAAGGTCATTCAAGGTCATCAACGTTGACACCAATAAAAAGCTTGTCACTATTGCTTGTAATGATAAGCAGCATGTCTGTGTCTATCTGCAACCGTGTTCACGCTACACGAGATAATTGCTGTAAAATAATCACTTTTTAGGGGGGTAGCTGTCTTTGACGCTTACCTGCGCCGGCCTCCTTAAACCTAAGGATCATCACTTAAACTGCTAAAATCTACGTTTTATGCTGAAAATTTCATATGCAGGTTGTCTTGGTCTATATCCATCCATTTCGTCGCAGTTCAGCGTTAAAATGTGCGCTGCATCCAAAAATTGCAAAAAATCGCTAAACCTCCGTCTTTTGGTGGGAAAGGGCGTTTAAGGTCGTTCAAGGTCATTGATGTTGATAAATCTAAAAAGCCTATCACCAGTGCTTGTTATGATAAGCAGCATGTCTGTACCTATCTGCAACCGTTGTCACACTATACAAGATAATGTTCATACAAACACGGAGTCTGTCCAATGCATTTCGATAGTTTACAGTATATGACCGTATAAATATAATCAGTGAGCTGTTTAGACTGGTAGAAAAAAATCAAACAGTTTAACTTTTCAAGGTCATTGATGTTGATAAATCTGGAACTGTACAGCAGCAATGATCTTTTCATCTTTCTCTATTATTTTAACTAAACAATAGACATTGTCAGACACGAGACCGTTCGATTCACTATAAATGGTCCATCATCACTATGCGTTTATCTTGCACCGTTATGGAAATATGGCGCCTCAAAGATAATGGGATCACGAGTTTGACCTTTTGGGGTCACCTGACGTCATCGGTCACGTGACCGTTCGACTCCCGGGGGTCGACTTCCTATGGGTGGTCCATGGTGACCATGCGTCTATCTGGCACCGTTACGGAAATATGGCGCCTCAAATATTGGACGCACGGACCTAGACACAGAAAAAAAGACGAAAGAATGGAAAGAAAAAGAGGAAGGGGAAGGGAAAGAAAAGGGAAAAGAAAAATGGAAAAAGGAAGGAAAAGGGGAGGGAGAAAAGAAATGGAAGGTAAAGGGAAGGGAAAGGGAATTGAAAAGGGGAAGGAAAAAGAAAAAAGGGGAAAGGAAAAAAGGGAAATGGGAAGGAGAAAAGGAATGGAAAGTAAAGGGAAGGGGAAGGGAAATGAAAAGGGAAAGGGAAAAGGGAAAGGTTAAGGAAAAGGGGAAGGGGAAGGAAAAGGGAAAGGGGAAAGAATAAAGGAAAGGGGAAAGAGAAGGAAAAGGGGGAGGGATAAGGAAAGGAAAAGAGGAAGTGGAAAGAGAAAGGAAAAAGAAAAAAAGAGGAAAAGGCAAGGGAAAGGGGAAAGGGTTTAGGGGAAGGAAAAGGGGGAGAAAAAGGGAAGGTGAAAGGAAGATAGCTTAAGAAATGTAGGACGCATGGACACAAAAGTGATTTTATGCTCTATCCAATGCTATGCATTGCATTGGACAGACAACGAGCCAATAATGGCAAAATAACGTCTTTTAAGGGGGCACCCCTCTTTGACGCCCTCGTTCGAGAGGAACTCCCGCACCCACGGACACGAAATTTTGTCATGATAAACTAATCTCCCATGGCCACTCACAGTAAAAATTTCGTGATCCTAACTTGCACCGTTTCGATAGGGCTGCAGAGTGTGACGGACGGACGCACGGACGGACGGACACACAGACGCCCAGGCCTTGGCTAAGACGCGCGAAGCATTCTGTTGTCGCGCGTAAAAATGATTCGGTGAACGGAATATGATGAGTTTTGAGTCGCTGACGGAAGACGGATAACGACTCGGCAGATGTCACGTCGTTCCAGGTCCATGGGCCGACAAGCAACAAACAGTCGTATGTTGTACAGGTTGGTTCATCTATTATGCGCTAGAGGGCAGTGGGACGGCGGGACGACGACAACGCGCGACGTACGGCTGCTGCTGCTGCGGCAGCTGGAGCACTCGACAACGACGCGGCGACGGATGTAGCGTAGCATCTCATCTCATCGCACAACGCACCGCTGCAGCCTGCAGGCAGGCAACAGTTTGACGCCATATTCACCCCAGTGACCAGCGACCAGCTTCCGTAGCAGCCGGTGGCGCCGTCGACAGCACAGTGCTCGCACGGGTCCTATCCATTATCTCGCGCGCCACGCACAGGCGAGACGATCGATTTGTGCCCGAATGACTCCATACGACCACCGGTCCGACGGAGGGACTGACGCACGGACTCGGTTTACGCATACCGATCCGCGACCGTCGGACAGTTCACAACTTCACAGCACGCGCCGTGCATAGATAGGCCTATAATATGTGACTCTGTCAACGTCGGGATGTCCCCATTAAATTCACATAGCTCGATATCATGAAGGATCGCTATAGCGCTGACTACAGTATTTCGCAAACAAATGACAGCTTCTGAACAACGCCTAAACCTACTACTGCAGAGCGATGGATCACGGAGACTGTCTGTGCATGCGGACAACGGGAGCAATTCCCCCCCAATAATTTGTGAAGAATTTATCGGGCACCGCTTCTACGGATTTTAATGTCCTACGATACGTACTTACGTGCTTCAACGTAACTGCCAAGAAAGATCTTATCTGAAGTCCGTTCTCTGGCGGACAAGTAAAGAGACAAGGGCGTCTGTTTTGTGACACAGTGGCACAAATAGGCAAGTTGGCCTGTAAGTATATTTTAGTAATAGTTTTGCCCAGCTTTACGCGAACCTGTTAACGGAACTGAGGCCTGACAGCGGATCGAAACTCGCACACTTCGCACATCTCTGCACAGTACTGTATGGGATCGTTGAATAGATAATGCGCTCCGACACGGTAGTACATACGTCGATACAATTCAGCAAACCAATAAAGCCCCATACAATTAGCAATAGCACGCGCGGCACCCGGCGCGTAAATGAGACACGTATGTCCGTTATCGCAGAATCGTAAATAATGCAACACATTTTGCCTCTAAGCGTCGCTGCGGTGCATGCAGAACAATTACTCGTTCATACGCTGACGGGTTGAAAAATACTGAAATTAAGTTATTACGCTTCTACGCTTCCACGACCAGTACAAGTAATTTAAGCTAATGCTCACGAGACGCACTACGGTTTATAGCAGTTCCTGTTTGTACGCTGTTTTGGCGTATCTTCAGACAATTCGTCGCAATTTACTGCAGCCGAAAATTGCAAAAAATCACTAAAATCCTTTGTTTTGGGGGATCAAGATAGCTCAATGTCATTAATATTGGTACTTCTTAAAAGCCCGTCAGCAGTTATGGTTACGGCAAGCAGCAAGTCTATGTTATCTGCAATCGTTTTCACGCTAGACGAGGCAAAAGCGGTAAAATAACTACTTTTTAGGGGGTACCTTTATTTGATGCTTGCCTGCGCAGGCCTCCTTGAACCTAGAGGGCCGAGACTTGGACTGTTAAAATCTACGTTTAATGCTGAAAATTTCATACGCAGGTTGTTCTGATCGATCTTTAGCGATTTTGGCTCAATTTGCTCTTAAAATGTGTGCCGGAGCACGAAATCGAAAAACGAATAAAACCCATAGTTTGGTGTTCAAGGTCATCAGAGGTCATTGTTTTCCGTGCTAATCCAAAGCGTCTGTGCGACTTTCTATGTCGTATTTAGTGAATAATGGTAACCTTGGCCCGGTGTCACACCGTTTTTGAGACACAGCGACTTATTCGTTGAAAATCCCAAATTTTGCTATACCCCCTTTCATTCAGCGCTCTTGGCCGAGATTACTCCTTTCGAATTTTCGGAATAGCTTTCCGGATCCTGAAACTAGAGTTTTTTGCGAAGCTAACAGTAAAGCTTTCGTGATCCTAGCTTGCACCGTTTTGATACAATCGCAATGTGTGACAGACAGACGGACGGACGAACAGGTGAACGCCTCAACGATAGCTAAGATGCGCTATAGCACTAAGTGCTGTCGCGCGTAAAACTCTCGTGGTGGACCAGAACCGTAAAACGCTGTACAATGACGGACAATCGTTGAAATAGGAACGAGGTCTTACGAGGATCACCGTGTTCACCAACAGCATCGCTCAGGCGTCGACCCGAGACCGAGGACAGAAAGTCCAAGACGTAAGTATCAATTTCCTCCCATGCAATGTCTCCAAGGCAGTCGACTGTAACACATATAACTGTAAGTTATAGGGTGTTTACACGATCCAGCAAACTTCCAGCAAAGTTCCAGCAAACGTCCAGCAAACATCCAGCTCGCCTGATGGAACCCCGCCGCCTAGGCTTAACCCACAGCTGACAGGCCTTGTGTTATATAGGCTTTCCAATATGCCTATCACCAATATCATTAATATTGAAATCTGTGGTTACAACCCACCCGTCTTCCTAATTACCATAGAACTTCCAGCTAGCTGGATGAATGCTGGATCGTGTAAACACCCCATTAGCGCCAACACCGCAGTGACCGCACTCGACTACTACTCGTATGCGTTCCACGAAGCGGCCAATGCACCAGCAGCAGCACCTCAGGGATGATGTGCGAAAACATGCAAATGAATCTGCCAGCGTGCTGATGACAGTTGCGTCCCACGTTATTATCACCGCATTATTACCATCGTTATGAGTAGACCGACGTACGGTTATCATTTAAATTTGACTCGCGACTTCAAAATCAAGAAAAACAGCGTTTTTTTATTACTTGTAGCTGAAGAAATACTACCGGTAATTCAAGTTCAAAATATTTCAACAAAATGTGGATGGTGATTAAATATATCTGACGTCATAATGTGTCGTAAGTACAAGCTTGCTTGTTTCATGTTTTCAACTGGTGCTATCAGTATTGTTGCTACCCTGCTTCGATGGTAATTTTAATCAGGTTCGCTGATAAAAAAATGTTAATCGCGTCAGCACTAAGCGACATGGGGCACGAAATCGGGTGTCCTTGCGAGCTAGAAACTCAACCATCACACAATCTCTGTGTGCTAATGCATTATCTTGCTGGAAGCTGTAAATGTCAAGCTATCACCACAAGAGCGTGAAAGCGATTGTTTTGGGCGATTTTTGTGGCTGCATTGGTAAAACTTCAACAATTTGTCACAAGTGAACTAGATGAAATTCACCATCGAAGCAGAGTAGCTATTCAGCAACTGACAGCACCAGTTGAGACGAACAAGCTTGTACTCAAGAGTCAAGACACATTATGACGTCTTCGTTACATCACGATTAGCAAAGAATATTCAATCAACAGCCACATTTTGTTAAAATATTTTGAAGTATTTTCTTAGCTACAACTAGTAAAAATTTGGTGTAAACTGATCATCATTTGAGTAAATTATGAAAAATAGAAAAAAGGGGTTCTTTTATGAAACACCGTGTATTTTTAGGATATCTTTTCTTGTTAATTTCCTGTGTTGTCTACACGCGGCAGGCTGTATATAACTGTCACTGTTTTAGCGCATTATATCGCGAGATCGTAATAAGCCAAAGCCTCGCAATATTGTGTCTATATGCGGCATGGCAATTTCTGTGGATATTTCGGTCACAGAAAACATCATTACGACCCGGAACAGACTTCAGCGGCAGATGCAGCAACAGACTGGCCGTGACGTCATTTAGCGTTACCATGGCAAAACACGCTGCCCCAGGTGTACGGCAAAGTTTCACGGCTCGGCCGAGGGAGGTCGGAGATTTCGCGCTGCAGTGTGGCAAAAAGCAAGAAATACTGAAATAGAAACATTATTTGACCAACGATCGCACTGCTGAAACTTGTGATTGTGGCAATAAACATAAATACGTCAACGTCATGTAACGCATGAATGTGAAATTAACGTCGCAACGCTCAATCGCTGGACCGTATGCAGATGCACAACCTACAGCGGCCTAGGTTAGTCTACAGAAAGAAAGACGCTTTGTTATAGGCTACTGAACAAAGATAAGACTGGAAGGCCACTGCCAATTAAGCCGTTTTGCATGTACGGTCATGGCTATCCGGCATATCCTTGACTGTCATAGGCCTATATCACGGCTTGTGGGATAGCAACAAGCTGTTGTATAAGCGATGTACCAAGTCAATGGGAAAGCCAAAAATTCGACCCCCACTGCTCCCACATTTTCAACCGATCTTTCTGAAACTCAAAACCAAGAAAGATATCAGGGATATGACCCTGCATGCAAAATTTGGTTGATGTGGGACGACGGGAAGGGGTCTGCGAAAATGGCGAATTTTGGCATACTTTTGGTTCTTTCTTTTTTGTACTCTTCGTGTCGCGTCCAGATCACACCGTTGGACCGATCACGACCAATGAGAGCTCAAAACGCGTGTTTCTGCGCAAGGAAGTGCCTTTTGGGGGTCTTGATGATAAAAAGTGAAGTTTAGGGGTCAAAACTCCCCAAAAACATTATTTTGGGGGCCTGAATAGGCATTTTAAGCCAAATTTGCGAAATTTTCAAATCGCGACATCTCGAAAAGTATAAACTCGATCAATGCAAAATTTGAAGGGCAAGTTTAGGACCGCAAACGAGCTTCGTGGGTTGTCCGGCGTTACAAAATAATAACTCAAGATGGCGGCGGCCGACAACTTTGGATTTTTGCGCAAACATTAATAACTCAGCTGCCATTTGAGTTAAATTAATGAAATTTTGCAGGAGTGTAGCCAGCTACTGCAGGAAATAGGCCATGTGGCCAAAAGTGGCAATAGTAATAAATTCAAGATGGCGGCGGCCGCCATCTTGAATTCAGTTTATCGCCCATAGCTCGCTTGTTATCGCGTATATTTGCATGAAATTTGTCAAGTGGACTGACTTTATGGTCCTACGTACGAATTGGCTATATTATTGAACAAAAATAAAATCCAAGATAGCGGCGGCCGCCATCTTAAATTTTTGCACAAATACTAATATCTCAGCTGGTGTTTGAGATAAATTAATGTAATTTTACAGGAGTGTAGCCAGCCATTACAGTAAATGGGCCATGTAACCAAAATTGGCAATAGTAATAAATTCAAGATGGCGACGGCCCCGATTTTGAATTTCGTTTATCGCCCATAACTCGCTTGCTATTGCATGTATTCGCACGAAATTTAGCACGTGGATTCATTTTATGGTCCTACGTACGGAAATACCATAATATTGAACAAAAAAAATCCTAGATTGCATCGGCCGCCATCTTGGATTTTTGCACAGAAAATAATAACTCAGTGGCCGATTGAGGTAGATTGATGCAATTTTGCAGAAATGTAGCCAGTCACTACTGGAAATAGACTATGTGACCAAAATTGGCAATAATAATAAATTCAAAATGGCGGCGGCCGCCATTTTAAATTCGGTTTATCGCCTATAACACGCGTGCTATACTAGATGTATTTGCAGAAAATTTGGCAAGTTGACTAAATATAGCATCCTATATACAGCTGTACCATAATATTAAACAAATATAACATCCAACATGGCGACAACCGCCATTTTGTATTTTTGCACGAAACGTAGGCCCTAACAACTTAACTGCTGATTGAGATATAATTATGCAATTTTGCACAAATGTAGCCGAAAACTACTGGATGTAGGTTATGACCATAATCGACAGCAGTAATAAGTTTAAGATTGTGGTGGACGCCATTTTGAATTTCATTTACTGCTGATAACATGGTTGCTATTCTATGTGTTTGCGCAAAATAAATCCAAGATGCCGGTTATGTAGTAGTAGTTGTTGTTGTAGTAAAAACTAACAGGCTATAATGACTTTCCAAATTTTAATAAAACCGCAAATATTATATATAAAAAACTGCAAACAATTTATTTAATGTTGTATAAGGGATGATGTAAAACGGCAAAAATCAAAAAGTATACGCAGGAACATTATGCATTAGCTTAGACATTTTTATCTGGCTACTGAGAACAGATTAAATGTCTAAGTTAATACATTACTTCATGCTTATACTTTTTGATTTTCGCTGTTTTACATCATCGCTTAATCAACATTAAATAAATTGTTTGCAGTTTTTTATATATAATATTTGCGGTTTTATTAAAATTTGGAAAGTCACTATAGCCTGTTAGTTTTTACTACTACAACAACAACTACTACTACATAACTGGCATGTTGGATTTATTTTGCGCAAACACATAGAATAGCAACCATGTTATGAGCAATAGGCCTAAATGAAATTTAAAATGGCGTCCACCACAATCTTAAACTTATTACTGCTGCCATTGCCATGCCGCATATAGACACAATATTAAATAAAGTGTTTGCAGAAGTGTAGCCGCATTGCGCATTATAAATGAGTATTCCGCGTATGTTGTCCCGCGTCGTTTTACGCGTTGCATCAAGAAGCTGGCTTTGCAGTAAGACGGCTTGACGGTGTCGTCTGTAGCCTAACCTGTATATATGTCCTCTATAAATATGTATATTTATATTTACGGCGCAGTGAAAAGCGCGATATTGCCGTCGCTAGTTGTTAGTCCGTCTGTCTATAATGCTAATGTATCGTTGCCATAGATGCTAGATATAGCCTATAGGTTGTAGTTTACGCTTAGGTTACTTTGAAAGTAATTGCACGAATAATTAGCTTATAGGGTCTTCGCTGGTCGGAGTCCTAGTCCTATACGCGGACGTCCAGTAAGCATAAACAATCGCATCGTGCGTGGAGAGACTGCGGAAAACTACCCGCCTTGTCTCTGTCGCCAACCAGTGCAATTTAGTACCGGCCAAGAAGCGCTGATGCTCTGCGGCTGCGGCCGATGTCTGGCGTTGCACTGGCCAGACTTGGTGGACTATCCACCGACCGGTTCAGTGCCTTGCAGAGGTAGATGAGCACCCATTATTGGGGTGTTTACACGATCCAGCAAACATCCAGCAAACTTCCAGCAATTCACGTGTATTTTGAAATACATTTGCTGGAAGTTTGCTGGACGTTTGCTGGATCGTGTAAACACCCTATTAGGCTTTACCTATTCTTTTTGAGTCGTTGAGCCAAACGCATACAGCTTCCATTTTAACAACGAGCTTGATCTGTTTAACCATTTTAAGCAGCTCATCAACAGTGTGGCGTTAATGAAGAAGTAAGACAAACATCGCTGTGTCCTTTTTTCTTGCGCTTGTTTCAGCTGCATTACGCGCGGAAATAATAAGTATAGGCTGGCCATGTAGAGAGAGTGTACGATTCACAACATTGTACATTGGCGCAGAGCGACTCGATGCAGCACGGCACCAAATGGAACCAGGTAATTAAAGAAGCAATATAGACTGAGCTGGGTTGGTGTTGAACGCAGGCTATATGCCCATGATGATCACGATTTATATGCAGGCCTGGCTCCTGGATGCAACGTGTCCCAAAATAAAACCACGTGGGTGGTCATATATATAACATACTGTGGCCTCAAATCAAGGACATTCTCTCCCGCCCCGCAAGAAAATCCGATAGAGAATATCCGCATTTGGAAGGATGGATCCAAAAAAAAATTAAAATTTTCGAAACAGCGTTTCTACGCACCACAAAGGCTTAAAAAACAACACAAGATGCGAAACACAAACGCACGAACAAAGAACTCAACAAAACATTATACAATTACACAATATAGAACAATTCTGGGAGGCTGCAACAGAGGAAGACCAAAAAAGAGACTGCTAGATGATATTCAGAAAAGACTGCGACTTACTGAGCATGACGATAGCAAACGCCGAACCGGAAGAATCGTCCAAGACAAACTGAAGTGAATGAGACGCATAAGAGAGCTTCCGCATCACGATGAAGAGTTGAACGTGTTACATCATCATGACTAGGAACTAATGATCTTCCACAGCATGGGATTTATTCGAGTGAATGCAGGCCTACAACAGGGGGAATTTTGTCTAGGTGAGTTTGTGGCCAAGGGGGATATATCCAGGAGAGGAGCTTCAACGGTCTCTTGGCGGCTTCGTGTACGAAGAAGATCTATCCGTTCCGAAAATATCGCAGCGGGACAGACGCATAAACACATAAACACATTGATATTTTACGATTTCCGATGTTCACAGTCATTTGTAGCACGGACTGCAGGCATCGTCGTCGCCCAGCCGTAACGTCAGTATGCATCCGGCAACATCTAATAAACAATTATTGCTCTTCCGTCAATAAAAGGGAAAATCAACAATATATAAAGTAGACTATGTGACGTTGATTTGCCTGCATATTATATTAGGATTAGCTGGGTTTAATGTTCTGTTTTCATTAGCGGCTGTCAGTGTCGAACAGATCTTTCAATCTTGCTCACTGTAATCTCATATTTATCACTTGTTTCGCAAATAAAAACGTAATGCATTATATAATAAACGTCGTCGTGAATTGTTCTTGTAATGCTAACCAAAATAGTAATCTTGTATTAAATACCGTATGCATCCGTATGCAAATAACGGGACGTTGACTTTGTCTTTTAGTTGTTTTATTGGTTGATTTTCTATTTACGTACGTCATCTGTTTACTCAGCATCTATCACAAAAAGACTCCGCACCAGACATTACGCAACGACGGCATGCACAATGTCGCACTGACGCTATTCCATTTAAATTTGTGCCTAATTTCTTTTTCAAATAGCTGCTTGTTTAAATAAGTTTGAAAGTCAGTTCATTTTCACACTTTTGCGTTGCTTGTGTATTGTATGCCGTTCTGCACTGACGTGCGTTTGCTGTCTAAATAAGCCAGTTAGTCAGTAAGTAAGTAAGTTTCATGAGTAAGTTGCTAGTCAGTGGACAAGCTAAGATTGTAGGTTTTTGATCATAAATGAAATTTATTTACAGGGGAGAATTTTGCTAGTTTCTCGTATCAGCAACCGCAAACCCATAAGTGTTGCACCAAGACACGTGGTAGCTAGCAGGAAGTAGATGACCTAGGGCTGTAGGCCTACTTGCAAGGAACCTGTAGACGAGCGTCGAGTGATGGAGCGGCGACAGTAATGGCGCCTTGTGGGCGCATTTTGTACACTCGGCGTCGCTCAGATGAAACCGTGTTCTAGTGACGCCGCGACAATAGCGCGCAGGCCTGTGTAATCACCACATCGGAGCAATCGGCCTAAAACCTGCCGCGACAATTTTGCCGTCCCCGCGCGCGCTTGATCACCGTCAGGCAGAGACGATGCTTCGACAGACACGCTACCTTCCAACAGTGCAATATCGGTCGACAAGAATGGCAGGCAATGCGTGCCTGGTGCATAATAGATGTACCGCTATGTAGCCAGGCGCAGTACAATTGTATGTGGCATTGCGGGGTAGATGACAGCTTGCTGACGTTGTTCAACAACACGCTGGATAGGTAATGCAGCTTGTCTAAGAATGAATTTTTAATTGCATTACAAAAACAACTGCAAATGAAACTGGAAGCGTTCGGGAAGCGTAAAGCTCCGCTGAGACTTTATTTTTGCTCACCCTTCGATAACCAGCGCTTAAATTGAGACGGAACGTCGGGAAACGACGTGGGAAAACGTCGTTCCCCCCACTTTTTTCACGGGTGAATGACGTTTCGCTACTTCTGGGAAACCTGAAAGGAGAAGGGAAGTGTGCCAGTTGGCTAAAACCTTCTAACAGTTTCGTTTGAATTTTTGTCACCGTTCCGATCATCGTTTTTGTAAAACGTCAGATTTTATATATGTAAAATATACCAAATTCATTTTTGGTTGGGGCTCTGCCCCAAAAGCAACAGGGAGTGCTTACCCCAGACCCCCAGTAAGATGGGGAGAGAACCCCTCCTTCTCAGATCTCTTTTTTTCAACTGCTTCGGTGTCTCGATCTCGACGCCTCGCTTACTCGTTATAGTCCCCCTATTACTTTTTCCACAATTTAAGCACTGCCAAAACACTTCATCAAAAGCATCTTTTTAAAAATTCATGTAACGTCGACTTAAGCTGTCCGCACATGTGAAATAAATCACAAACAAATATGAAACAAAGCTATTTTCTTTCAGAGTAGTTTTGGGCTCACTCTTTATTTCTTTCTGGAATGAATATGCAAATGCTGAAACGAAACTAGGACAATGCTGTTTTTTTGCGGTTTATTTTTGTTTTATTTTACCTGTGCACACACTTATGCATGGGCTCGACGGGCGCGTAAGTTTACTTAGAATTTAGGGACGGGGTCAATCTGGTGGTCTGAGGGACGAAGTTTCCATAAAGCGGAAGCCTTTTTCTTAATTGGTACAACAATGTTGATATTTCAAGAAGCAAAACTGTGCAAATTTTTAGCGCAAAAGCCTTTTAAATACGCCGGCTGTGCCCGAGTGCCGAAAGCAAACCGATAAAACCAGAACTAAAGTCTACTGACTGTGAAAACTGGTCCACTGGTTGTTAGGGACGCTTGCCGTGCCGACGACCACTGCCACAAAGCCGAACAGCAGGCCGACGTAACGGGCGCGCACGAACAGACGATGTTCCCAGAACGAGACGAGAGCGTGCCACTGCGATAGACTCAACTTCACGGTGTCACTGACAGCAGCACCGTTTGCTGCTGCCTGCTTCTTCTGCTTCTGCTGCTGCTTGGCCGAGGTCGCAGGAGGTGGGATCTCGAAGGGGAATGCGGGATGACCACAAGCGTCCTGGTCTTGGTCGTCAGACGGCAGAGTCCCGTCGGCCTTGCGTTGTTGAATCTCCAGTGCCGCGTTGATAAATCTGTGCCCCATAGACAGACAGTCAGACAGATAGCTCTACATTCAGTCCCAATGTACTGCTCTCTCGTATTGCTTTCCGATCAAACACGATCAATCACAATCACAATAATAAAGTTTTGTCAGCGCCTCTTATAACAAGTACTGCATGGCAGCTACTCTTAGCGATACAAACTAGGCCTAAACATTACAGGAAGCCCAGCTGTCGGTAGGTTGAGCCGACTGTTCCGCTATGTCCGCAATGTGACGTTGTAAACGCAGTTTTTTTTCACTCAATTACCCAATTTCCAATATAATGTAGGCCTAAAGTTGCGGCGAAGCATTGATCGCGCACAGCCGTGTGTACGCTTCCGATGACGTAAAATCCAGTTCGCAAGCTTCGCTAAAGTACAATAATCGATTCAAACTGACTAAGCTATATATTGCTAAGAAGTCATTTAAGAAGTCATTTTATCGTGCGGCCAATGCTATTTTTGGTAAGGTCGGAAGACATGCATCCGAAGAGGTTATTTTGCAACTTATTTCGAGTAAGTGTATGTGCATGTGTTATTGTGTGGACTAGAAGCTTGCCCATTAAACAAGGGTGCTGTTAACTTACTGGATTTTGTTTTCAATAGGTTTTTTTATGAAACTGTTTAAAACAAATAATATTGATAATGTCAGAAACTGTGAAAAGAATTTGCGTTTGAGTTGCCAAGTGTATTACTTGCACATCGGAGTGAGTATTTTAGTTAAGTACAAGCATTGTGATGCTTTTTGTAAACTGTTAGCGTTTTAGTTTGAAACTGCGTAGATAAGATGCTTCTCGATAATATTGTCACCGTTGTGGACTGTATGTGTACTTTTTTCTTTCCTTTTTCTGCGATGCTGTTGTGTTATTCTCTGTGTTTTTCTACCGTCATCGGTGAATTGAAGATGCCTACATTTTTCAGGGTGAGGTTCTATCAAAGATAAGCTTATTTCGACCAAAAAACGATTCGTTATTTACTTTACGAGATGTGACCTTGATTGACTTTATAGACCTTGCATATAATAAAACACTTCTTATTCCCAATGGGTTAATACCCCGCAAATAGTACCCCCGTTTGGGAAATGGGAAGGTTGTAGGGGCCCTGACTTGGCAACCCTACTTACCGATTCAGACACTTTTTTGTTAAGACACACCGTTACATACATAACAGACAATAAACACAACCTTGTATCATAAGCGCCACCGTTAGTACGATCGACTAGTAAGAAAAAAAATCTGATACATTAAATCCGATGCTGACGTTTAAGTTAGTAAGTAAATAGATTTACATAGTGCACAATGTCGGCGAGAAGTGAAAGACGCATAGCTAATGCTCATGGTTCAGTGAAACGTAAACATAATAATTGATTTACCAAGACTGAGTTTCGGGTTTCATTCGTAATTCGTATGTATCTGGTTCCAGCGTCACAAACGACAGCGTTGTCTAATGTTTTATGCTACTGCGGTTAATTGCGTTAACATTGACGTTAACAAGACCGCGATTCGAAGGCCAAGCCCATCGCCGCCTACTGGAACGGTGATTTTTGAACTCAGATGGTAACATAATAATTATCTGCATGTTATGAAATTTCACTTATGGGCATGTGAAACAATATAAAGTGGTTTATTATCTGCGGGAAAGTGCAAATAACCGTTACACATTCTGGAGTAATGCTACAAAATGGCGATAGCCAGTGAAACTTGATAAAACTTATAAAAGTTGATAGACCGGATTTACTTCTTTCAAGTAGGGAGCGCGTAGGCGCGTATGATAGGCCCCTAAATTTAACTAATTAAGTCATAACGCCCCTAAGGTAAAAAAAAATTATCAAAATAATTAGCAGACGTAAATGCAAACATCAAAGTAAACTCGTGCTTACAAACATTTTGTTATATTTTGTATATTTGTTTTTATTTTATTTCTTCGCTGTCGCGTGAACGAAAACGACTGCGCAGTTTTTTTTTAATCGCAGCAAACGTCGTGAAGGCAATTCCGGTTTCCATTGAGTTTTTGTTTCGTAAAGCTACACTGCGTCCATAGCTTAGGCTTGGTCTGGACTCTAAAGTGTTAAAGGGATTAGCAGAAAAAAAGCACGACGCGTTTTGCTCGGAGACAGAAAAAAAGGAATCAAGACAGCTTGGACTTCTGCGACCGCAATGCTAATTTAAACGAATTGCGGTCCGTCTGTTATTCATTTACATTTCGTCATTGAACTACCGAAAGGCCTAAGCAATCCGCAAGATTGCAAAAGTTTTTGTGGGTATGCACATTCGTACCACTAAACCTCGAACTATATATTTGCAGTTGCACTATCCTATTTACCGTGAGTGACAGTAAAAGTGAAGGTATCGTATCGGCATTTTTCAACAACGATGCCATATCTATTATTTACTTGTTAAGTTTATAACAGAAAATAGTATACAAATTACCGCCAGTTTCTTTTTTTCTAACATGATAGGGGCCTGTGATACTGATTACTAAATGATAAAAATCCTCTTGCTTCATGGGCTATAATGCACGGGACAAAAGTACGGCTATACTGCAAAAAACTGGTTGCAAAAATGTACGCAATATTGACACTTAGGCCCTATTTTTATGTCATAATAAACGGTAAAGCTTTCGATTCAGTTCGACATTCTACACTCCTTCATAAAATGGCTTCCATGAATCTACCTGATGAAGTTTATAATTGGCTCGTCGACTTTTTCGCTGGTCGCAGTCACAGTACAAGGCTCACTTCTGAACTGCTTGACATTTCAGCTAGTATAATTCAGGGTTCAGTTGTAGGCCCAGCGTCCTACGTTGTCAATGCTGCTGATCTTACCACTGTTACAG
>Ga0209367_1002144_pt1 | contig 25704 bp, 17 predicted proteins | sample WorMetLIZISLAND2_FD_187412 | JGI IMG/M metagenome (GOLD analysis project Ga0209367, IMG submission 187412) | Marine gutless worms symbiont microbial communities from Max Planck institute for Marine Microbiology, Germany - Olavius geniculatus... ... | reverse complement strand
ATGTCAATCATGTTTCTTGTTTTTCCGTCATTAGATCGCCATGTCCACTTCCTGCAATCCTTTTGTTGGAACTTCGTGTTGCAGATCATCATGTCGTGTTCTAGCGCAAATTCTAGCAGCCGTTCTAGATTACACGCATAGTTCTAGGTTACACATGCTGTCATGCACAATGAAAATGAAAAATATAATAAAAATAAAAATAAAGAGAAATAACAGTTTGGATGTACTGTAGTTTTAAACATCAATTTACATCATGATGCTGATCAAAGTCTAGAGATGCACCAAAAAGACACTGGACAATTATATGGTCAGCAGAACGGTGCAACTGTGCTATATAGCAAAATAATTAGAAGAGAAAAGACCATGCCCCCAAACTCAAGATTCTAAATAAAAGGTAATGAAAACAATAATCACTTACTATAAAGCATCTCATGTTCAGACAGTGATTACACAGTTCCACGCTTATTTGTAAGTGTCTATGCACAAATGACACAGTGAAAAGTAAAGTGTAATAGTAATATTAATATCTGCAACAGTACAGTAATTATTGACACTTACCTAAATTATGCATTCTCCACTGATCATGCCAGCAGCAGACTGAGCGCAACAAAGGATTCTTGCTACCATCAGCCAAATGCTGTTCCGTAAAATCAGCAGCCATCTTAATGGAGTCTTTATGATACTTCAGTGCACCAGATGGAGTCATGTCTTCATTTAAAGTAAGAAAAAAATGTGGCCTTCAAATCATCTGTTGATGGACGATATGACAATGCTTCGGCTGTCAGCAGATCGTGATTGTGGTTCCATGACAATAAAACACAGCACGGTAGATCAGCAGCCATGTCTTCATCATATTGATTATGCCGATTAGATTCAATGACCTGCAGCATACATACATAAATTCATGACATATAACAGTACTACAGCACTTTTCAGTGCTTGAAAATTATGTTGCTAAATCTATACTAAATACTAGTGCCAGTAATGATATAAATATACTTCACTTTTCAAAAATTTAGTCAATTAATAATTTTCATTGTTGGATGAGGTAGCCACAATGGCAAGAACTGCTAACTGCTAACTGCTAACTTCCTTCTATGGTTTCTGTGTGAATGTCCGGGTCTAGTGAATCAACGAACTCGTGAGAGTGCACAATGACATCGTGAACATACACCCCATTGTTCAGCTGAGCAACATTTTGATATCCTCGTCAGGCGTCCGTGACGATTGTGGTCCCAGGCAACTCATGATTAGTGATAATGCGCTCCAGTGTTGGTGCATCTCGACGCGCAACAACCTCCATCCAACATCGGTTGCTACCAAGCCGACAACCCACTTACCAACGCATCGCTGGCCCTGGTGATACTTTCTGTGGAAAAAGTAGCTTTCATCCACTTCCACGATAACAGACTGGCCATTTGCATCGAATCCTCCCAGCAGTTCATTGGTTGTCAGTAACCACTAACAGCACTCCTTACGAAAATAATTGTTATAGTTGACGATAGTGTCCCAGCTGGTGAGACTCTCGAACAACATAACGTGTTTGCACTTGACTTCATAAAGCCAGTAATACATGATCATGACGTTTTTTTTTGTTGTGAGGTCGCAGTTGGCAAAGAATGATCCGGTTCTAACACTACAGCGGGTGTTACATTGGCGACAACGCCACGAAAAACCGCACGAGCGACTAACGCCATTGGGCGCCTGCATGTTCCGCAATCTACGTTGTTTCTGATCAAGTGGTGTCCGGCTAACCACTGCAACCATTCACGCTTGTTTGACATAACAGCATACAAGTCACGCGGAGTTACGTCAACTGCTGCCAGTTGCGCTGATGGCAAAACAACTGGATTGATGATTATCGGAGCGGCTGGTCTACCTGCCATACTTTACCAAAATATGCGCGAAGATGCATTTGTAAACAAAATGACATCAATACTGACGTCATTTTCGTAATTGAGACAAGGAAGTAAGCATTGGAGGTAGTAGATTACCTTAGGTACGTGTAGAAGTATATGAAATAATTTGGGACCGGACTGCGGAGGATTGCCGAGATCTTTGATCCCTTCCATTAAATTATTTTTAGCTTACACTTACAGGCATATCACACAAATAATAGCCAAACTATATTGTTATGTAATAAAAGCCAGCTTTGCCTCATACCACTTTTGCTTGCTTGAGATAACTGTGGAGATAGTGAAGGCAGCATTTGAGCAGAAACTTTCTTTGCAGTAGCAAATTTCTTTGTGGTAGCAACCTTGTTCAAACTGCGCTCAGGTGTGTTCTGAGTCGAGGTGCTGGCAGATGGCTGTGGTGCTGGCAGGCTGTGGGTCATTTTCACAGGTGGAGGCGGCGGAGGCAGCAGCGCAGTGGACACTTTCTTGCTCTTCTTGCCATTCATAGTGGACTCTGCTTCATCATAAACACCAGACTCGTCTGGTACTTGGAAAAGCTCAAACTGATCACACCAGTTCAAAGTGGTTTTAGGAAACAACGCAGTACAACTGATCAACTTGTTCGTTTGGAGACTTGTTCGTGAGGCATTTGTCAATAAACAGCACGCTGTTGCAATATTTTTTGATCTTGAGAAAGCCTACGACACTACATGGAAATATGGTTTCATGAAAGACCTATTCGATGCAGGTCTTCATGGTAGATTACCCATATTCATTGGAAACTTTCTCAAAGACCGGCAGTTTCAAGTACGACTTGGAACACATTTGTCTACTCTGTTTGATCAGGAAATGGGTGTGCCTCAAGGCAGCATCCTCTCAGTTACACTCTTTGCATTAAAGATCAACTCAATTGTGAAGGCTATATGCCCTAATGTTGAGTGCTCTCTGTATGTCGATGATTTCCTAATATGCTACAGATCAAAGCACATACATATAATAGAATGACATTTACAGCAATGTCTCAATAAACTACAGTACTGGGCTGATACCAACGGATTTCGTTTCTCAACTTCAAAACAGTTTGTATTCATTTCTGTCGTCTACTACAACCACATCTTGATCCACAGCTGTCTCAATGGTATGCCTATTCCAGTCGTTGAGAAAACTAAATTTCTTGGTTTGATCTTTGATCGCAAGCTGTCGTTCATACCTCATCTTTATTACCTCAAGAAAAAATGTCTGAAAGCTATAAATCTACTACGTGTTGTTGCTCACACTTCTTGGGGAGCAGATCTACAAACACTTCTCCATCTTTACAGGTCCCTTATAAGGTCAAAGTTGGACTGTGGCTGCATTGTGTATGGTTCAGCTAGACCTTCCTACCTTAAGATCCTACAACCATCCACTACGCTTGTGTTTGGGTGCATTCAGGACTTCACCAGCAGTCAGTTTATGTGTTCAGGCTACTGAACCTCCACTAGCTCTAAGACGTAAAAAGCTAGCTTACAATACTGCCTTAAGTTCAGTGCAAATTCAAATAACCCGGCATACAATGCAGTTTTTAATTCAAAGTTTAAAACTCTGTTTGACAACACGCCGAACCAAACTCGCCCACTGGGCTTTAGAGTTGAAGACGACTTGCAGAATCTCGGCTTTAAGAAAAAGAATGTTTTACCTACAACCGTTTCCACAATTTCACCTTGACTTCTCAAACGCCCTAACTGTAACTTCAGTTTATGCTGTTACGATAAAACAACAGAAGTTTTCAAATGCAAATTCTTTGAGCTTCGCTCAGAGTTTTCACACCATCTACACAGATGGGTCCAAGGATGGAATCAGAACAGCCTTTTCTGCCACCTAGCGTCCATCATCCTATGCGCCCTGATTCTTTCTGAGACTTTGGCGCTTTATAAATCATTTACTTACTTACTTACTTACTTACAGCTGCCGCTTTTGTTGCACCCAACTCTGTCAAAACAGTTCGCTTACCTGACAATGCTAGTATTTTTACCGCCGAAATTCATGCACTGGACATGGCGCTAGACATCATTCGCCATACAAGAAGTAAAGATTATGTGGTTTTCTCGGACTCTTTGTTTAGCTTACAAGCAATCGAGAGCTGTAAAGTCGAAAATCCACTGATTTTAAAGATTCTGAATGATCACAACCAACTAATTAACAGTGGTAAATCTATAACTTTTTGCTGGATTCCCAGCCACGTGGGTATCCGAGGAAACGAAGATGCTGACATCGCCGCTAAGGCAGGACTTGATGTCGCCATCACCAACATGAGATTTCCAGTTGGCGATTTGTTAACTTGTGTCAACCAATTGTGTGTTAAAGAATGTCAACAACTGTGGAACCAGTGTACATCTAATAAACTTTACAGTGTGCAACCGGCCGTTGCTCACAGTGTTAGTTCATCACTGGGCCGCTACGACTCAGTCGTCATCAAGATATCGGCTTTTACTACTCACTCACTCACTCACTCGGCACTAGACTGTGTCCCAAAAATAATAGTAAAAAATAATAGGAGCCAACCGCCTAATTTATGTATAGTTAAAAATTTATTTTAAATTAATTGAATAAGTAATTAAAATGGTAATATAAATGAGTTTTATGTTGTTATTAAATTTTGATGTATATTTATAAGTTTATTTGTTATAAGGACCCAGTGAAGCCTCAAGTCCATACTAATGAAAATAGTATAGTATTTAAGTTATTTAATGATAGTTGTATTGCATTATGTAAGTCGTAGTGCCAACAGGACCATATAAAGATGGCCAACCAGATCATTTCCGATGGGCAGACCAGGAATCCTGCTGTCTCTTATACGGATCAACTGGGCCGCAGTGACTTTACTAACCCTAACCTCAACTATAAGGTTAGGGTTGTTTTAATGCGTTATATATATATGTTAAAGATATTTGTTAATGTTTTATTTGTTAATATATGAGTATATGTTTATTAGTGAATTTATTATAATAATGTATGTTGATGTTATGTTTAAGCTGTGGAATTTGCATACAGAAGTTCTGTGAGTATTTGTATATTCCTCTTATCCAAAGAATCAAAATTTGTACTATTGTTAGAGTCGCACTTTGTAGTTATAAGTTTATTGGATATGGTTTTTCCTCTTTTATAAACAATTTTAGGGAAGGTATTTAAGAAAGTAGTAGAGAGTTCAGCTGATTGTAAAATATTAGATTCCCATAAGTTTTTTAATTTATTAAGTAAGCTTTTTTGTATGTTAAATTTATGATTATAAGTAAGTATTAACGGTAAAAAAGGTTTATTATTTGTGAATGCAGCAAAGTCTTGTTTTTTATCTTCTGTAGTTTTGTAAACTAGAGTATCCTGCCTATTGAGATTTCTCACTTTATCAATTTGTTTTTTGACAATATTTGCTGGATATTGACGTTTTAGAAATTTATTTTCCAAGAGTTGTAAATGATGTATAAGTTGTGTATCTTCATCTATTATGCGTCTGTACCTGATAGCTTGAGAGTAAGGAATAGCTAGTTTGCAATAAGTTGGATGATTGCTATTAAAGTGTAAATATTCTCTTCTATCTGTTGGTTTGATATATAAAGTAGTATGTAGTAAATCGTTTGTTTTATATAATTTATTTTTTCTCTTGAGTAAGTTAATTCAAATTTTATGCTTCTGTGAAAATTGTTTAAATTAAAGTGTAATTGCAGCAAGTCTTCTTCTGTGTGTTTCCAAGTGAAGAAGATGTCGTCTATTAGACGTCCAAAGTATGGAGGTAGTGGTAAGTTGTAATTTAAAATAAATTCAGTTAAATGTTTGTACATGAATATATTTGCCACCCTAACTGCTGCTGGAGCACCCATAGGTAATCCATAATTTTGTTTGAAAAATTTATTATTGTAGGAAAATTCACAGTGTGAAAGACAAAATGTTAAAAGTTTTTGTATATTTTCTACAGAGACTGGTAGTACTTTAGTATTATATTTGTGCCACAATTGCAGAGTATTTTTATACTGTTCTGTGATGTATTCTATTGCTTCGTCGTGAGGAATATTAGTATAAAGAGATATTACATCCATAGTAACCAAAAGTGTAGAATTTGAAATATATTTATGTTTTTCTATAACATGTAAGAATGCTGTAGTATCTTTAAAAAGGTATGGGATGACTGATTCGGAAACTAACAATAATTCGTGTAGATATTTATTTATGTTATACGTAGGTCCGTTTGTGGCTTATTGCAGACCTTATAATCGCTTTCATCAACAGTATAGATGTTTTTGGGAGGAACAACTTGAACATCATCTTTAAACATGATTGGTTGAAGAACATTACAGAAGCACATGACTTTTTCTTTATTAAAGCCAGATGCGCGAAATATAGACACAGATTCAGCTTTGCAAATTGAAAGGTTTGGATATCTCGCCGTAAATGATTTGGCCCAGTCTTCTCCTCCAGCCATTTGTGTAGAATGACTGAAATTGTGTTTAATGTTATTTCGTTCACAAAAATCATATACCAGCCGACGAATGTCTGGAACTGTTAAGCCGAAGAGTCGTGATTCGTAGTCCAAGATCTGCGTTTCTAGCTCTGCCTCCTGCATTTCTGACAGCACTGCTGGTCGGCCCAATTTCTTTGTTGAATAATTGTCACCTTTCCTTTTCAGCTTCAAGTGATTACGCAAAGTTGTCCAAGGAATGCTGTAGTCCTTCGAAGCTTTCTTCACACACATACCAGTTTCAACAGCAGAGATTGCATCGAGCAAATCTTTCTCTGAACACTGTGCACGTTTGTGTTGTGACTTATAATGCCGAACCATATCTGTATAAACATACAAAATAGGTTAACCTATGCAATCATGTAAAACATTAAAACATGACTAACTGTATTTAATGTTATGGTTATAGTATGCCTACTTCAAAAAACGCTCTTAAGACTGGTGTTATTTCTTATTAATTAAAAAACAACCGAAGTATATATAGAAATATCTTGCACTACATGCTTTACAAACTAATTAAGAAGCATGTGAACTGTACTGTTTTGCATGCTGGCATGAATTATCACTATGTGGGGTTAATTTGGCCACCTCTGTGGTAAAACCGCCACGGTGGCCATATAACCCCGGCTTGGTATGCCCATGTTGCCCCATGCAAAGACCTGCTGAAATTAGCGCTCTGCAACAAATATAACAGTTGACACACCCACAAGCATTTATGAATCGTTAAATGAATGAGCAGATAACAGACAGTAAACATCTACTAGCTAATGCTTCTTGCCTTGTGAGAGAAAAATGGCACAAAAGTCATACGATCAACTTATCCGAGAACTGCGAATTCACACATTATGCTACAAAAATAAAAAAATTTCAACAATTTCCATTTCACGTGTTTACCACTGATAACCGGAAGTAAACAAACGTAGCCACGTGATACTACATGCATCATAACGCAGTGAGTAAAAATTCGGAGAGTGGCCATAAAACACCAGGTGTCCATATTACCCCGGTCTACCCTATAGGTTTTTAGGATAGACTACTGCCATCCATTTTATTTTCAAATTGTAACCATCAAGTCAGCTGCTGCAGGACAAACGCTACGTTTGTGAGTACACTGACGAGTGGGACACGAATTCGCTTTGTTACTTAAATAATGACCCGTTTGGTGAAAAACACGTTTTGTCACATTATGCAGTCTTCCAAAATTATTAATTTACTTCATTGCTAAATGTGTACAAGTACGGTCAGACAGAGACCTAAGAATCGTATTGCACACCCCGAGTGTTGAAGTCTCCATTGTCCAGTTTTGCTGATTCTGCAGTTGGTGTGGCAGTTTTGCTGAAGTCGATCTAACAAACGTAGATATTCACATAAAATTTTGCGCTTGTTTGCATGCGATTTCTGTGGTCAACTGTTTCTTTGTTACTCTGAAGCCAGCTTGTTCCTGCCGTGGTCGCGATTTAATGTGGCACAAAGTGAGTCTGCAATACACAAAGTGTGTAATGGTAATACGCTAACACAGCCTTAGTCATGCTGTGTAGACGTGAGCAACCGATCTTTGGTGGAAAGCATACAGAACTTGTGATGTGTCGCAGTCTTCACAAGGTTTTATGGGACTATTTCAACCGCTGCGGCATTGCTTTGCTGGAAATGAACAACCCGTCTATCTGGTAAGACAAGACGTTAGCTTACACCATCACGCATGCAGTATGCTGTGAAACTTAGTCGCCAGATTTCACAACTTCCGTACTGAAATAGTAACCGAACTTGAATATTCTTTCATTGGCACATTTAGCAATAGCGTAAAACTTCCAGTAAATGCCAGGTCTCTGATAAACGCTGGGGATAGGCCTATTTGTAGTAGTACTGTACTGGTAGTACTTGTTGTAATGTAATGGCGTTATAAACTGATGCATGTGCCAAAAAAAGTTGCATCTGTAAAGACTTAGCAGAAAAAAAGATAGCCACTCATGATATTCGTTCAGTTTTCCTGCCACTTTTCTTTAAATAATTTACAGACTGATTCATTCATTTAACAGAATAATAACGTCACTGTCGTTTATCTGTCTTCCTTTTTTACCGAGATCTTGGATGTTCTACGATCAATTCCACTTGCTATATATATGGGGATGTGTTTTATTTGTTGTTAATTTCTATTTTTATGTTTCCTGCTGGCTGTGTTGTGTATTTGTAACTGTCTGACTCTGTTTGTACCTGTGTGTCTGTGTTTGTGTACAGTGAATGTGGGTTCGGGAATTGGCGCTGATTGTGACGGCGGCGCGGTGAGAATTTGGTGCTCATGATCACAATCAGTGTTTGAATTGTGAAAAATTAGTTGGGGGGTTGAACTTTTCGACTGTCGGAGCCCGCAAGTTATAGAAGTTTTCCAGGAGCACCAATAAAATTCCAGGAGATTTCCAGTATTTCCAAGAGTTCCAGGAGTTGTAGACATTCTGTATGATGTAAATCCTATGTATATAGTATATAGCTGACCCCCCAGAACATAATTTGACAGTATGTTAGGGGGTTGAGAAAACAGTTGTGCGGGTTCAACCCCCCCAGCCCCCTGGCAATTCAAACACTGATCACAGTCATTGTGGCACAAGGCTTGCAGACTCCAACGTTGTTAAAGTTTCCATCATCGGATATTCCACCGTCTTTCAGTTATGTTCACCAGCAGTTGACAGACTCCAGCTGCTGAACTATGCTCATATCTTACTGTTGTACTCTATAGCCTATGTGACTGCCAGTCGTGTCGAGGCAGCAAGGTAGTGTGGAGGATGGAGAAGGGTGCAACTGTCCCCACCTACATTTTTTTGGCTGTCGGAAAATCTTCTTGTTGTCGGAAAATCGTCCAAAAATGCAGAATTCGAAGCTAAAGAGTGAAATCAACATTTTGAGGAAATTTACGGGCATATCGAAATTTCGAGCACCCGTGGCCTAATTTCTTGTCGGAAATTTTTAGCTGTATTGTCGGAATTCTGTCGAAGTTTGCAGTGTCTGTCGGAAGATTGCAACCTCCTGCTATTTTTGTAACCAACGACGCCTCTGGGGGACAGCTGTCGTTTCCGCCAACAGCAGTGACAGTGGCGCCATCTGGCCCATCTCTACGCTAGTTGACAGTGACTCGTTGTCCGCCGTTGCGCCAAGTATAAATAAGTTAACATGTACCAAAGTAATTTTGTAAAACGCAGAATCGCTCTCTTCGTTTGTATTCGCCTGGTGGCATCGTAGGTCTGACGTTTTGGCTGCACTTTGCGATTGCATGTTTTGGCTGGGAGTGACCGCTCGTCTGAAAAACAATGAAATGTCAAGGGAAAAAAGTCTTCTCAGGGAAAATTGTACTAAAACTATCCTAAAAATGGTGTCAACAGGCTTTTTTGTATCACTCACTTTGACTCTGTGCCAATTATTTTATGCTGTTTATTGCTGAATGTTGCTGAATGTTTTTGTTTCTAATATTTATACCTGTGTTGTATTTTAATTAGTACTAGGGTTACTTTACTGACTTCTGTCTAAACGTTTGCCATAACCAATTAATAAATAATGAAACAAAATCTAAGATTTATTCATCATAATATGGGTATAATTATTTTACTTAAACATTGCAATTTTATCAGTAAAATATTTATATTTTAGTTAGTGCAGGTTATCATAGTTGCATACCAGTTAAAAGTTCAGGACCGCTGCAAATCGTCAGGGAATTTTTTAATCTCTTTGGAGTGGTCACCCGTTATACCCCAAATCCTTCCCTTCTACTTGGCAGGGTTGACATGGTATATATCCACGATATATATCGATATATATCCGATATATATCCAATATTTTCGGCTTCGAAAATATCGGACATATATCGTTGAAAATAATTAATCCAATTTACTCGTATTTTCAGATCATCCAATATGCTGAAATATTTTTTGCAAATGTGTGGTATATCTACTCAAGCAGCATAAATCCGTGCTACAGTCATCTGCAGTAGTAAGTTAAAAGAAGAAGCCAGCTACTTAGTCAAATTGTCCATCGCATACAAATGACAAAGTCATTAGCAAATTAGCCGCTGCAACACACCATGATATTAAATGCAATTCTTGTTCTTCATATCCTTTATGTTAAAACTTTTAAATGTTTTGCATTACTCAGTATAGCAGACATTTGGCTGAAATTTGTGAGTAAGCACTGTGTGGTACAAAGTGTAAGCCATGTAATCTGCATATACTCAACTCACAGAACCTAGCTGGAATTTGTATTTGTGTTTGAAGTCTGACTAGTCAGTATAAGCCAGAGAGTCAACAACAGCAGCCGTTTGAAATGTACATACATCTGATGGTGAACATGGCCAATTTTCCTATTATCACTCATGCACATGCACAGACCGTTCGTGATGACAGACTGCTTTAGTGTGCCCAACAAGTCATCTAAGGCCGCCCAAGATGGCTGCCAGATAAATAGCCAGGTCGGCTAGGACCGGCTATTTATCCGACAACGCGGCTGTTCATCTGGCTGCCGGATAGATATCCTGTGCATAAAATGATGGTGATATTAGTAAAAAAAACAATTTTTGCCATGCAAATGATTTGTATCAATATCTCATTCATACACAAGCATATGATATTGACATATCGCTTGGTAGAATGTAATTTAAACACATCAATGATAAATATCAAAAATATCAAAGATTTTTGATATTTTCGACAATATCGTGATATTTTCCAACCCTGCCTCTTGGGAGTGACTGTATCAACATTATCATCAGACCCCACAACTGCCCAATGACATGTAAATCCATCGAACGGTTTAAGCAGCATGCGCGATTGTTTGCCTGCATTCTCAACAATGCGTGAGCTGTTTGTCTTGCTACTCGGACAATGAGCTTCTCTGTTTCTAAAGGAATTCTGACCTGTCTTCCCCTACAGTAAATGTTGATGGTCTCAGGAGAAGCAGGGGCATGTTATGGGCCCGGGGTGGACGGGGCCTTTTCAATCTATGACACCGCTGATTACTTACATGATGATTCGGCATGTGTTTTTGCACGTCTTTAAGTTCATAGTAGGCATAACTACAAAAAATATGCTGGTTAAACAGAACGAATGAGCATGTTAATATTATTTGTTGTCGTTCCGATTGCTTTTATTACTAAGATATCATTTTTAATAATCGTCTGCTACATTGGTTTGATTTGCTGTTTAATTTGACTTGCATTTCATCGTCATTGCAGCTACAGGCCTATAGGTAGTAATAGTATGCAGTCTGGTTTAGTCTTAGTTCTGTTCTTCTTTACATAAAGCTGTGTCTTTAGCTTTATTTACCAAGCATTTACGATCAATAGCAACAGTAGCTTTACAACATTATGCAACACGGTTTGTCAATTTTCACATCATAGGCCTACATCCAATATGAATGTTCAGAGCACACAGACATCATACGAAATACACTCTGTTCAGAAATAAACACCCGCTCACGTTTTCTTTTATTGCTCCGTGGAAAATGTTTAGATTTCTACAAAATTTTCAGGGACTGTTTAGGAGGAAACAAGTATTCCACTTTCGGAAAATATAAGTATTTTTGCTGCCAATGACGTCATGCTGACGTCATATTTCTGTGTTTGTAAATTGCGGGTTTTACCATTGAAGACAGACAATTGATAAAATGTTAGAACACACCAATTGATCACTGTGCTGACTGAACTCAAAAATATGCTAATCCGTCATGCATTTTTCCATTGTGAACCGTTCCGTGGTTTATCTTTTTCGCTAAGTGCGAGATCCTTAATCTTGTTGATGTTGGCAGGCGACGGCATATGCGCACTATGTCACTGCGTGGATAACCACTTGACCGCTATCAGTCATACGGCTTGATACTGCTGCTGATGTTATTTATTATTCAAAGTCTTATTCCATCAATATTTAATTGTCTGTCCATTGTCCAGAAACATCTTGCACAAACTTGTGCCTCTATAACCCTTGCTGACTCGCAAGCGTTTCGATTAATTATATGTCTTCGATGGTAAAACCCACAATTCAGAAGCATGGATTTATGACGTCAGTGTGACATCATTGGTAGCAAGGAATGGTTAACTTTTTCATCAATGGAATACCTTTTTTCTCCCGAACATTGCCTGAAAATTTTGTGGAAATCTAAACATTTTCCACGGAGATAGAACAGAAAGCGTGAGTGGGTGTTTTTTTCTGAAAACAGTGTACATATAGGGAGCGTACAAAATTTCTTCTTTACCTAACTGACAAGACATGACACAGATCTTTATTATGAACACATGAACTACGAAGCATTGTACAGACGCACACGAAACACGAACTTTGTCGATGATTCATTAGCCTATGGAAACCACTCCAGAATACTAGCAGTTTTGCTGCACTAATTCTTCAAGATAAATATGCACAAAAATATAAGAAATAATATCAGTAAATAGTGATATCTTATCATTCTTATGCAAGTCGTTAATGCCCTGAACAAAAAAAAAGCGAAACAGTACTTGCGACGAGTACAAAAATGAAACTGAAACCTGTGCAGTGAAGTTACAATTACCCTACGAAACACACAATATAGAGCGAGATTGGCCTATTTCACAAACGGTAATACAAGCACACATGCACACGAAACAACCACCGGCGTAGCCATGGGGGGCACGTTGCTTCCACTATAGGAGTCTAGGCCTACTCACCTACTTTTAATAGTGCCAAATATGCACCAAAACACTTCTTATTCACACAAAATGACCAAAAATTTCTTGGGAAGGGGATTTCTCAAACCCGGTTCCAGTGGATAATTCTATCCACATCTCGCCCCTCAAATGCCCCTTTCCCCTACATCCAGATCCTGGGCTACGCCACTGCAAATAGCAGCATTTAGAATATTCAGATGTGTAAGTTGAATATTTACAAAAAAAATATTTCAGGGTAAATCATGGGAATGTGTTTACGTAGCCTACACATTGGGAGAGATGTCTATGGCATTTGTGCATCAGACCCATAACTTTTCACTTTTAGTGTAGGCCTAGAAGTATATTAGTGTATATTACCTGAAGCAATTGGTCGTAGAGAACAAAAGTTAACAAGAGATATCTTGATGCTGAATGAGTGTCGGTGAAAAATTCATTGGGATGCTCGATAAACTATTTTGATCGAGTGAGAGCAGGAAGCTTAGTAGTTCAGTGCCTGGGCCTAAAAATAGGCTACCACATTGGTTGGGTTCGAAACCTATCTGGCATATGTAAAATGTTAGGGAATGTGACAGTCGCATGGAAGGCCTTTCAGCTCAACTGAATAGCGAGACTTTTTTACGTTAGGAGCCTATAGCAGCTTGGACGAAAATTAAGAATACTTAGGCATACGTGAGGACTACAGAATAGGCCTAAAGTTAAATTCTTTTCAGAACATAGCAGCTTCAGAGTAACAGACATCGCATGCTGAATGACCACATACCTACAGACTGAAATAGTAGCACTCATAAAATAACAACAAAACAAGGTATAATTTCCATGAATTTAGCACAGGGCCTGGCAACCGCCGTCGACCTTAAGACCAAGCTGATCAGCTTGAGCCATCCGCCTAAACCATTGCCATTTATTACTGTTTAGATTGAAAGCTCATACACATTTTACAGAGGGTATAGAAGGCAGAATCGACCTGGGTGGTCAACCTGCCAGCGGACAGTCAATCATCCGGGTGCTAACCGGGCCCGTCGTACAGTAACGTTAACTTCATTGAACTTGATCGAGACTACAGCATAGGCCGCTAACCAAAGTATAGAGTCAGCGGCGTCATGCATGGGTTATAAAAGACACAAATTGCAATTTTCCGACAGACACCGCAAATTTCCGACAAAGGAGATCGTGGGTGCCCAAAATTTCAATTTCGCCTTCAGCTTCCAAAAATGGGGGTTTTCAGCCCAAAATTTAGCATTTTTGAACCAAAATTTTCTATCAAAAGGGTTTTTTAACAATTTTCCGACGGCCCAAAATTTAGGGGGAAGGAAGCTGTTGCCCCCCCTTGCCACGACGCCAATGAATAGAGTCGATCGCAGTTTAGATGACGGTCTCGGGAAGGTGGTGCGGTTGCTCGTTGATGGAGTCGTAAGGTCGTCGTAGCAGTAAGTCGCGCAGCTCAAGAACATGTAACGCGCACAGACGACCGAACACGGCCAGATACCAGTCCGTACTGTGTCCTCTACACAACCACACACGCAAAATCTATGACCCCTTTGGGGGTTAAAAGATTAAAATTTGCTATTTAATCCATTTATTCGTAAAATTCGAAAAATCACAATAGCGCCTAGGGGAAAATTTTTTTTTAAAAATATGTGAACTGTCATAACTCCGTTTATGTGCAAGATAGAATCGTAATTTTTGGTTCTATGATGTCGTAACACCATAGAAGGGTGTGCACACCCTTGCTTGAAACTTCATAAAAATAGTCGGCCCTTTGACATGCACTCTATTTTGCATTTACAGCAAGGAAAAATATCGCGAAAGCATGAAAAATTTAACGAAATTTTGCCTTAATTTTTTTCGCTTAATTTCTTAATTGCTTTCGCCGCTGCCCTATGGTGCATTCACCAAACCGCCATCCAAATCGAAATCCATCACGAGTGGCGTTTTTGGAATCAAACCTTACATTAGGCCTACGTGTAGGCTTAGACCCCTTATATACTCGTACGCACAGGGTACAAGTACGCATGAACGCCTGGCTATTGTAAGCAGTGCAGTTTTATCAACTTAACTTATTCCGCATTCTCATTTCTTACACGTCTGACAGCCAGTAGCTACTCTACTTCTTAGCACTGGTAACAATAAATTTATATACACGTAGGAAGACAAATTCGACAAGAACTTACTTAATACGTATACAACTAGGCCTACTACGCTACTACTATAGGAACTACTAAACTTTACAAGCTGACGGGACGTGTATGTCGTTTACCTGAAGTCGATGCAAGAGAAGTGTGTGAGTCTCGACTTGTTGTCAACAGAGCAAGGTTCAATAACGTAATGTCCAGCAATCAACTCAGCTTCCACGTCGCTATCGCTTGCTGCTGCTGCTCCTGCGGATGACGTCGCCTGTGAGTGATTTTGTACAGATGTAGAGACAAACAGGCGAGTTTCAGTCTGCGCCTGACACCGCCATGATCTGTGCACAGTGTCCACATTAAATTATAAGTTGGACCAAAAAAGCAAGCTGCAATCTTTTCTCCATATCTTCGCGAAATATTGACCAATTTTCAATTGTTTTTCACCGGCACACTCTGCGGAAAAGTTGCAATAAAGTGATGATTAAATGTATTATCATATGACTGCTGTTTGGTAGCTAATAAATCCACTGACGTGTTATGTAGCCTATGTGAAAGCGCGTACAGAGCGACGTAACTGAATTGAACTGAGCTGACACGATGCCTTTAGTTTTTTGACGAAATGATCAATGGGCAAGCAGGGCGAGTTCATTAGGCCTAGTAATTGGGTGAAGCGTACGTGAGTGATTATAGTCGCGTAAACCACCGACGTCGTTAGACGGTGCCTACTGTAATGCATTACTGCTTGCCCATTGGTGCGTTCGTCAAAAACTAAACGCATATCATATCAGTTCAGTTCAGTTACGTCGTTCACTAGGCGTCTTAAAACGTCACACAACGTTCTAGAAGATATATGTTTAAAAGAATCATGGCGTTGTGGCTAGGGAGTAGAGGGGAAACCCCCCTAAATTTTAGCCCGTCGAACAATGTTAATCTTGTCGGAACACTTTTGTCCAAAAAATGCAAAATTTAGGGGCTGAAAATTCTTCCATCTTGGAAACAATTATTTAGGAGCCAAATCGAAACTTTGAGCACTGGTATCTCCTCTGTTGGAATATTGCAGTAAATGCAGTTGCTGTCTGACGAAAAAAACGCAAATTTCTGTCTCCCAAGTTCCAAACATTTTCAACTTATCCAAAGACGCAGGCTCTGCCTTTAGCCATCATCAGTCGCTTCCTGGTATAATAATTCTAGTCTAGGCCTAATGATATCATTGCTCCTCCGTAGGCTTAACCTATGTTATTATGCAAAACGTAATATGCAACATTTTCGGGAGATAAAACATTAAAAAATCATATTTATAATATTATAATTACTTGCGTACATCAGTAGACCTACCTAATGACGTGAAAGCATCGTGTTCTGTCCAGAGCGTGCGGTATGCTGACGGCGTATTGCACGAGATCGACATCGTCCCTGGGCCGAGCCAAGGTCTTCCAGCGACTGACCGTAGAGTTCATTTGAGTCACTGCCCCTGGCACCGAGCACAGGTGACTCAGCACGTCAGAGGCAGATACCGGGACATCAAGACTGACCCTCCACAGCGGCAGACCGCATGCCGAGTGCTGGTCAACGCACCAGTGATGTAGACGACTGATGCTCACGTCGCACCAATCACTCTGCTCCGTCACCCAGTCACACGACTTGCTCTGCACCATGTGTCCGACAACAGGCCGCGATCAGAAAAAACGTTACAGAATGCGACACGCTACCAATGTTGCGCTAACGCATTGTTTTTGCAGCAGTAACACTGTTTCGTGGGTAGACTTACGATTTGCAGGGAAAAAAATTAAAATCACAAATCGTTGGGGCTTTGTAGACCCCTCCAGCCCCCTCCCTCTAAATGATGCCCCTGGTTTGTTGTTTTTATCTGCTGGCTTTTTGCGTCAGGACATTGTCGACATTGTGTAACACATGTCTACGTGATGGGTTTGAGGCCAGCATTTTCAAGGCCAAGGCTATCTAAGGCAGGTAAGTGGGCTTCAAGGCCAATTTCCTTCGCCAGTAAGTCTACAATTGAAGTAAATATGACATTTAATACTGCGAATTGAAAGCCAGTTAAATATTATTCAAACTGTAATGAACTATTAAAATGCTTAGACAAACACAGCTTCAACGTTTCAAACTAGGTACCGATTGCTTCAAGACAGGCATAACAGTTTAAACAAAGAAATGTCAACATTTCAGTTTAACACGTAATGAAATGCTAAGGCGACGAGGCCAAAGCAAAGGCCACAATTTTTGTCCTCCGGCTGTTTCTGCCAGACAAACAGAGATGCTATCAAACCTGGTCGCTGGTGTGGTAGATAAGCTCGTCAAACAGTCTCTGAAGCAGCGGGTCTGTCGCTGTGCTGTTGGCTTCAGAGTTTGTTCGACAGGCGGTGGCAGCGGCATCAGCGTCACTACTAGCGACCGGCTGATGAGAATGAGGATGAGGATGAGTAAATGATGATGTTGCCATGTCGCCAGACTGTGCACAGATGTCATCTAGCGCTCGACGTGTGTCCGCATTCAGCTGTATAATAGTCACAGTGACAACTAGGACTATATCAACTGTTAAGCTTTGCTCAAGGACAGGCTAAGTACTGTCCGCGGTAGTAATACCGCGGTAGTGATCACACACACCACAAAACGCATGTGACCTTGACCTTTGACCTTTGACCTTGATATTCAATGGGGCTCTTGTGGTTATCAACGTACATGTTCGCCCAGAATTTCATGAAGCTAAGTGAAACAGTTTATGAGTTATCATGGTAATGGAGAAAAGGCAAACAAAAAAAAACTTAGGGACGATGCTGAAAACAATACTATCATCGCTGCCACTATAATCAGCATCAGCAGCAGCATAATCACAGTGATAGTCATAATGACAAAAACTGATGTAATTTGGTGAGAAGCGGAATCGCTCGCTTGCATTCGTCAGATTTAGAAAGCATAGGCGGCGCCTAAGGGGGTAGGGACAGCTGCCTTTTGCCCTTGTCCCCTCCCATTTGCGCCCCCTAGAAAAAAATGTTGGTTGTGCTAAAGGACCCTCTGGACTGAACAAGGTCGGCATTTGGCCCACACACCGATCTCCGTTGCCCCGCGCCCCTGTGCTCCGGCTCTTGCCACCACGTTGCCCCTGACAACGATTCCTAGCGCCGCCTATGAGCACAAGACTGATAGTCGGGGAGCTGATAGGGGTTACCATGCACCCCCTCTGGGATTAACCTTCATACACATTTTATTGTACCCCAGGGGCTAAACTTTAGAAAAATTTATGTTAACAGGAAAAAATTTGGGATACAGGGTGCTTACCAGACGTTTGTTGCCATGACAACCGAAAACCCTTAGCAACAAGCTGTGTGCCTATAGCGAAGATAATTAATGTCTAAATGTGTCAAATATTATGGCTATAATGAACTGTTCATAAGTCACTAATTACAAGGAATCCAACGGCGTATTTATCACTTAGCAACGGTTGCTATGGAGTGAGATTCTCCATAGCAACATCATATTCAGCAGAGATATAAGCATGAGACCTCAACCAAACCTTAGTTACCATATAAAGTAAGATCAGTGGTTATAGTTTTGCCTAGCAACCGTTACTATGGACACCACGGTAACCTAGTAACAAAGTTTTCATGATATAGTATCACTCGTTACTAACTTGAATGAGCCTAAAACTTTACCAAATGCTCAGCACAGTACAAAACGTCTTGCAGATGATGTCCCAAAAAACGTAATATCAAAATGACTTAATTTTATTTACAGTTTCACTTCGATCTAATGTTGTTATCGGGCTATCGAATGAGGCCAGTCTAATTTTATCACCACCGACCCTTGTTGCCATGGTGACAAATTTTGAGACAAAATAGGCTATAACTGGGCATGTGTACGAGATATATTCGAGATACTTACATCTAACAGGAAGTTTTAAGGATCGGACAGCCAGTTTCTTGGGCTGGACAGTCAATCTAAAAAAACGGATTGCCGGTTTCTGCGGCCAGATGGTCAGTTGCTGTGGCCAGACAGTTGGTCTTTGGGGCTGGACAGTCAGTCTTCAGCGCTGGAGAGTCAGTCTCCGGAGCCAGATGGGCGGTCTCTTGGGCCAAATGGTCAGTCTCTTGGGCTGGACAGTCGGTCTCTGGGACCAAATGGTCAGTCTCTGGGGCCGGATAGTCGGTCTCTGAAGTCGGATGGTCGGTCTCCGGGTCTAGATAGTCAGTCTCTTTTGCCGGATGGTCTGTGTCTGGGGCCACAAATCGACATTCCAGCACTAAAAATTGACTGCCCAGACTCAACGACCGACTGCTCAGTTTTTGAGAACGAATGTCCGGCCCCAGAGACTGACCATTCGGCCCCAGAGACCCACTGCCTGGCTTTAAAGACCAACTGTCCTGCTCCAGTGACAGACCATCCAGTTTTAGAGCCTAACCATCCGGCCCTAAATACCGACTGCTTGGCCCCAGTAACCAACTGCCCGGCACCAGAGATTGAATGTCCAGTACAAAGACCGACTGTTCCGCTCTAGAGGCCGACTACCAGCCGTTGAGACTGACTAAGGTCTCGGAGACTGATTATCTGTCCCCAGGGACCGATTATCCGGCCCCGCAAGCTGACTTTTGAATGCTAAAAACGACTACCTAGCCTTAACGACCGACTGCCCGGTTTTTGAGACAGAATAGATTGACCATCTGGCCAAAGAGACAGACCATTCGGCCTCAGAGACCAACTGTCCAGCCCCAGAGACTAACCATCTGGCTCCAGAGATCGACCATCCGGCTTTATAGACCAACTATCCGGTCCCACAGACTGGCCATCTGGCCCCAGAGACCGACCATTCAGCCCCAGAGACCGACTGTCCAGCCCCAGAGACTGACCGACTTGCCGCAAAGACCGACCGTCTAGCACAGAGACTGGCAGTCTAGCCCCAAAGACTGAATGTCATTTACTGAGACCGATGTTTAGCCTTTGAGACTGACTGTAAAATCTCAGAGACTGACCGTGTAGCTCCAGGAACCGATCATGAGCTTCAGAGACTGACCATCCGGCCTAAGAGACCGCTTATCCAGCTCCAGAGACCGACTCTTCAGCGCTGAAGACCGACTGTCCAGCTCTAAGGACCAACTGTCCGGCCACAGCAACTGACCATCTGGCCTCAGAAACCGACAATCCGGTGTTTGAGACCGACTGTCCAGCTCAAGAGACCGACCAAAATATCAACTGTCCGACACTTACAACTTCCTGTTAGATGTAAGTATCTCGAATATATCTCGTAAACATGCTGAGTTATAGCCTATGTTGTCTCAAACTTCGTCACCATGGCAACAAAAGTCGGTGATGGTAGAATTAGATTGGTCTCATTCAATAGCCCGATAAGGACATTACTGTAGATCAAAGTGAAAATGCAAATAAAATTAAGTCATTTTGATATATCGTTTTTTGGAACATCAATTGCAAGACGTTTTGCACTGTGCTAAGCATTTTGTAACGTTTTAAACTCATTCAAATTAATAACAAGTGATATTATATCATAAAAAATTTGTTACTAAATTACCACGGTGTCCTTAGTAACGGTTGCTAGGCAAAACTGTAACCACTGATCTTACTTCATATGGTAACTAAGGTTTGGTTGAGGTCTCATGCTTATATCTCAGCTGAATAGGCCGTTGCTATGCAGAATCTCACTCCATAGCAACCGTTGCTAAGTGATAAATACACCGTTGGATTCCTTGTAATTAGTGACTTATGAACAGTTCATTATAGCCATAATATCTGACACATTCAGACACTTATTATTTTTGCTCTAAGCACACTAAACTTGTTGATAAGGGTTTTCGGTTGTCATAGCAACAAAGGGCTGGTAAGCACCATGTATCCCAAATTTTTTTCCTGTTAACATAATTTTTTCTAAAGTTCAGCCTTTGGAGTACAATACAATATGCATGGAGTTTAATACCCTAGACATTGCTGAAACATGGTAACCCCTGTCACACTCCCCGACTATGACGGTTCGGTTACCATTTGCAGAGAGACAAAGAGAGAATGAGAAAAAAAGAGACTAGACTTTATTGACAACATTAACAAACATGCCACAAAATTTAATTAAGTACCGGTACAACGCAAAATAACAGCTGACAAGACAACAGTTTGAATGCTAAAAACCTGCCATGCAAATGACATCTAGATCCGTATTACCTTGTGCTGCAAATGCTGAAAATGTTTTGCAAGATTTGCGAAAATTATGTTTTGTAGCAAAAATTTAAATTTTACGCGTGAACACGCTCTAACTGCATGGGTGTCTTACCAGCAGCAGTTTGTCGGCGTTAGCAATGAGCGTAGCGAGACAGGTTAGCGCAGACTTGTAGCGCAGCTGATATCCACCGTCCGCAGCAGCAGCAACTGACACACCTGGACTGTCTTGATTGCTTTTACCTGGACTAGATCCATTACGAGCACTAGACTTCACGCCTCGCCTGACTGATCCACCTGCATTATCAAATCAAATCGTTTATTTGCCCAGCATCTCGGAGTAAAGATGCTGGGCAGACCAGCAAGATGCTGGCAGCATATAAAAGCGGTGAGCTGAAGAGCAAGCAACTAAGGCTCCTAACAAAAACACCAACAGCTGTCCTTAAACCTAAGTAAAAATAAAAACACTTCAGATATTTAGTTCACTCAACATTAAGTAACAGCATGCGTATAAGCAGACTTTCAAAAATGATAGAATCTGGTAAACTTGTTTACTACTCGGCACGAATAGGAATACACCTCTATGTTTATACAACTTGTAGGCCTCTGCATGCTTTTTAAAGAGGAAAACTAGAGAAAAACAGCAGAGCTAATTTAAGGAGTCCAAAAACAAGTGATGTAATCCTCGAAACAAAGGTCTTGGTCTCGAGAGCAAATATGTTTTTAAAAATAGTTTTGGTCTTGACCTAGAACCAAAAAAAATAGTGGTCTTGGTCTTTCTTAGAACTTCGAGACTTTTTGCTAGTAATCACTATCAGACATTTTCGACAGCAGTTAACTAGTTACGAAGTCAAATAAATAATAATCGTGTTACTACGATTAGCATCAACTGGCACCGAGTAGCTTGCTTAGTCACATCTAATTGTATACAGTATATAAACCGTAGAGAAAACAAGTCATATTTAGGCCTATATTATTGACAGGATCGACCTGGACTGGAGGCAGACCCGCGCGGAGGAGTACTGATAGCAGCAGTTCGTGTTGAACTGACTGAGGATGTAGTCTGCTGGTAATCCGTGATACGAAACAATGACGGTAAGAAACACACTGACAAATTACCCGCCGTCATCTGCATATAATAATAATAATAATAAGCAGATTTATACACGGCGCCTAAAAGCAGAAGTCACTAGGCGCCGCAGCTTCAATCAGTCAAACAAATGTGTCTTTAGTTGCGCTTTGAACTGTTCGTAGTCCTCTACGGCCCGCAGTGCAGCACAAACTGTTCCAGACTTGTGGGCCGGCGACGGCGAATGATCTGCCACCGAGCCGTGTCCTTGTCCTCGGTACAGTACAAGTGACAGAGGCGGCTGAACATAGTCCACGAGTGTCGTCGCTGACCAAGTTGCAATCGTCGACCAGGTATGGAGGTGCCAAATTGTTCAATGCCAACTCGACACGGCGTCGCACCGGCAGCCAGTGTAATTCACGTATGTACACCAACATTGACTAGTTAAACCAACAAACGGATAAAAATTGATTCTAGAAACTAGGCCTAACAACTTTATTATCTGAGCACTTTAATCACTGTCTGTCGCCGTCCAACGATTCGACGCGGCCTCAGCCTGCCGTCAAACACGTTTCCAATTTCCGAGTCAACACCGCCATCATTGCAAACGTGATTTCTCTAATAAAAACTAAACTAATTTGCACAGTGCCAGTATGTCGATTACTACCATAGTTCAGCATTTCAGCAATAGGTCTAGGAAATTAAAAACCTGGGGTGCAGAAAAATATTTTTAAAAATATAATAAATAACTATACTTAAATTAACAAACGAACTAATTAGCTTAGCTAATACATCTGCCTAATGGGCTAGATTTACCAAATTCTACCAAAGTTTTTTTAAGCCAAGAACTTACGATGAGATTATGTGTATGTTTTCTTGAGTTTTCGTAAGTTTATCTGACAATTTTTTGTGTAAATCGCATTTTCTCGAAGTCCAGTGTCTTTCTGAATTTTCTTAAATTTAAGCTTAACTTAGGAAGTTTTCTCAGTCATGCCGCCGGTACAACACCTGGTTATGCTGCGAGTGCTGAGAAACGTGGTGTAGAAACGTAAGCAGTTGATAGACGGCGGATCGGTTAGCGTCCGGCATCAACATCAGGGCATTGCGACACAACTCCACACGATCTGACTCCGACACGTCTGAACATCGATCACCAGGCACAAAAACTAACGATACGATACAGTGAGACGTTCGACTTGGCATCAAGAGGTCGTTGATTCGACTCCCAGTCGGGACTCGGGACGCTATCAGGTAGTTACTACTTGGATGGCTGACTGTAGGCAGGTAAATTATACTGGTATATAACCAACACCAAGGTTAACTCAGCCTTTCATCCTTCCGGGGTAGGTAAACCGAGTACCGACTTGTCTGGCTAGGGTTGAGGCGAGGCGCGTTCACCTATGTCGGGCACAGAGAATAAGCAACTTATACACAAATCAAAGGAAAAAATTTTAGAAGCCAATAAGCTTGAAAACAAATACACAGAGACAAGGGATTCATAAAGACAGTTGAGATAGTATGCCAGCAAGCCTGCCAGCATGCCTGTATTTCGTATGCCACAACAACTGCTTTCCGTTTCTACGTAACTGGCCTGCTCTGCTGAGCTTCGACCGGATTATGTTGGGTACCTAATCTGGATAAACTTTTGGGTTTGCTGCGTCCGGTTTTCTGAATGATACAAACGCTGAAAAATAACAGAACAAGAAGTTGCGCAATAGCAAACAGACAATGACCAATCACGAAATTGATTGATTTTTTAATGGGCAAATAACTCATTCCGAAATGATGCATTCGCCTTCAGGGCGTGCATAACTTTTACCTGTGGACTCAATATTAACTTATAATATTTATCTGTAGGCCTACATGCAGCAGTCTTCTGCAAGTAATTATTAGTATTTAGTGATGAAACAAGCAGGTTTTTTCGAGCCGCGACGCCGCTACAGCTATAGTAAAGTGCAGTAAAGTCGTACAAGAGAAAATGTCGACGAGCACGTTTGCAAGTTGATCGGTGAAGACAGACTGCGGCAGTTCGCGGTAATAACGCTTGATGACATCGGCCAGACTGTAGACGTCTGCGCTCGTATCTGCGTCCAGTTCCATTGATGACGACGACGACGACGATAACGCAGTTGCTGATGCTGCTGTATACAGCATTAAACCATTACAAAATGAATTGAATTATTGCGCTGACATATTTCATTTCAAGTCAGTTTTGTCGCTTTGTAACTTTGTACAAGCCCGACGTGCACTACTAAAGCACAGACTGTGTGAAAGACTACCGTGTTTTTGTCGGAAAATTTTCTTCAAAAAACACGAAAGTTAAAGCTAAAACTTCCCGGTTTTGAAGGAATTTATGGTAGGACTAGGACATCACGTCGGACCACACGAACGACACGTCCGATTTCTTCGGACGAAGTTTTCAAACCGCGGAAGGCTCGGCGACGTCGGGCAAAACCTCGGACGAGGCAAATCGGTGCGTGTGTAGCCTGCACGGCATAAGAGAACGAACGGCCTTACCAGTGGAATCGTCGTTCATGGTCTGCTGTAGTCTCTGTACGCGAGACAGCACGCCCGGACGTCTAAACAGTCCCTCGGCTTGAGCGGCCGAATCGTTGATGTAACTCAGTGCTGCTGTGATACACGGTGCCACGGCACGACCGCTTTGTCGTAGACGTGACGTCAGAGATGCGCCGAATACTTTTGCACTGGACGACGCCGTATCAACCGACGATGCTTCTTCAGACGATGACGTTAGTAGCAACCTGGAAAAAACACACCTGGCTCGTGCAACCGTGAGGCAAACAATATTTTAGGAGTGTTGTGTAAGACCGCATAAATCTGATCTACACCGTGTCTCAAAAAACGGCGCCATACTTATTTTTTTAATAACTCCGTGAAACATTAGCCGATTTTTATAATTTTTGGCACGCAACATCATGAAAAAAACTTTACATAAATGACTGTAGTTTAGTCCCCGTACCTTAAAACTGTCGCTACACTACCTTGTGAAATACTACCTCGGCCAAGGTTTCATGGAGTTATTTAAAAAAGTGGCCTCATATATTTAAAACTGCAGTTAGTTTGGCGAACAGCCAGCTCGATGTTTGCTCGATCGTGTAAACACCCTATATATCACACCGCAGCAAACGTCGAGCAAACATCGAGCAAACATCGAGCTGGCTCAAGCAGGCCTATTGGAACCCCGCCCCTGGCTCAAATGTAGGCCTAGGCTTAGGCTCTTAGCCCACAGCTGATCACGTGTTATATAGGCCTTCCAA
>Ga0209367_1002143_pt1 | contig 25704 bp, 11 predicted proteins | sample WorMetLIZISLAND2_FD_187412 | JGI IMG/M metagenome (GOLD analysis project Ga0209367, IMG submission 187412) | Marine gutless worms symbiont microbial communities from Max Planck institute for Marine Microbiology, Germany - Olavius geniculatus... ... | reverse complement strand
CTACCAGAAGAAGTTTAAGAATGTTTGTAACGTCAAGAAGTGACTGGTAGAGCCTGTATTGGTCAGGAGCAGAACATTATCGATACTGCAGCTGTCAAGTGGGCCAGTGTACAAGTGTCACAGTGGACCAACACTTCAAGCAGTTTTACTGTAGGAAGTTGAAAAATGGATAACTGAATGAAATGTCAGCCACAGTGTCAGAAATGGGAACAAAATGTGTTTTTACGCGTTATGTTAATTAAGCAATCATGTCGCATTGAATAAAAAAGTGATATTTTGTTTGTTCTATTTTCCCCAGGTAGTGTAGAAACAGACACTGAGCGAGATGGGAAATTAAATTGTCACTTGACGACAAGTTGTCTCAGGAATATTCGTACCAAAAATTATTAAAATCCGATAATCCTTCTTCGCGTTACAGTCGAAAATGTCGGGGATGTTTTTTTTGGACACAGTGTAGTAGTAGTAGTAGTAAGCAAGTAAGTATTAAGTAAGTATGAAAGCATATCATGAGTTATCAGAAATACGGCACTAAACCTTTGTGCATATCTTTGTGCGATCTTGACTTATTTTCGACATTGTTTTATTGATGAAGTTAACTAAAAAATTGCAACAACCTGACCTAAAGCTTTCGAACTGAATATTCGCACACCGAATACTTGCCTTTGATGACGTTCATACAGTAATGCGGCCTAATAATTATGACGACTGCGGTGCATAATAGAACTATTATAATAAGACTACAATAATATGCAAACAGTGAGACCTGTTCTATGGTTAAGATCAGCGTGAGAGTCAACAGAACGCAGTGTATTGAGTTGGCATTGTTGTCTCAGCGACTTGACTGCAGCCTTACATTCATCCGCCATTTCACAGACGCTCTGCAACAACTACAACGACAACAACGGTAACAACAACACTTGCTAGTATATCAGTACTGGTATCAGCATTTCGCTCGTCAAATGCCAAATAATTTGCACGCGAAAAATGCTGTATCATCTTATTGTTATATAGAGTAAAGCGCTTTATCTAATTACATTTCTATCAAGCACATATACGTTACTCGTATTTCACCAAGCGACAACTTCATGAAACTCATACTTCAGTAATACGACGTATTACAAATCTCCATATTTGCGTCTTTTGTTTATTTTTTATATCGCCGTACTTTTTGCAACGATGTCCTAAACTTTTTACGGAAAAAATAAAATAACTGATTGATTGGATTAATCGCTTAATTAATGAATTGATCTGTTCACTAATAAGGGGAATTTCTTCTATATGATTTCTAAAGCACACATCGTTACGTAGTCCTACGTAAGTTTGCCTCAATCTTGGTGCAGCGGCAAATATAATTAAGAATTTTGTGGTAGTTCCAATGACGCTGCCCGTGCAATAGTTATTACTTTCACATTACGCTGCCATTGGCACAACATTACGGCGTAATCTACAAGTAAACTGGACTGCAATGACGTACGTTTTCAACGCGTTTTAGATCATCGGACATCCGCTCCATACTGCCAGACGGCTTGTCCGGACTGTGCGATCCTAAGCACGAATATAATATGTACATTTGCGTTCACCTACATATGGCAGCAACCCTGAATCCACAACTCAAACCAAATTTCCATCAAAATCTGACTGTATAGTCATTAAGCTACTTTCTACACCACTGCGACTAGTTTACTTTCCGTCAAATTTTGGCTAAATATTTTCATAATTTGCTGAGATAATAGGTTTACTGCAAAGCGTCACTTCACGTCATGTTTGTTATTGATAAAAAACTTAGATAATGATCAAGAAATTGCAGAAGGCTTTAGATCACCACGAAAATCAGATCACTTCCTCCTTAGCCAATGCCCAACTTTCTTGAAAAAAAAACCCATCGAAAACCAGTTTGCAATTTCCCACGTAATCCAGTCGGCAGACAGACAAACGGAGAACACAAGCGGACCGAGTTTGGACGAACTCAGCAATAAGCAAGCAGTAATGCATTACAGTAGGCACCGTCTGACGGCGTTGGTACATGGCCTACGCGACTAGTCACATATGCGTCAGCCAATGCCCAGTGAGCTCGCCCTGCTTGCTGATTGGTCAGTTCGTCAAAAGCTAAACCATGTCAGTTCAGTTTAGTTACGTCGCTCTGTTCGCGCTTTTACGTTTAAGCCTACTGTCTAATACCCCGTTTACACGAAGAAGCACACACGAAGCTCTCATCAAGCGGGCCTACCAAGCATGTTTAATACTAAAAGCATACATGAAACGCACATGAAGCCCATTTAGAGCAACCTTAGAGCAAACTTTAAGCAAACTTAGAGCACACGTCGTGCACTCTAAGAGCTGGCTTGATAACGGTTTATATTGAGTAAGTGTACTTCATTGTGTGCTCCCTCGTGTAAGGCTGAGTTCACACAAATACAAGTACAAGTCCGGCACTGTACGGGTTCCCGTATACGAGTTCCGGCAAACATGAGTTTGCGTGTATTTCAATGGCAGCCGTTCACATACATACGAGTACGGGTTACCTGTAAATTTCACTCGTACAAGTAGTTTCTATGCAGGACGTGTTTTTATCCAACTCGTTGAAAGTAAACTCCTCGTAAATAGCATTAATATAATTTATAAAAACTGTGGCATATATTTGACGTCAGAACTGACGTCATCGTAAAATTGTTCATCGTTGAAGATGTGCGGTTTGTAAAAATAGTAACCTTGTAGTGGAATATTGTTGTTTTAATTGCGAAGCATTTCATCGATTCGATTTTATTCAATACGGCCGACACGCGTTCAGTTGTGTGCTTGTACAAGTCACCGTGAACGCTCCACTCGTACGAGTGAAGCTTCTACAGACTATAAACGGAAACCCGGACCCGTACTCGTACTCGTACTCGTGTCTATGTGAACTCAGCCTAAACGGGGTATACGTGTTAACGAGAGGCACTAACCGTTACTGATGGTGGAGTGAATGCGTGCGTCGATCGGCGTGTCTCGTTCGATCTGGTCGCGTTCGACCAGGTTGATCTCGCGCAGGTCACGCAGAAAGTTGATGTCGTCGTCCACGTAGCGCGCCACCGCAGCCGTCGACGATGTGCCGGGCACACCCGGACCACCCCCGTATCCCGCCAGACCGCCGGGGGTCCCTATTGATCCGGCAAGGTGTGCTGGCTTGACGGTGCTGGTGGAGATGGGACTGGGAGGTGAAGCCCGCATTCGCTTCAAAGATTCGGACGACCGACGACCACCGCTCATCTCATGCACCGACCTGCAATCACCCATCCAACGATCGCATTATTTACAAGTAATTTGAGAAAAGCTCACGAAACGCACGAAAGCCTATAGCAGTTCCTGTTCGCAGGTAATCGTAGTCTATCTCCATCCATTTCGTCGTAATTCATTCTTTTGCCGCCAAAAATCACCAAAAAATCACGTTAAATCAATATTTTTAGAATTCCAGGTCATTCAAGGTCATCAATGTTGATAAATTTAAAAAGCCTGTCATCAGTGCTTGTTATGATAAGCAGCATGTCTGTGCCTATCTGCAACCGTGTTCACGCTACACGAGATAATTGCGGTAAAATAACCACTTTTCGACTTGGCGTATGTGGTTTTCTATTGGTGTTTCATTGTAACCATGCGTCTAACTTTCACCATTACGGAGATATGGGGTCTCAAAGATAATGGGGTCACGAGTTTGACCTTTTGGGGTCACGTGACGTCATCGGTCACGTGATTATTCGACTCGGCATATGTGGTTTCCTATTAGTGTTCCATTGTGACCATGCGTCTATCTTGCACCGTTAGGGAGATATAAAGCCTCAAACTTGCATTTGCCCATGTTAAAGGCCAAAAGTTCACTGCGCATGCGACGTGTCACGTGACCTGTAGGTAGGGGGTCCAAAATAACCGCATATTTGGAATTCCCGAGGCCACATTGCCTATTCACTATGCCACTTTGTTGAGGCTACGATGACGATTAAGGGTAGTTTGTAGATGAGTATCTCCATTGTTAAGCATTTTTATGTCCGAAAATGGGCCGAAAATTTTCCGTTTTGGGGGAATTTAAGGAAAAAAAATGAAAGATGAATGTTGAGACCCCTCTAGGAAATCAATCCCCACCGAAACACGTCATTCAGTGCAAAGAATGCGGCAATATTCCCAAAAATGTGTTCCCCAAAGCTTGGCAAAAAAAGTCAAAAAGAAAAAATAACCCAGTTGAACATTATATTTCACCCCTTTGCCCCGCCGACCCTGCTGGGCCGATTTGTACCATTTTTGGCACGTAGGGTCACACCGCGGACACAATCATCCAAGTCAGATTTTAAGTCGATTGATTCAGGGGTTTGGGGGCTACGGGTGCCCAAAATCTGGGGTTTCCCATTGACTTTGATAGTCGCCCTTACAACAGTTTTACCGTGCTACACTGTGATGATGGAGCTGTAGTTGCTGCTGCTGCTGCGTGCCTCAATTTCTGCGAGACAGGCTAAATTTAACCACTTTCGCCGCAGGCGTAAGGGGGCCATGTCAGCGCGCGTGTCTAGTTTAATTACCGACGACCACACGCCGCATGACGTCACAACCAGAAATAAACGCACAGTCGAATCGATAAAATTAAGAGCTGACTTCATTGTGGCAAGCACATAATTATGGCCATTTCAAGGCCGTCGTTACATGTGAAATACAGATTACGAGCTACATGTACATTTTAACATCTTAAGCTATGACCACGCATTGACAATAGAACATGGTCACTAACTACAAAAAATCTGAGCTAATGCTCACGAGACGCTCGAGAGCCTATAGTAGTTCCTGTTCGCAGGTAATCTTAGTCTATCTCCATCCATTTCGTTGCAATTCACTCTTTGCAGCCAAAAATCGCCAAAAAATTACTAAAACCAATATTTTTAGGGTTTAAGATCATTCAACGTCATCGATTTTGACATTTTTAAAAAACTCGTCGCTAGTGCTTGCTACGATAGGCAGCATGTCTGTGCTTATCTGCAACCATTTTCACGTTAGACGAGCCAATAACGATAAAATAACGCCTTTTTAAGGGGGTGCTTCTCACCCCTCGTTTGTGGGGGCCCCTTTTATCCAGCAGCGTGAAATTTTGTCACGAAATACTAGAGACTCTAGGCAATCATATAATAAAAACAAGTACTCTATTTCACCTGGGCTTGAATTGGTACCGGGTCGGAACCGACAGACGGACAGACGGACAGAATTATCGTAGCTAATACGCATTATAGCTATGCTAGTTCTCACGCGTAAAAACTGACACTAACAAAAAGTGTTTGATTTACGCGCAAACACGGCTTCAAAAAATAATGCATAAATTTGTTTAAAATAAGATAAAATAAGATAAATATTAAATATGATACGGCAGTATAAAAATTTGCACTGGAAAACTGTCAAACATTTCCTTCCAACATTCAACAACTGACACTGATGATTGTCTGGAGAGTAAGAGAAAAGATTATTAGAACTGCTATTATTTTTTACATATCCACACTGAGAATTGGTAGTTCTTACAATTTTAGGTTTACGTCGTTTTTAGGTTTTGTGTTTCATAAAGGTTAAACTTTTTGTAAAGGTTAAACTTCTTGTTCCCTTATCATATGTACGTGCATTGCCTGGAAAGACTGTCCTCGAAATGACCTATACTGTGTCGGGCGGGACGTAAAGCCTTACTCACTCACTCACACAGGCACAGCTGCGTGGCAAAAAGTGATAGCGTTAGCTTACCGGTCATCCGGCGGTGACTTGCGCTTGCCAGCGTTGGCCGCCACGGCGACGGTCGTCTCCGGCGAGCCGGCAGAGGTCGTGACCGCGCGCTCTCTGCCCTGCTGGGTAGGAGGCTGAGTCAGCGGCTTGGCGACGACGTCCAGCACGCTGGAGACGGAGGAAGAGTGATGATGATTCTGTGACATGAGGTACTGGTGCGGAGACTGGCGCGCCAGGTGCGCGCAGTGCAGCAGTTCACGCTGTAGCAGCGGCAGGTTCGCCTATACAGACAGACAACGCAACACAACCCACATCGAGCGCGTTCGAGGTTGCTACAATTAACGCGCTATATAAATTACCTACTTACTTACTACTTACTTACAAACATCACCGACATCTTTGGTGGTTTTACGTCACCTGCATGAAGACGGACACCTTGAGTGTCCGTGGCAGGCAGGTTTTTCGTGGTAACGACTGGCACTAACCAATACCAAATATCATCTGACAACAATGTCCAAAAGTTAGAGATAAACGTTCAGGTTGCCGATGACGACGATGCTGGTGATGGTGATGATAGAAGAGATCAGAGATATCAAACTCCGCCAAGAGTGGTGCTGCCAACTGACGAATATAAAAGACGATACGGCTGCTATTTACTGACAGTATACCCGGTACAACCCTGTTTTCCTTTTCGGGCCTCGCCACAAAATTTCGTCAAATTCCGTCTAGTTTGTTGGCGTAATTCAGCTGACAAAAGTCGATTGAGTGATTGACACAATCAATAACTTCCTTTGGCGCTTCGCCTCAACCTCGTCTGTGTTCTGTAGGCATTGTGCTTGATTCAAATGAACGAATGATTGATTGAGTAAATGACAGACATCATTAGGGTGTACCTTGAGGAACGGAATGACGAAAGGACGAAGCGGAAAGTTTGTCGCCTGCTGGAGCTTGGCGTGAAATTCCTCCACCGACAACTGCGAATTCTGTCAATTAATTACACCAAATAAACACTATCGACTTATCAAACTTCAACATAGTTTCATCGAAATCAAACCACGCGTAGGCCTATTTGCTGATTGCAATTCATTGTGTACTTCAGTTATTTTTTTGTTCTAAAATAGGCTACTATACTTACGCCTATAATGCATTATACTTATTGTTCGCTACTTGACGCTGCTGATTGCCAACAAAAAAGTGTTTATCTCTATCAACATCATTACTAAAATAGCTACTTGCTTTTTTCTTCAATCGCGCCAAACCTTTCGAAAAAATGTCATCAGCTTTCGTTCATGATTTTATGAGCAATCCAGCTAAAAAATAACATGGCATTGCACATTGCCGCTAACTGCCAAATACGACGCATTTAATACACCTGCTATTACGCACGTACTTATTTGTTAAAAGTTATTGGGTACGGGTAAAACTTGATCCTTGGGCCACACTCTACCGCCCCGCCCGTAAACGTCATTCAAGTCCGTCCAGACCAGTTTCAGAAATTTCGCTGCAGAGAGACAAACAGATAAATAAAAAGGGACTCGTAAACATAACCAAATTTTGCAGGTTTTAAAAAAGTGTAAAAAGCTCAAACCGGTGAGTTATATTGAGTTTGATTGAGTTTTGGACTTCGAGAGTTAGGCCTATACGTGCATGTTTTTTGAAAAATCAAACTCAGGGTTTTCAAGTGTTTTAAATTTTTAGAATGAGCACTGCTGAATAATGTCGACATCAATAAAATGTCCATTAATTTACAAATCAACAGGTTGAAAGTTTTAAAATAAACTTGGCCGTAATGACACGTTTCATTATTAACGAAGCAAGAAACTAAAACTAAAGTAACTTAAAGATGGTTTTAGGGATGCGTTTTTGGCGGCTTCTTGGGTACGTTTACTCAATAAAACTCGCTCTTTCAACCATTGGTTTTTCGACGGAAACAGGAATACAGAAAGCAGACGTACGACGAGGGCGAGGACGAGCTCGCGGACGTGGTCTCCAATGCCTGGCGAGATGTCGGCACCGAACTGCTGGAGGGTGGTGAGAAATCGCTTCAACTTGCTCAGCTGACGGGCGCCGCACGCAGGTGGCAGCTGCTGCTGCTGCTGAGATAGGTTCGACACCTGTCCGCCAGATGGCGACGAGTGCGTCATCAACATCTGACTACCACCGGCTGGCGACAGCGAGTTGCTGACTGCACAATGTCGTCATCAGATCAGATGGGATCAAGTACGTTTAGAAACACCGCAGCTCAAGTGGAGGATAGAAGCAGTTTACAATGACAAGCTTACAACTTAACCAGTGACTACAATTTTTGCCGATTGTTTTTACAATTCTTACAGAAAAAATAAACCAATATTTATTCGTAATAAAATTGTCATAAAATCGTACAAAAGTAACAACGTTTAGTCACTTTAGTGTAAAATAACATCGGTGTAAACCAAAAATGTAAAATAGCAAACAAAGAATTAAAATCAAATCTTGAAAAATACGTTTTAAAATTTGCTCAAAATATTCGCAATAAACTGTTTAAATGCAAACACATTGATTTGTACAGTTGCAGAAAACAAGACGGGACTAACTTCAAAAACCATCAGGTAAGCGATTTACGTAGAATCGTTTATACCTACCGGAGAGAGAATCGGGTGCGGATGAATAAGGTCGCAGACCAGCAGACGGTGAAGTGCCGTAAGAAAGCGCTCTCGACGCTTGCAGGTTGGGCATTATGCACACCAACTGTTGCTAATATCTGCAACGTACAACAAACAGTTAGGCTGTGTCTACATGTTAAACTGAATACTCGCATGCAACTTGCAAGTTTAAGTTACGTGCTATTAAGGAAACACACTCCAGTACTTCGTTTTGCTATAAACTTTTAAAACAAAATGAGTGTACACATAATGACATGTCAAGACCCTTGCTGTAAAGGAGGTTTGCGTGTGGACTTTTTGTACAAACTGTTGCTGATTTGCTGGAGACATTCGACTTTTTGCATGCTGTTCTACTCATCTACAAGTCGATGTAAGCGGAGCTTGAGCTTTCAACCAGCTATTGAATCATATACATTGTCGCGCACATTATTCAACAAATGTCACCACTTCTTATAATCCGCTCAATCTCTAACTTCTTTCTGTTGGTCGCCAAGATTTAAACAATGACATAAATCTGTGCTGCGAAGCCGGATTAACGTAGCAGAAAAGCAACTACTGCTATGGGCTTGCGGGTATCTTATAGCCTAAAGGTAACACGTTATCTCAGTTATGGGGTGTTTGCACGATCCAGCAAACGTCCAGCAAACGTCCAGCAATTCACGTGTATTTTAAATACATTTGCTGGAAGTTTACTGTACGTTTGCTGGATCGTGTAAACAACCTATTACTAGCCCAATATCTGTTACTTTAACTTACTTTTGTACCAAATATATATCTGTTAGTCCTACAGTTTAGTTGTCCACCACAGAGAAAACAGCCAGTTCCTTTGTAAAATTAGAAATCCAAATTTTAAGGTTGCGTATGATCTTATAGCTTTTAAATTGCAAAAGAAAAAACTAGGTAAATCCAGCTAAACTAAAACAAGGCCCCGTTTTTTGGTATACTGCGATTTAGACTCATTAGCGAATCTAATCGCAACCGATATACAGGGTGGGCCAAAAATGGCAACATTTTTGTACGCCTAATAACTTGACCAAATATTAACAGATTTTCAGAATTTGTTCACTGTCAGAAGACAATTTGCAATAAAACTGTCTCCATAGATCTCACTACACCCAAAGTGTGTCACTACACTACCTTGTGAAATGTCAGTGTCTTAATAACAACAATTAAAACAAGACGACTTTTGTAACAACACATTTTAAGAAATTAACAACAAAAACAACGAGTTTGTTGTCTTATATATGTTATTGTCAAAAAAATCACATCTCACAGTTTTTACATCAAATTTTTAATGTGTCCGCCTGGCTGCTGGACGATGCATCAAAGCCGGCGATGCCACTGACCAATGGCGCGATCAACCAAACGCTGCGGTTAATATTTAGTAAAGTTATAAAGTGTACAATAAATAGTACCATTTTTGACCCACCCTGTACACTGTTTTTTTGTTTTTCGCACTTGAAACCTCGCGTTGTTTAACGTTATGGCAATAAGCATGCCGGTAAAACTGTTTTAGACTTTTGATTTCGTTTCAGTGCTAGTTTTATAGCAGGCGTAACTTAGGCAGGCACTACGGTTTTGGGTTTTGCATTTTGTTTCCACAGTTTTGTGTTAATTCTGTTTTTTGTTTTAGTCTTATCTCACATTTAGACGCCGCACAAGCGCATTTCGCGTAGACCTATATCTTACAACGATTCGAACGCGTAAACAGGCTGAGAGTAGCGAAAATAGAAACGACAAATTGCCACAGACGTAACGTGACTGACATTTAGGCCATGTGTCGTCGCCGCATTCTGTCGATATTTCCTATTCCGAGCGTGCTAATTTACGCGTCGTTGATGCAACTTCGGGGCAGCTGCACTTTTAGCTATTTATCTACGTTGAGTTGACAATCAAACCGCGAGGTATATAGATCGACGGGTCAAAATAACGCTGTGTATGTGCGCTGAGTTGGGTATAGCGCGACAGCTGACGCCGCTAGTTACTGGAGTCGATATGGGTTTGTTGAAGCCCAAATTCCACCTACGGTGCCTCGGTAGTGTAGCGGTAGAATGTCGGACTTGTGATCGAGAGGTCGTGGGTTCGACTTCGATTCCCGGTCGGGTTAGTATCAAGTGCTTACATGAGTGACTGTCTGCAGATAGGCAGTGAGTGAGTGTGTACGGTTTAACATCCCACCTGACAAAGTATAGGTCATTTCGAAAACGGGAAATAGATAAACCGTCTCGCTCCATAACCACACCAAAATCAGCTCAACCTTCCACCTTTCCGGGGTAGATAAATCGATCACTGCTATATCTGGCTCGAGTTAAAGCGGGACACGTTCTCCTATGTCGGGTGGCAGGTAACACTGTCTCATCCCATACGGCAGGTGACGCTCCGTAGCTCTGTGGTGCATTTTCTATTAAGAGTCAGGACCTATACCTACACCACATTTACTTGTGACCTTTTACGCCAAGTTACTGCAGATTGCTGCACAACATGCTGTTCAGCAATTCCATCACAAGACTACCGTCTACAGCACATATGCCTATGTCGCTGCCACTCGTTGTTGTCAAACAACGAGTCGGACTAAGTGGAATTTAGACCCAAACAAACGCCAGCTGCGACGCACACGACCTCGTGGTTGTTACCTGTTTTTTTTACTCATGTACACATATATACTGCGTAGCACGTGGCGCCCTCATTCGGTCTCAATCATGACGCATCGAACTTTTCAACCTCTGAGTCGATGGGGGACTATAGACCGTTACTTGAAGTGTGACGATTTGGAGTATGACTTTGGTGAACACGGAACAGTAATGTGGTCGTGGCATTTATACAGTGAGCTACAGGCTCTGGCAACCGCCACGGCAGTAAAAAATTTTCAGTGCACGAAATCAACCGAGAAATAACAAATTTCGCGGAATTTGCAAGCAATTAAGCCGCTCGGTTACGTTATACATGTAAAAACGTCTGAAACAATTGCAAACATGTTTTCTTGTGAAAACATTACTTTGTGTAAATGTTCGGGACATGGTTGCGTTCAAAATTCAACAAAACGTCTGCAGAATATTTCGGTTGAACGCCACCAAGACAATATTACGGCACCGGACTGGGACTGATTTATGTTCAAGATATATCCTATGGATAAGGAGGTAAAAGCACGTAAACTTCACTCACGTCACAAATCCCATGATAATGGAACAATTTACTCAAATCTGGCAGAGCATCTGGCAGCTCCGAGAGTGTTCGATCCGGGAATTCGGCGACAATTGACCGACGACGAACTGAGCTAATTGACTGAGATACGGCTGACTGCTGAGACTGCGTGGCAGATGGGTGGGCGAGGCTTAGCGTCATCTCACCGGCCGGCTAATGGCAGCCGTATTTCTTCCGATTTCCCGGGGAGGAAGTGTCGCCACCGGAGACAGTCACGTGACCGTGCGGCAAGTAATCCCAGAATGCCTGTGACCAGCTGTCGGCTGTCGGTCCGTCCCCGTGTTTAGACAGCACTTCGAATGTCGGTCGGCGCAGCGGCGCGCGCAAAATACTGACGGTACGTGACCATCATTAGAACGAACGTTGTTGCGTAAAAACACTGCCTTTTCTTCCCCACTCACGAAATGCTGGCACCGCCACTGTGTGTGCTTGCCTAGTAAATTGTTTCTCCACGGAAGGAACAAGTATTATGAGCAAAAGTCATAAGACGCGCGACAGCCTTAGCAGTTCCTCTTTGCAGGTTGTCCAGATCTATCTCCAGCCATTTCGGTGCAATTCACTCTTAAAATGTGTGTCGCAGGCCGAAATCGCAAAAAATTCACGAAAAACCTTTTTTAGGGGTTCAAGGTCATTCAAGGTCATCGATGTTGATAAATCTAAAAAGCCCGTCACCAGTGCCTGTAATTATGCGCAGCATGTCTGTGCCCATCTGCAGCAGTTTTCAGTTTAACTTTTCACACTAAACGGGCGAATAGCGGCAAAATAACGTCTTTTTAGGGGGTACCCCTCCTTGACGCCCTCGTTTGAAGGGTATTCCTTCACCCAGGGGCACGAAATATTGTCACGATAAATTAGAGTCTTTGGGCAGCCCACAGTGAAGATTTCATGATTCTAGGTGTCGCCATTTTGATACAGTGCCAGGGTGTGACAGACGGACGAACGGACAGACAGACAGACAGACGCCTAGACGATGGCTAAGAAACGCGAAGTATTATGTCGCGCGTAAAAATTCAGCTTACGCCACGCCGTAATGGTAAATAATTTTGAATAATTGTCGAGAAACTATAAAAGATCCGCGTTCCCACCAAAAACTAGATCACTTCTTTCTTTGCCAATTACAGCTCATTTACAAAATTTCATTCAAATATGTTCATGGCATTTTGAGTAATCCCCAAAGGAGAAAAACAGATTGATCGTAAAACAAAACTTTCTTTGTAGCACTGCTTTAGCCGAGGTAATAATGATGACTGACAATTATTAGGCTTACAATTAAACCGGTAACTAGTAACAGAAAGTTAACATTTTGTTAAGTAACAACCTAGCACAAGCAACTGGTCACGAAATGCTATCAACGCCAGTCTGTATATTCTGTATGTGATAATCCAGATTTACCAATAACTTTTTTTTATCTGACGCTTCATATAACGTCTTACAAACTTTGTCGATTGTCGCAATTCAGCTTTTTGGCTGCTTTGCTGCAGTATACTGTAATTAAACGTTCATTCATTTATTCGAAAAGCGTTTTTGTTTGAACAATTTCTGTTCAGCACTCTTCAGTCTTTATATTTTGTGCTCAAACTGCAACACTGCTATGGCGTTTTTGATAAAACAAATAAACACGACGATGATAACATTTATTTGACGATCGATATACTCACAGTGTGCAAGCGACGACCGAAGACAACGAAGCGGCTGACATGTTTAGACCCAGTGACGATTGCATCAGAAATGATCCTTGCGGCTGCTGCTGCTGCTGTCGTCGAGATACAGCTGTTAGCTGCAGCAGCTGGCAGCTGTGACAAGCAAGGCGGCAAAGCCTGCTGCTGCTGTGAACTAGTAACAAATATTAATGGGGTGTTTACACGATTCAGCAAATGTCCAGCAATTCACGTGTATTTTGAATACATTTGCTGAAAGTTTGCTGGACGTTTGCTGGATCGTGTAAACACCCTATAAGCTGCGTCTCAGAGCAGGCTTTTCGGCCGCACACGAAGGTAGAGCACTCAACTCCACTGCACCAGATTGTCAGCTGGGCTGCGCTTTCAACTAAACCAGCAAGCCGGGTCTCGCTTCACACGCATTAATAGATCACCCACCGACTGAAACACATAATCATTATTATTATTATTATTATTATCATCGACTTTTTTCCAAAATACAAATAAATTTATAGAAACTCGTAAAACACAGTTGACAAAGCAGACCAGGCTCAAAAAGCACTTGGTCCACCAATTAATGTTAGTAACCGTAATGAAAGTCTACATAATCTGAAAATAATGATATTGCTCGCATGTACATTAAAAATCTAATTATAGCAAAAGCAAAAAAAACACGGAGTACACTTAAAATATGCAAAAATTGACAAAGAAGTCGCATTAGCCCGCCAATTGTGACTACTATTGATTCACCGTTCCCAAAGCTGACAAAGACAAAGGTGGGGGTGTCACCAGTAATCTCCAACGGTCGAGTTGGTTTTTGACTTCAACCAAATGCGTCAATTTGTATAGGTGTCCACCAATAGGGAGGTGCGTAAATACTGAAACATACACATTTGACGAACGAAAAACATAAACGTAGCCGATGAGTATTAAGTAGCGAATAGTTTTTGAAACAATTATACTTGATCACGGCAGTGAACATCGGTCGCGTTGAACACTTTTTGAATGGCTAATAATAAGTACTGTCGATGTTGCATTAGCGTTCCGCATGTACGCACGGTATAGCTTACACTTTGTGGTACAAAAAATGGAAATAAAATGTTCCATTTTTTTCGTCACTTAAGGTTTTTTTTATATTACAATTGCACATACACGACGTCTTTCGATGATTAATTAACTGTTTGCGCTTAGTAGTTTAATCTAATCGTAAAATGGTACATCGAATAGACGTTTCTGGAAATCTGTTATTGTAGGTCTATATCACCACAAAACATGGTAATGAGCCTAGGTATGCAACCAACACTAAGATCAACTCAGCTTTCCATCCCTCTGGATTAGGTAAATCGAGTGCCGGCCTGTCTGGCTGGGACTAAGGCGGGGCGCGTTCACCTCTGTCGGTTGGCAGCTAACGCTGTGATCTTATATGGCAGGTGACGCTCCGTGGCTCCATAGATTTTTTATTACGAGCTATACACCGCCTATACCTGTATTTTTTACTGCAATCATGTGCAGAAAAACAATTTAATGGATATTACTCACCTTGCTTTCCGGATTCGCCAACGTAAACGGAAGCGGCAGGCCCGGGGCCAAATAGCGGTCAAGCCGGAAGAAGATGAGGTATTATTATACAGCAACAGACAGCTGCTGCGGAAGACCTGAGCGACGCTAGCGACACATTGCCGAGCGCCGGTGAACTAAGGAAAGAACATAACTAATGAGTGACGTCGCAGTGCTGCCATGCAGCGGCGAGCTACGACTGCTACAGCTAAATCGAAACGACGACGGCGCTTTGTAGAGCTGGGCAATATTGATCACATACGATCGACAGTAACGCATTTGATTATCGAATTTGGTATTGACTGAACAGTTTAGCATTGAGTTCAAAAGCCTACTTCTTTGAATTCCAGAATACTGGGGAAATGGAAGTAGCGATCCACGCCAACATCTTTTGTTTCTGCTTTTAATTTTTGTTTGAATGAACTCGTACCCAATTTACGAGTCGCAGTCATCCGGTCTGAGGCGTAAATAATCCCCTTTTACACCATCGAGCAAACATCGAGCAGACATCGAGCTGGCTCGTTCAGCTAACATAGAGGCAGCTCGTCGAGCCAGCTTGATCGTGTACACGATCAAGCAATCATCAAGCAAACGTCGAGCAAACATCAAACAAATATATAGCATGCATAAGGCATAGCCTACACGAAGCAAACATCAAGCAAACATCGAGCCAACTCGTCGAGCAAGCTTCATCGTGTATACGGGGTATAAGTCGTTGTAACTTTGGATTGCTGGTGCGAATTGCATGCGATTATTGGCTTGCCACGCGTCAGCTAAGCGTAGCCATTATAATTGCTATTTCTTACTCTGTATAATGTGGCCGTAAAACGTCCAGAGATCGGCGTCTTCAAATGGATACATGTATATCTCAGCAACCGAGCATCAAATCCACTTCGGGTTTGGTTGCAGAGTAAGGTATTCGGGGTTGGCGGATCCAACCATATAAATCTACATTTCAGTTACGGACCTTTTTTCGCTGGATTTAGGCACATCAAAACGAAATCTTATTAAAACACAAAAATGGTTTTAATTGAAACTTGATATTTCCGTTCTAATAAGAATTGGGTGCATATCACGTTACTCCTATTAATGTGAAGACATCGGATGAGGTTAAATTTCGCAAAGTCTGACATACGAGTACTTGCTTGTGAATTTATTTCACGCTTTGGTCTGAAACTTATTTTTTCGACCATATTCTGAACAAATCTTGACGCCATTCATTGCATTCTGTATAACTAATATGACAAAATATTAACAACATTAGTTATTACGTTTTAGTGGAACTACACCAATTTAGCGTTGAATTGAAATTCCTGGCGCTGCGCAGCTCTACATGGGTTTGCTGTAGCGCTGCGCATGGAAGCTGTAGTGAAGACCTGACCCTACACTACAGCTCAGCCGCAGCAGCCCGAGCAGCTTCTTCTTCTGCGTCTTAGTATTGCATCGATCGTCTGTCTCTCCGCCTCGCCTCGCTGACGACTCGCCGCTGAAACCGCGCGCCGCCTGCGCCCATCACTCGCACTGAGATGTTTCAATGACCGCACAGGCAGGGACGTGCTGGTAGCTCTACCAGCGCTTAGCGGCCGGGCAGAATAATGGCAAAATATCATCATAATTTAATTTAGAATTTAACAGTTTTCTATGGCAAAACAGGTTAGCTACAACCTATAAAATTCTTCAAAATGCTACAGTATTTCAGTATTCATCTCGTTAGCAAGCAAATCTGGGTCTTATTCATTAACAAACTTTTAAAGAACATTAAAAACACTGAGAAAAAGTACCAAAAATGCATCGCGTATAAACTTTTTTCACTTTTATAGAAATGCCATCGACAGCAGATTGAATGCTTTGTCATTCTACCGTCGGCAAAATGAGGTTTAAACCGTTTAATGCAATGCAATCATTGTTTCATAGGGTTATACAATGAAGCTACAAAAACACATTGAGCGCAAAATCAAAAAGTAGCAAAAATAAAACCAATTAATTTCACAAGTAAACACAACAACAAAAATTTATAATTTAGTATTTAAACCTTAGTAAAATTTGTGCTTTTCTGATAATTATGTTCGCTGCGGTAAGTAAAAGCTCGCGTGCTGCTGTGCATTATAAACCAAATTATAATTTATCACAGTAACCGGTATAAACGTTGTTGTCATAGACGTCAAAAACATTAATTTGCAAATAAAAAAAAACATAAAAACATGTTTTTTTTTTAAATTTGTATAAAACATGTAAAAATATACATAAAACATCAAATTACATTTAGCACAATAACGTGATAAAAACAAAAGCCTACCATTTGTCAAGACTAAAGACCAGAATGTACTAAATGTTATTATGTAACCGTAACCGTACAGATCGAAAACAGGGTTAAACGCAATTTACCCATAAGTAATGCAGCATATTTGTAATTTTGTACGTTTATATTTTAATAAGAACAAAAACACGAAATTAAAAATAGGATCTAAAACATTTTTAAAAATTTTAAAAACATAAAAAACATGTATTTTAAAAACTTTTATTAAAAACATGAAAAATGTTTTTTACATTTATAGTTGTTCTTGTGTTTTGTAAGTGCTTCCCCCATTGCTTTATTTAAGTTTACTCGCAAGCTAAAATGTTTCCACGGCAAAATTAAATCACCTTAAGAACTAGAAAACATTTTGTCAGAAAATGTGCAAACTGTAAACTTAAAAGAAAAATAATGAACTTAAGCATTCACAGAAAAGAGAAATATCTCACTCGCAGCATGCTTTGTTTGTGATTCAAAAAAAGCTGCCAAGTGGTATCACTTCTCTCTTAATCTGTCTGTCAATTCTTTATCCATTTCGCATGTATTTTGCATAATGCACGCGACCGTGCCCGTTCGCTTATTAACATGTGACATTTCATCACTTTTTATCAAAATGCTACATTTAGAGGAAAGTCTGCAGTTTCCCTGCAACAGCGCGTTTTTCTTTCTTGTTTCTTTTGTTGCAGCTATTTACGTTAGACAGAACAAAGGCCGCGGGGCGAGCCCCCCGGCGGTATATAATGTGTACACAGATGTCATTGGCGTCATTCGAACGGTCGTAATTACATCTTCGTCTAAATCTCGTTATTGTCCGCGCAGCGCCAGCTGTGCGCAGTGCACCGGCGGCAACACTGATCGAGTTAAGCGGCGCCAGCCCGTATGTCTACATTACCCAACCTGTTCGCTATGCACAATGACTACTGCTATTGCATGCAACATCACCGTCATCATTTTATTTCCCGAAATAAGAGTAGAACGTGTGGCAGTAGGCCTATAATATGATGCAATTCAATCGGAAGGCTGCCGAATAAGTAAGTAACAGTATAGCAATGAATTTTTCACTTTTATGCTGTATTGCAAAAAAAAACGATAAAGAGTACGAACGAATAGCCTACGCTCATGGTTTAACGTACACAATAGTGTTGTACCTCGTTTACACGATCCAGCAAACGTCCAGCAAACTTTCAGCAAATGTGCTCGTATTCAAAATACACGTGCTAATTGCTCGACACAAATGACACAAATCGGCTCTGAAGCCGTTATTACATGTAAAGATGCATACAAAGCGACTTAACTGAACTGAACTAAACTGATAATTACAGCACAGTTCAGTTACGTCGTTCTGTACGCGCCTTAAAGTTTATTAAACAAAAAATACAACTAGATTGTAATCAATCTAATGTACTCATCGAACGCGTCATTTTTTTGTATTCTTTAAGAGCTCTTTCGTTCCTTTCGACTTGTTTTAGAAACACGGCGTCTAATTGAGACCCGTTTGATATTATACTAATAGTGACTGGCGTCGAGGTCGTTATAGGAAATTGTCTTCCCGAAGTTCATAAAATATTGCCCGATTTTAGGAACTGAGAGGTAATAATTTCCAATAATAGTCGATGACGCTAGTTGCCATTTGTCTTGTTATACCCCAACGCATGCGTCTATCTGGTATTTTTATAGAGATATGGCACCTCAAAGATAATGGAGTGACGTGACGTCATCGGTCACGTGATCATTTGACTCCCGGTGGTCGACTTTCTATGGGTGCTCCATTGCGACCATGCATCTATATAGGACCGTCATTGAGATATGGCCGTTTGAAGTTTCTCCGGGAAGGCTCTTCCAGGAACAGAGGTCGGTCGTTGGTCGGTTATCGGTCAGTCCTCAATATTACACTGATCTCATATACTCCTCTTCGCTACGTTAGGAACGTAGCGCGCGACGAGTAAAAATGATACGACGCGATTGCAGAAACGAATAATAATTATTGTAGGCAACGGCAATGTGCCCAAGAATGAGACCGTATTGTTGCTAGCAAGGCCACTGACAGCCTTTGAAACAGGAAGATTGTTTCTCTAACGTTCTTTATGATGGCAGAGATGCGTTTTCTTCTTATTGTTATTTTATCCAGAACGGCTTGCCATTTAATTCGATGACGGTAGACCAATCGTTAGCGAAATAACGTCTTGCAGCACTAGCGATATCGCCTATTGCTCTACACTTTCTTCGCAGCGTATTTTTTACCTAATTACTTTAGTCTTTATTAGTTATTACTTTAGCTGGAATCGCCGGTCTTGGTTTTGGCTTTTGGTCTTAGAATTTTGATCTTAGAATTTCGATTTTTTCCCATCGCTACTAGCCTTAGTTCGGACTTTTTAACGTCAATTCCATTAATCGACTATAACCCCAACCCCTTGAAACATCTGCGGCGCATTTCAGCAGCTGGTCAAGGTGGTCACGCTTTGGTCATTCAGTGGCCATCGCGGCTTTCTCATGTCGCCCAAGCGTCATCCGGAGAATCGACGCTATTGCACAATGACATTGTAACAGAGGCCGGTGCCGTGTACGGTGCGCAGTGGCATTGCGGACAGGCAGATGTCTGCTACTGCTGCTGTTGCTGTTGATGATGATGATGATGTGCTCTTGGTGATGCGGGGATGAGAACATCTGCTGCCTCTACAGTTGAGTCAATACTAGACCAGCTGCTGCTGCTTGCTGGCAGGCATAGTACAATAGATGTTCGCTGCATTAAATTTATAGCAGTTCAATCGAGCGCTGGGAATACATAACCTGTTAAACGGCACAGTTCTAATATTTTCGGCGGCGTATAGACACCCGGTAGCGATTGTAGGTGAAACTCACTCACCTGGCGCAGTCTGCACCTCTAAGCTGAATTATTTCAATATAGCAAAAACGAAACATTGTTCCGCGTACATATGCACGAACAGAGAATTCTTATTATCTCCGCTAAACATTGTTATGACGCTCGAACTTCATTTTTGTCTTGAAATGTGTGCATTTTATTGTGAACAAAATGAAGTCTGTAGAGTTCAAAAAGGTAGGCCTAAGCAATCGAAAGAATTAAGCTATAAATGTTTTTTTCACTGTTAAGTTAAGAACAATGTTAAAATCGTCTATCTCTAGCGCAAACGATTTCGATTATAGCTACATATTTTTCGTAACGTGGTCTGTCTGTCTGTTCGTCTGTCTGCCGTCTGTCATATCACAATCGAGCATCCTGCTTAAACTGGTCAACGGATTTCTCCTAGCATTTAGCACCTGCGCACTTGCCCAGTTCAAGTTATAATGCCGTACTGTGTTAGATGGGGCCGCTGACCTTCGCAGGGAAAAAAGAGACATGCGTGTTTAAATTCTCATCCAACCTTGCAGTTGTCTACTTATAATTCACAAGGGTCAGGACCAATCAGCGATTTTGCGTTTTACCAAATTTCTTCAACCACTTGTTACTGTTTGGCGATATTTCAAAAACAGATACTTCATAGCTGCTAACGGATTAGGCTATCTCACCGTAGAAAGAATTAAAGAAATCGGCCACAATAATGACTATACTGACTGGTTTTTAAATGATGATTTTAATTACATTGGTTTGAGTGCCTCTAGGCCTATGAACTTGGAACTTTTGAAACTTTTTGTGATCTGTTAGGGCTAAATTCCACTATTGCGACCCGACCAAACTTTGTCGGCGACTCGGGTATGCTAAAAAATAAAAAAAAACAATACACCGCGTCTCAAAAAACAGTCAAAATTGTTTTGGGCATGACTTTGTCAAATTTCTACCAAATTTGATAATTTTTGGCACAAAAATGGCCACGACGATATTATTATGTACGATGCCCTCAATTACCACCTAACCTAATTTATGTCAACTCACTACCGTGTGCAACACAGATGCTCCAAATTATTACATTACGCGGCGATTATTTGTATCAGATGGCTCACCTTTGCATCATCAATTCGACAGAGGGTGCGACGTGGTTTGATAATTTTGAGGTATTAAATATTTTATGCTGAAAACATCAGACAACAAAATAGCTGGCTGATGAGCTTAAAACACATCTAATCGATGAGTAAATGCATTTGATCAGTCGATCGTAGATTCTGCTATCAGCCATTGGCGTTGCATCTAAGTGTGCGGAGCACACTTTGGCATAAATTATAATTTGCAAGCGAGTTGTTATATAAATTTATAACTTTGTTAAATAATTCACATTTTAGCGTATTTTGTGTTTAATTAACTCGTTACAGCGTTTACTTGAGACAACAACTTAGCATTATGCAACAATTTAAAGCATTTATGTTTCACATGGTAGTGCATTGACATAACTTATGTGAAATGGAAAATAAGTGCACCTTACATAATTTCGTTGTCTTAGCCATCAACCTGCCAAAATATCAAAATTGGTGAAAATTGGACAAAGTTATGACAAAAACAATTTTGACTGTTTTTTTCTGAGACACGGTGTATTGAGGTCATTTTATTATAGCATTGCACCACTATAGCCTATTTGACTGTATTAGCCTAATCAGTGTTGATTCACCGTGGTTGGTCGCTCCATATGAATCAAGCTTATATCGCATCTTTTCAATTCAGAGGAATTTCGACGACTATAACGTCAAATATTTTGACGGTTCATCCGTTATTTCTTTAAATATGACAACCGTTGCTAGCCAAATAAAAATCACGAGAAAATTCTCGATCTTTTTCCTTTAATATTTAGCGGACAGCGCGAAAAGTTGGTGATATAAAAATTATAGGCCTACAGTAGTCTATATAAAGCTATCGATCGATCAATCGGGTTCGTTTAAAAATGTAACAGGACAATATATGGCTGGTTACAAAAATCAGTTTACAGCTAAACCAGTTAATACCGATCTCTTAACAGTGGCAGCTAATTGACACCGGCTCCTACCCCGTAGTCCGTTAATTGGTACTTAGTTAATGTAGAGCAGTCCAATAACGAATAGGCCTACCTTGACTAAACTCTTTAGAAAAATTTTAGCACCATTTGCTGAAAATCGTATGGTATTTGTACGGGATTCGTACATTGAAAGATGATTCGTATTTGAAAGCTTAATCCCGGTTTAAGTACGGCAATGTGCATAAATATTGCGATCCAGTTTTTAACCTTTAAGCGACAGAAATACGCTGCTGGTTGACACTAGAATCATGACGATATATCATTCTGAGTGATGGCTGTTTAAATAGAATACAAGGAAACGCGCTTTAAAAGACACATGACCACGGTAGCGTGAAAATGACAAGAAGTTACAGTGTTATTTAAGTCGTACTTTTGAACTTTTGTTGTATTTTTGAAAGGTGCAGGCGCTTGTGCAATAACGATTTATGATTGGCTGTGCAGTTTTTCGTGAGCTGAAAATTTTCTTGTAACAGTAATCATTTTAGTCTTGTGCTTTGTATGCGCATTTGAGTATGTAAAAACGTTTAATTTGTTTTTTTGTTGATATGGACAGAGTTGTCGTATGTTTGCTAAGTAAATGCAAGCAAGTAAACAAATAGTACTAAGATTTTAAGCACGTATTAAACGTAAATACTGGCATTACACATTTCTAAACAAGGCACAATGTCATTTACGAGAAGACAATAACTTGCAGCAAATCTCGTGCATACATGTAGACATTATGTTCCCGAGTTTTACATTGGCGCTGAAGTATTTTTACTGCCGTAGATACTGAAAAGTATTTGAACAAAAATATTATTAGACCGTGACCAATCTAATGTACTCCTCGCGCGCATCATTTACTTTTGTATTCTTTTAAGAGCATTTTTGTTCTTTTCGGTTTGTATTAGAGACCGGGCGTCTAATTGAGACCCGTTTAATACTATACCAACAGTGACTGGCGTCGAGGTCCTTATTGAAAATTGTCTCCCCGAAGTTCATAAAATATTGCCCGATTTTAGGAACTGAGATGTGAAAATTTCCAATAATAGTCGATGACGCTAGTTGCCATTTGTCTTGTTATACCACAACGCATGCCTCTATCTGGCAACGTTACGAAGATATAGCGCGTCAAAGATAATGGGGTCACGACCTTGACCTTTTGGGGTCACGTGACGTCATCGGTCACACGTCACGTGACCATTCGACTCTTGTGGGTCGACTTCTATGGGTGGTCCATAGTGACCATGCGTCTATCTAGCACCGTTATCTCACAGCTTGTGCGGTAGCAACCACGGAGCTATAAATATATTTATTTATACTTCCATGGGTAGCAACAAGCAGTTGTATAAGCGATGTGCCAAGTCAATGGGAAGGCCAAAATTTCGACCCCCCACTGCTCCAACATTTTTCAACCGATTTTAATGAAACTCAAAAACAAGAAAGATATCCGGAATACGACCCCACATGCAAAATTTGGTTGATGTGGGACGACGGGAAAGGTGTCTGCATAGGGAGGGAATTTTCCATTACTTTTTGTGTTCTATCTATCCTTTTTTGTATTTTTGCTCACGCCTACAGGTCACAGCAGAAGACCGATCACGACCGTTTATGGCTCAAAACGCGTGTTTCTACGTAAGGTATCCCCTTTTGTGGGACTCGATTATAAAAAAATAATGTTTGGGGGTCAAAACTCCCCCAAAAACAGGATTTTGGGGGGCCTGAATAGGCATTTTAAGCCAAATTTGCGAGATTTTCAAATCGCGATATCTCGAAAAGTACGCACTTGATCAACACGAAATTTTAAGGGAAATTTCAGGTGCAAAAATGGACTTCGTGGGTGGTCCAGCATTACAAAATTATAATTCAAGATGGCGGCAGCCGCCATCTTGAATTTTTGCACAAACATCAATAACTCAGCCGCCGATTGACGTAGATGAATGAAATTTTGCAGCGATGTAGACGGCTGCCACCGGAAATAGACCATTTGACCAAAATGGACAAAAATAATAAATTCAAGATAGCGGCGGCCGCCATTTTGAATTTCATTTATTGCTCATAACTCGTTTACTATTGCACATATTTGCACGAAATTTGGCATGTATATTGCCCTGGAGGTCCTATATACAGGTGTGCCAAAAAATTCAACAAAAATTAAATCCAAGATGGCGGCGGCCACCATTTTAAATTTTTGCAAAAACAGCAATAACTCAGCGGCGGATTGACGTAGATGAATGAAATTTTGCAGTAATGTAAAGGGCTGCCACCGGAAATAGAACATTTGACCAAAAAGGACAAATTTGGATTTTGGCACAATAGCAATAACTCAGCCGTCGATTGACGTAGGTTAATCAAATTTTGCAGTGATGTTGTCGGCTGCTACCAGACGTAGATCGTGTGACCAAAATCGACAAAAATAATAAATTTACGATGGCGGCGGCCGCCATTTTGAATTTCGTTTAAAGCTGATAACTTAGTTGCTATTGCACGTACTTGCACAAAATTTTATATGCGAGCTAAGTTTGACGTTCTATGCGTAGTTATGCCATAAAATCGAACAAAAATGAAATTTAACATAGCGACGGCCACCATTTTGTATTTAAACACAAAGCATAACAAATCAGCTGTCGACTGAAAAAGGTACATAAAATTTTGCAGGAATATGGTTAGTTGCTACTGATAATAAATCATGTGACCTCAATCGAGAAAAGTAGTAAATTCAAGATGGCGGTGGTCACCATTTTAAATGTCGTTCGTCACTTATATCTGCTTTTTCACCCATCTGCATAAAATTTGGTATGTAGACTAAATTTGCGGTTCCACATACAGGCTTGCCGTTATATTAAAGGTCCATGGCCACGGTCAAACTCATTAGCGCAATTTATGTAGATTTCAATTAGACATTTAACCTCGCGTATATAATATGTCGATTTAAGCTTCATAAATATATGAGATTAATGTGTGATTTCAAACGAAATGTGGCATTACGTTACGTTACGCGAAATATTCTAATTTATCAGTGCCCGCGGTGACGTCATGACCCTAGCCATATAGATCATGAATATTAATGGCCTAGCCGACGACGTCATCATTCTAGGCTAGGCCATTAATATTCATGACGTCTATAGGCTAAACTCATGACGTCATCATGGGCCATCATGGCGGCGCGTTTTCGTAGATCGTCGACTTCAAAGGAAAATTTTTCCGTGTTGACAAAACGCTGGGCACCGATATTACTGTCAAAGTTATCAGAAAATACTAGACTTTCAGGAAAATGGATAAAATGTATATGTTAATTTTCTTGTCCACGGACCTTAACAAGCAACAAGATCCAAGATGCTGGAGGTAGTAACTGTTCAGTGACCATTCAAATTTTAATAAAACTGCAAATATTATATATAAAAAAACTGCAAGCAATTCATTTAATGTTGTATAAGCGCTGATGTAAAACTGCAAAAATCAAAAAGTATAAGCACGAACATTATGCATTAGCTTAGACATTTATATTTGACTACTGAGAACAGATTAAATGTCTAAGTTAATACACTGTGTCTCAAAAAAAAGCATGTGACTACATTTTTTGCAATAACTTGAACAATGAATGTCCGATTATAATAATTTTTGGCACACTTATTAATGAGACTATATGTCATCGAATGGTGGTTTCATTTCCCACCTCATCTATTTAGTGCAACTGTCTTACCTTGGGAAATCACAGA
>Ga0209367_1002142_pt1 | contig 25708 bp, 17 predicted proteins | sample WorMetLIZISLAND2_FD_187412 | JGI IMG/M metagenome (GOLD analysis project Ga0209367, IMG submission 187412) | Marine gutless worms symbiont microbial communities from Max Planck institute for Marine Microbiology, Germany - Olavius geniculatus... ... | reverse complement strand
GTAAGACTTTTGTCGTAAAATTGTCGTAAGATGTTTTGTGAATTAGCACATTGGCGTGTGTGTGCAAAATGTCATAAAATTGTCGCAAAATTGTCCTAAGATGTTTTGTGAATTTAGCCCCTGATTTTCATTTTCAGTATTTTTGAAACAGATCATGTCAATGCCAGTTTGTATGTGATTTTTGAATCCTGAGTCATTCCGATGCTGAACCTGTAGGCTTGAGTGCTTTTCTTTTTCTCTTTACTAAGCTTCATGCTGTCTGCAATTTAGATCAACTTAGTGTCATTCTTCCTGGTCATTCGTTGCTATTCATGAAATTGTATTATATGCTTTGTCGGTCACATGCTTCGAAACACACTTTCCATATGCCTGTGCATTCATTATAAGATACCAGCTGATTGACAGCACAACAGCCCATGGCTCTCCTCGAAGAAATTATGTGGACGACATCGATAGGCTGACTGGAATGATACAGCCATTGTATCATGTCACAAGGTGTCAAAGGATCGTGAAGCCTGATGTGAATTTGTGGTCATGTGCATTGATCTTCCACCACCCGACTAGAGAGAGAGAGAGATGCAGTATGCAAATAAATGATACTGGTGGTGTTACCACAGTACATATATATGCCGAAGGCGTAGTAAAGTAAGCACACGACCCACTGACGCCGTGGTAATGCTATTTTGGCTTACCATATCACGCTCACGGCACCGAAATGTGCGTTTTGACCAAGCCATGGTGACGCATCCATAGCAACATTGATGTCACAGCGTTACGAAATACTGCAAAAATGCTTTGTTATGGAGTGTTTGGATGCTGCTAAATAATCACACGTGTACCGTCACATCATATTCATTATTTTTCACAAAACGTTGAGTCCAATTATGGTGAATTTAACCGGAGTTAGTGTGAAGTTTGCGTTCTGCGTATGCAAACCGTCGTACCCAACAAGCTGAATGTACCATTTCGCTCACAAAATAGTTCTATACAAATTGCACTTTATTATTTGTTTTAGCACATACTGTACGTAGTGCTTATATAATAATAACACAATAAAGTGAAAGAACGGCAGCAGAATATTATACAAGCACATAAGGCAATGCAAATATGCAGCAAGCACAACGGCTCAGCGTGTGAATTGGCTTGGCAGCTATGGAAAGCCAAAGGTGACTACTGCCATAAATATAGCCTGTTGCAAATTACTACGTGCCTTCGGCATGTATATATGTACTGTGGTGTTACCTTACCTTACATTTAGGGTGGGCAGGCTGTTTCACCTGCACAGCACTGAGGCCGTATCAGTTCGGCCCAATGCACGTCCCCAGAAAGTTAAAGTAACTGAGGGTTATGTAGATGGCTGTGAGACTGTAAATAACAGCTGTGAAGCCGTAAAGCTGTGAATATTGATGGCGATATTGTGCGTTAATGATGATGTGACGTCGACTGTTGATTGTTGTAGTGACGACGAACCTCTATGAGGGAGCCATTGACAAGGACTGTACGCAGTTCAAGGACATGCAGGTGTTTGGCACTCCGGAGTACATTGCACCAGAGGTCATACTTCGACAAGGTTACGGTAAGATTACAGAGCAACAGTTCTGTCCCATTATGACTTTTTAGCTTTTCTGCTGAAAGAAGGTTTTGGACATGAATCTGCATGTTGTTTTACGTCCTGTCACGTTGAGATATTTTAGCACTTATCTACGGGGTGGGCCAAAAAAGTAAGCTATTGCACTTTGTCCATATCTTCACTAAATATCGATCAATTTTCACAATTTTTCACCAGTTCACTCTGTAAGAAATTTGCTACTCAGTGGCATGCATGCCACACTTATTATGTCACTACACTACCTTGTAAAATATAAATATCTGAAAAATACAATATCTACAGATGGACAGAAAGGCTAATGGTAAATTTTTGAAGTATTTGACTTAAATGTTAAAATGTGAGCTATAGTAAGTGTCAAAAACATTGGAGAACATATTAAACATTTTAAAAATAATTTGAACAATTTTACTGTGCACTAATTTTTAATGTACACTAATGCTGTTTGACGGCTGCACTCTTGCTCTGTTAACTGCATGAGCATACAAAGCAATGTGTTTCAATTGTGCGACCCTACAAGTTGTGCACCGTTTTTCGAAAAATGAAAACTTACTTTGTAGCTACACCTAAATTTTTTGACACTTATTATAACTTATATTTAACATTTTACTTAAATAATTTAAACATTTACCACTCAACCTTATAGCCATCTGTAGATATTGTACGTTTTCGGATATTTATATTTTACATGGTAGTGTAGCAACATAATAGGCATGGTGTGCATGCCACTGAGTGGCAAATTTCTTCCAAAGTCAACTGGTGAACAAATTGTGAAAATTGGTCAATATTTAGCGAAGATATGGAAAAAATACAATAGCTTACTTTTTTGACGCACCCTGTGTGTCTGTGATTCAGTCTGTTGTTTTTTGTCTTCTTTGCATGTCATACCACATTGAATAAAAATGTAATATTTTACTTTTTCCGTTTGCAGAAACAGACGCTCAGTGAGGTGGGAACTTAAATGGTCATTTGATGGCCAGCTGTGTCTGGAATATTTGTATTAAAAATTATTATTAATCTGATAATTCGTCCTCAAGTTACCATCGATAATGTTTGCGTACCTTTTTTGAGACACATGTGACAGTGTAGTAAGACGTCATATATAGTTGGTGTATAAAATGAGTTAAGGACAGTCACTGACAGTTGTTATTGTGAAATGTTTTGTACACCTTCTGCTAAAGTGTTTTCTGATCCACTTGTTTAGGCAAGCCTGTTGACTGGTGGTCAATGGGTATTATTCTGTACGAATTCCTCATCGGTTGTGTCCCATTTTTTGGCAACACTCCGGAAGAATTATTTTCTCAGATCATAAGTGGTTTGTATTTTTTGTATGCATGTTGATTTTTTCTGTTTGAACATAGTGCTTTCGTTGTTTGCTGTACTGTTTTGCCTAGAAGTGTCTCAGCTTAATGTCCAGTGGCACAGATAAGAAGGAAAGAAATTCATTCTGGTCACTGCAATTTTAAAACTTGTACATATCAGTTAAAATTTTACAAAGCTTATCAGTAAAGATAAACTGCCACATGTTTTTGCACCATTGTGTAATATAAACAATAGTTGATAGAACAAGGGACAGAACGTAAAACTGCAAACCCAGTCTTAACTAACTCAAATCACGACTATTGCTATTAATCGATGAATTTAAATTAAGAAGATAACATAGATATGCTGTGAAATTGCTGTGTAATGCAATCGGCTGTATAGAAAGCATAGAATGGCCGGATGAAGCAGAGTTTTGTCCACCGGATGATGCCAAGGATCTAATTCTCGGTCTTCTTCAACACAATCCTCTGGAACGGCTTGGAACCATCGGCGTCCAGCAGGTGAAGGAGCACATCTTCTTTGAAGGTCTGGACTGGGACGGCTTGCTGCGTCAGAAGGCTGAGTTTGTGCCTCATCTGCAGAATGAGGAGGATACCAGCTACTTTGACAGTGAGTCTTTGCCACTGTGTGCTTTCTTTGTCAGCTTTTGCCTTACCTTGCCTCTGGGGTGGGCGGGCTGTTAAAACTGCCCAGCGCTGAAACCGTATCAGTTCTTCCCAGCGCGCATCCCAGAATGTAACCATCAGGTTACATTGAATGGCTATGAAGCCGTGGATGGCTGTGAAGCCGTTGACGATTTTGAAGCCGAAATCGGCATGAAAAAGTCTTTTCATCACTGTCATATCAAACATTGCGAAGTTGTCATTAGTGACTGAAGATACCCTGGTCTTAAGGGTAGAGTAGGCTGGTGAATATTATGTGTGATATATATTAATAGTGTACCGGTAGTTTTATAGTCTTTTTGTAGGTCATTCGCTGAATAAGAAAGATACAAACTATTTTAGCAGTGAGTTATAGTAGTTCTTGTCTAGGTAGCTGCTGTAACCAAGTTCTAGGCTATACCCAAGATTCTTTTAGAGTTTGGTTGTTGCTTCAACAGACACTAATTACAATACCATCACTGCTGAAGATACTGGCACAGTGTAACAAGTAATAAAATATGCAATCAGTAGCCAACACAATATTAAACACTCTTTCATTATTCTACTCTGCTTCGACACTGGGTTAAGGATGTACAACTCTAGAAAATCTTGCTATGAAAAGTGAACTTCCAGGAGACCTAACCTATAGGATCTTTGGATAAATTGACTGATTAAGCAAAAAACAAATTATGTTGTCACTATGAATAGATTCATTAAGTCGAAAGAACTTTGCAGTAATAATTCATCAATTATGACCAAAAAATTGTTTGTACCTCAACGTTTTGACTTCCACCGGAAGTCTTCATCAGGAGAATGAAAACAATCATTTCTTCTTCCAGTTCTTGGCACAGTAAGTAAGTCCTGTGCCAAGAAAGCGGTCATACGCGTGGCTGTGTTAGTAGCTGCCTTCTTTGCCTTCTTTGAGGTACAAACAAGTTTTTGGTCATAATTGATGGATTTATTACTGATGTTGTCACTAGACTGTTATTTGTGCATCCAGGACTTAAAAGTATATAACATATATAGTAGCATTTATCTGAGTCAGATTCAATGAACCTACGTAGATGCTGCTGCGGTGAAAAGTGAAATTATTGTGTATCATATCCAGCGCGCACTGATCGGTACAGTCACAACATGGACGAAGATGACACTGAAGATGACTCCGAGGACATAATGTTCCACAGCTTCTCATCATGTTCTCCGAGATACATCAAATTTGAGGAAATGAAAGAGGTTGGTTGCTGATTCGAGCTTTTGAAATAATGAAATTTGAAATACTGTCCTCGACTGATGTATGATTAGGCTCCATTTGCGTAGTTACTATCGTCTTTAGTGGATTTTGTGCTATACAGATATGAACGCAGTACATTTGTGGTTCGTTTTGGCTTTTTTTGTTGTGTGAATCAGAACAAGTTTTAAGGAGCAGTTGCCCTGTTCATTTTGTTACTTCATATTCTGCTAGCTGGTGTGAGTTTTGAAGTTTGACGAAATGTTGTGATTCGGTGGCAATGTATCTCTAGAAGAGCGCCGGTCAGACTGAGACGACGCCCGAGTCAGGCTCTTCGAGTTCACAGATGGACGTCGTCGACAGTCGGGAGAACAACTGGCTAGTACACAGTTTCTCCAGTGGAACGACCGATACTCCCACCACAAGCGTTGGTGTTGTAATGGCCGATGCCAGTTTGTCAGTGACTACATCCAAATTGCCTCTGATGGCAACCAAGTCCGCGCCGGACAGCTTGGTCGTCAAGCCGGCAGCAGTCGATGTGATTTCGTCCACGTCGACTAGCGACGCTGTTTCTAGTGGCTCAGTGGTTGATGCTGATGGCAGACAAAAGCCTGTCACTGAGCTGTCGACTGCACGGCCGGCCAAGTGCAAGTATGTTGGACTGCATCTGGTTTATATGCCAGCACTCTAGATTCTATCTCGTTGCATTTTGTAAGCTGAAACATAACATACATACAGCACTTTCTTGGCATTAATTAAGATTTTCTGTGTTTTTATGATGCATTCGCAATCATTGAAGTAATGTTTTTGTGTTTTTCATCAGTCAACAACGGTTCAGTGCTAAGTGATGTGTCTGCTATTAGTTATTTTATTAGTTTATTTAGTAGTTTCTGTAGTCTTTCAGGCATGACAAGAATCAAGCAGTGCAGACAAACGTGTAAGAAATGCTCAATATATTTGTGTTACAGTCGGCAGACACAGACTGACACAAGCTTGACTGCACAGCAACATCCACTTAGATCTGCTGTGCTAAACATTCCAAAGCTGTCAATATCGATCGAAGACACTGGTCCTAAAGGTATTCTGCTGTAAAGTTCTTGTACTGTTACTTTTCACATGGGCAAACGATGATCAAAATTGACAGCCACGATGATATTAGAGTGGTAATACTGTACCGTGTTTTTAAATAACTGCCATTGTTAAGTATGTAAACATAACGTTTACTCTCTTTCTCTCTCATTCCCGGTCAGGGGGCGGGTCACCACCCTAATTTGCTCCAAGAAGTCCCAGAGGCGTCGAGGATCTGTGTTCAACTTTCCTCCTGGCCAGATGTCCCACCGGTCCTGGTCGTGAGCTGGACATTGTAGCACCAGGTGTTCTGCTGTCTCGTCAGCGTCGTTGCAGTGTGGATAGGCAGCAGAGTCCCGGCGTCCGATACGGTGCAGATATCCTGCAGATAACGTCAACTCCTTCCCAAGTCACAACATTCATAGGTCTGCGCTGATCTCCATTGCCTTAGCTTTTTGCCAGACACTAGTTTTCATATGAATATGAATAGTGTGCCTGTTTATACCTTAATGTTTCACTGGTACTCATTGGAGGGATGGCCAGGCTGAGTTGCCCTGGGTGGCTTGGTCAAATACCAGGAGAGAATGTTGGGGATGATCGCCTTTTCCAGTAGTAACCTGACTTATCATAAGAGTATTGGTACTTTTGTTGATGTGACCAACGATATTACTGCTACAGCAAGCTGCCATCGTTGAGTAGTGTTGGGTGCAAGAAATTTGAGCTAATGCTCACGAGACGCGCGAAAGCCTATAGCAGTTCCTGTTCGCAAATTGCCTTAGTCTATCTCCAGCCAGTTCGTTGCAATTCACTCTTGAAGTGTCTTTCAAAGTCGTCGATGTTGATGCGAATAAAAATGTTAAAATGACTAAAAAGCTCATCACAAGGGCTTGTTGTGATAGGCAGCATATCTATGCCTATCTGCAACCGTTTTCACGGCAGATGTGCGAACAATGGTAAAATAACTACTTTTATGGGGTACCTCTATTTGATGCCCTTGTATGCAGGTTTCCTTGAACCTAGAAGGTCGAGACTTGGACCGTTGAAATCTACGTTTAATGCTGAAAATTTCATATGCAGCTTGTCTTGGTCTATCTGTAGTGAATTCAGTGCAATTTGCTCTTGAAATGTGTCTCGCAGCCCAAAATTGCCAAAAAATCCATAAAAGTAAATATCCCTATTTTGGCGGTCAAGGTCATCAAAGGTCATTGAATTTGGTGGCAATTGAGAGCCAGTGTACGACTTCCTATTAGTCATCAATAGTAACCTAGACCCTATCTTGCACCGTTATTGAGATACAGCGACTTATTGGCTAAAAGTTGCAAATTTTTCACACCCCCTCTTATTTAGTGCACGCCTTTGGGGTGACCCCTTCAAATTTATGGAAAAGCTTTGCAGTTCCTGAAACCAGAGTCTTCCAGGCAGCCGACGATGAAGATTTGGAGATCCTAGCTTGCACTGTTTTTGCCTGATCCACTCATGTGACTGAACTGAGAGACAGACAGAATTGCGATGGCTAAGATGTGCTACAGCAGTACCTGCTGCCGTGCATAAAAACCATGACCGATGGGCATTTGTTTGTGTCAGAAGCAGTAGTTGAAGAGAAAGAGAAGGAGAAAGACCAGCGAGAGGATCAGGACACACTGGGGCCACTGAGGCCACTGACGTTGTCCAAGTCGGCGCCGACATTGGCAGCCGTACTGCGCGAGGCGATGGAGAAATCTTCTGCCACTCCAGAGTCAAAATCAAGTTCCGTCACCACGGCCGGTGTCCACAAATCTGCATCGGCAACGCCTCTGTCACTGTTGGTGAAAGCATCACCCCCGCCGACCATCAAAACTGAAGGTCTTTATCAGCATACAGTATACTGATGCCTTGAGGTCTTTGTTGAAATAATCCTTTTTTGGTTATTTTGACATTGTCTGCAGTGTTTTTGAGTTGCCTTCTTGCCATTTTTTACACTACTGGCCTTTCTGGTTCTGTGTGTGTTTACTTTTATAGTTGTCGAACATTTTTTGTTTAGTTTTCAGAGATATTACCAAAAGGTCACCATACAATACATATGTATAGTAATGACATGTGCCTATTTTCTTGCGCTGTTTGTGATATTTTGTGTTAAGAAATTCTTTATACTTGCTGAATGTTTTTACACCATTTGGTTCGTATACTGAGCAGTCAATTGGAGGACACAAACGGTTTCTGGCCTGTTGCAACAGTGTTTAGTAGGTCGCTGGAGAAACTCCGAAAATTGACCGTTTAATCAAGCATCACAAGCATCTAATACTGGCAGCAGCTGCGGCACTCGGCAGTAGTGGGAAATATAGCTAAGCATGTGCTGTGATATTTATGGTATTTCGTGGTGATAAAGTATTTCGTCAGTGGAGCTTAGTCTTCGTGGTGTCAAGTTCAGCTGATTATGGCTGTTTGAGTGCATGCAGCCTACTGGTGCCAGAAAAGGTGCTAATACAAAACAAAGCAGAGGTTAGATTAACATTGTGAAACTCGGGGTCCACAAAGTTATGGCCCTCATCATCTCCGCCAAGGTGAACGTAGTGAACACTGGCGGAGATAATGTTTTTGTCTGGTTTCTGTGTGCCTGGGCACATGATGACTCATAATGCAGCATGCCATAATAGCAATGATGTCATTCTAAAGCAAGCAGCAGTGTTGGCTTCTACTGTTAGTACTTCTCATTCCTTTTCCCCTCTCGCGAAGCGGCCCTCTCCTTTTCCCTCACTATTCTTTGTATTTACTTTTGAATGACCCCGTTGCCAAGGCAACAAATTCTGAGACAAAATGGGCTGTAAGCCTGTAACTAGGCTTTATTAAAAAAGATCTTTGCATCTAACCGGTGGTTTTAGGGGACAGTATATTGGATGAGGCTAATCTAATTCTACCGTGAGCGACCTTTGTTGCCATGGGAACGACATTTGTGCAATTTGGCCAAAAATTAATAGAAGTATCGTAGTAGTAGTAGTAGTAATGTTTAAATTACTTCACTTGGTGGAAATATGCACTCTCACAAGCATCTTCTAGTTTCAGTTAGAGCCTGTTTTAATATAAGTATGTTAATGTTAATAGCAGCAGCAGCAGTGGTAGGAAATACTTCTATAAGCATGTTGCATCGCTGTGCAGTTGCTGATTCGTCCACATCACCAACGTACCCGGGACGTTCACCAACATACATTCCCAACGCCCCAGCCACCGGCAGTGTACACGAGGGTTCACCGTTGCCGGATCGACCAAATCCTTCGGCCGGCTTGTTGAAGCCATCGGTCGTGATACGTCGCGGGCCTCGCGGTTACGGCTTCACGCTGAGAGCAATACGTGTCTACTACGGCGACTCGGAATACTACACGTTGCATCATCTTGTCGTGGTAAGAACTACTGAACCATTTGCTTGTTATGTGCCAGAGATGTCAAGCCTTAGTGAATTAAAATATTTTTGGTTAATCATATTTGATGGCTGAAGAAACTTAAAAGCTTAATATTATAAATAGATGTTGGTTATTTGTTATTATTGTAGCAGTGCAATAGTTATGCTTTATGCATCAAATGTTTTTTCTTAATGTACTGTTTGTCTTTTTTGTGATGTAATTTTGTTATCAGATTTTGTTGGCCAGCAGTTGACACATTATTGCTTGTGAATCTGCAGGCAAATTAACTCTGTAGAAACTGGTTTTTTTTTCTTAAAAGTTTCACGGAAAGAACATGCATTATGCTTTCTAGCGTCTGTAGTGACACATCAAAATTTTTGTTTTATAGCTGTTTGGTGCATGCAGGATATTTGCTTTGATGGTTTGATTCTGTTGGTTGGCTGACAAGAATGGCATCTGACCCATAAATAATACTACATTATTCCTGAAAGTTTCTTTTTGATGACTAGCCTAACCCGAACTAACTAGATGAAAATGAGTTTGATAAATGGTGTAGCTCTTCATATGAAAGACATCGCAGAGCTACAGAGCATCATCACCTGGTATATGGGATCACACAGTTTTACCTGCCATGTTAACGACACAGGTGAACGCGCCCCGGCATAACCTGAGCCAGGCAGCTGCTATTCAATTTACTTCCCCAGGAGGGATGGAAGGCTGAGTTGACCTTGGTGTCAGTTATATACCAATATGATTTGCCTGTTAGCAGACAGTCAGTCACACATCCCAGTAATAACCACATTACACGGTGTTTCATAGAAAAAGGTGCCCTTTTTTCTCTCGTACTTCAGTCAAATGATGATCAATTTACACGAAATTTTTACCAGATGTAGCTGAAGAAATACTAATTCAAAATATTTGAACAAAATATGGCTGTTAATTAAATATTCTTTGCTAGTCGTGACGTAATGTTGACGTCATAATGAGTTGTGAGTACGAACTGGCTTGTTTCAGCTGGTTCTGTCATTTGCTACCCTGCTTCGATGGCGAACTTTATCATGTTCACTGATGAAAAATGTTCATCGTATCAGCACTAAGCAACATGGGGCATAAAATCGGGCGTCTCGCAATCAAAAAACCTAACCATCTCGCAAGCAGTGCTTGCTGGTGCACTGTCTTGCTGGAAGGTGCAAAAGTTAAGCTATTCCCACAAGTGTGTGAAAGTGATTGTTTTGGGCGTTTTTGAGGCTACAATGGTAAAACTTCAACAGTTAGTCATCAGTGAACCAGATAAAGCTCGCCATCGACACAGGGCAGCTATTCAGCAAGTCTGTCAGCACCATTTGCGACAAGCCAGTTTGTACTCGCGGCACACTATGACGTCAGCATTACGTCACGACTAGCAAAGAATATTTAGTTAAAAGCCATATTTTGTCCAAATTTTTTGAAATAGTATTTTTTCAGCTACATCTAGTAAAAATTTCATGTAAATTGATTATCATTTGACTGAATTATGAAAGAAAGAAAAAGGCCACCTATTTATGAAACACCGTGTATAGTGAACCAACCAGAAGACCTCTCAGTCATAAGTTTGACATGCCGCCAAACCACCTGTGTGTGTGTGCGTGTGTATGATCATAGGCTGTGGAGCGGAACAGCCCTGCAATGGACGCCGGTCTTTCCGCGGGTGACCTAATCACTCACGTCAACGGCACGTCGGTGCAGGGACTGCTACACATTGAGCTTGTTCGGCTCATACTGACTGGTGGTGCCAGCGTCGCTCTGCGAACCGTCCCGCTTGCCAGCACGTCGATACGCATCGGTGCCCGCAAGGTGCCGAGCGTTGCGGGCGGCATCGGCATGGTGTGTGGTCCGGAGATGGGTGGTCCAGAACAGATGCCGTACACCCCGTTGTCGAGGCATCGCCGTCGGCCGAAGTACGACCGACATCGGGCGTCGCTGTTTCGACAGCTGAGCAACCGCAAGGCAGCTGAGCAGCAGCTGACGGCAACATCTTCGCCACTGTCCCCACATCAGAGGTCATTGTCATCTAGTGACAGTGTCCCGGGCTCACCCACGACTGTGGTGCCACGGCTTCAGTCAACCAGTGGCATTGAGCAGTGGACATCAGACTCCGCCCACTCGTCCTCACAGAGCAGTTCACCGGGGTCAAGTGCCCCAGGTTCACCAGCAGTGGCCGGGACGTCGCCTGTACCAATCACAGTTGGCGGCCGACCAAGTTCTCTGCACGGTCTCAAACACCACAAGTTGTCGGTGTCGCGACCAGCGGCCGGAAGTCGGCGTAAGTCATGGCACAACAATCCACTGTCGCCACTCGTAAGAACGCCATCTCCATCACCAGGGGCCGCCACGTCACCGTCACGCAGCCCGAGTCCTTTGACCACTGCATCCGGCATTCATCACCGACACATCACGGGAGGAGCCCCGCTGGTTGCTGCGCACGTTCCCGGCATCTCCAATATGGCGCAGTTGTACAATCCTGCTCAGCCACACACCGGCATTGGGCTGACTGCTGCAGCTGCGTCGAACCAGTCCCACAAGCCAGCTGTCCTTGCAGCCACCGACGCCGGACTGCTGCGACGAACGCTGTCTCCGGAACGACGTCTTTCAGGTCAGCATCAGAGTCATCGTCACAGCCATGGTGAAATGCATCGACGCTCGATGACTGGCCAGCTGGAACGTGGCATTGGTCTTCTCGGCGTTGAGCCGATCACGCCGCAGCCTGACACTTCGCTCAGACCCGGCATCAGGCATCATCACTCGATGCGAGCAACTCAGTCATCCGGCGGAACTGTTACGTCGTCGCTGACTTTCTTTGACAACATGGCCGCCGGAGCTGCAGCTGTGGGTCAGGGTGATGTGGGAAGTTTCGGGGATCGCCGGCGGGATTCCCGTTTCTATGGTCGTGGAGTTCCGCCCGAGCCTCTGAGGGTGGACATTGACCCACCCAGCCAGCCAGTGTCATTTACCAGCGGTGCCTGTCCGAGTCAGCTGCGGACTTGTGAGTCGTCACAACTTAAGCCAGTTCCTGTCGACTTTCGAACGTCTTCGGCGCAGGATGTGACGTTGTCAAGCGAAAGCTGTGCCTTCAAGGCTGCTGAGCACAGTTTGGGTGGGGGAGATTGCGTCCGACCACTCTCGGAATTGTCCGAAGATGCTTCTAAAGCATTTGTCGTGGGTGTTAAGAGCAGTGTTCACAAAGGTGGGCCAAGACCACCCGTTATACCATCCATTCCAATTGCAATAAGAACGGGAACAAAAGAAGGGAAGGATGCCAAGGATTCTAAAAGGGCGGGGTCAAATAAATAGCTCCAGTGATGTGATTTCTGTCTCATATTTGTGTCTCCCCTACTTAGCTTCGTTGGGGCCCAAGTAGAAATGCAAAAACTTTCTTGTAAATGTTGGCCGTAACATGTGATGTACAGTTGGTTAGTTGTGGCATTGATATTGCTAGTAAGTCTGTGAATTCTGCTAGCGCTGTGCATTTGCGGCTGACGTTGTTATTAACGAAGTCATTCGGTAGTTTTCATGCGTCCTTTCTGCCAGTTGGACGTGTTGAACTGTTGTACTTGACATATTATTAACACCTGTCAACATAACTGCTTTTTTGCAGTTTTGTTGCGCTGATATCAACATGGGTGCTTCGCTGCCAACTGATCTGTCTACTGATCTAGACTTACGGATAGTTTGGCTCTTTGCAGGTTGTCTGCAACACGTTTGTCTAGTAACTAGCATTGATTGGCCACTGGTTGTATCCCGTGCTATTATGCATATATGCTGCGTGTTGTGTGCACTATGTGTTGGTCAAATGACCTGTGTCTCTGTAATGGTACGTTGTATTTCAGTAATACTTTTTCAGCCTCTGGTATTGATATACCAGTGCTAAATGCTGTTGTGATTAATGATGAAAAACAGCAGACATATTGATTGTATCATATGTTTTATTGAGCTCAGTGGAGTGTTCCCGCCTGAAATTGACGGCATGCACCACTTAAAGCAAGTCTGGAAACAAGCAAGACAGTACATGTATAATTTGCAACACACTAATTTAATAACAATATCGTATTTTTGGTGTTTTCGTCTCAGAGATCGCGAACCGGATAACAAGCTGTTGCTGATACGATGTGGTCAGCGGGTCCAGAGGTTGTGCGCTTCTGTCAACAGCATCATGGGTTAAAAAAGCAATTGCAATTTTCCGCCAGACACTGCAAATGTCCGACGGAATTCCAACAGATAGATGCAGATTTCCAACAGAGGAAATTGCGGATGCTCAAAATTTCAATTTTGTCCCTACATTTCCCCCAAAATGGGCGTTTTTCAGCCCTTCCCCGTAATTACTTATTTTTCATTTTTAGACAAAAGTCTTCTGACGGGAAGATTTTTGGACAAATTTTCGACAGCCAAAAATTTAAAGTGGGAAGCTGCCCCTTCCAGGACGCCACGTTCCACTGTTGTATAGGCCTATGAACGTTGTTGATGTAATTTGCGTGAATGCTGGTCAATATTGTCTGAATGCATTTTGTATATGATGACCACCAGGTGCACCTGCCTTTGACGCTTGTACAGCAGTGACGCTAATTCAGATCTACAGCAGTTCCGTCTCACGTTAGCATATAGCTAACACGTGTTAAGTGTCAGAAGCCTGCATAGCAGGCCACTGTCAGTCACCAGACGTCATGACCAGACGTCGTATCCAGCAACGTAGCGGCTACGAGATTTCGGCTGCGATACACTGCGAGCTGCTACAATTTTTCGTCAGACAACGATCTACATTAGTGGCTAGCGCAGACGAACGTGACGTCATATTTGTCTACTAAAGATGGCCGTTTCTGCTTGTATTAGGCGAGTTTTGAGTAAAAATAGTAATTAAGAAAACAATTTTGCATTAGCGTTATTTTATATTGTACGGTGACTCATTTAGATCGGTGATTTTTCAACTTTCGTTCGAAAATTGATACGTTCAGAAGCCCGGATGTTGGCCTAAACTGTAATGTAGCGTAAAAAAATAAAATTTTTACACTACAGTATGCTCGTAGTGGCTGGTAGCTGTCTTGCCATAGCCAAGTGTCCACTATCGTAGCAGCAACGAGCCGCTCGTAGCTGCTACGTTGCCGGACGCGCCTCGTGTCATGGCATGAGAATAGCGTGATTCACCCACATTGAGGTTGCTAACATATCTTGCATGTTTGTACTAGCAGTTTATTTGCTCTGTGAGCTTAGAGACAGTTAAAACCAAGTCCATTCTGGACTTGTGGGTGGCAGCATAAGGTTAAGTCCACTAGTGTATTGTAATATTTATGAGCATTATTTAACTCTCCTTAACGAAACTGTAGCTGTATTTGGCAAACTAATAATAAGAAGTGATACCGTAGTTTCTATGGAGTTAGTGCAAGCCACAGTGAATAGAGTAAGTGAGTGCAAGCAGCATATTGGCATCTGAGCACTAAAGAGTGACTAAAGAGATAATTGATTTGTTTGGCTGCTGTGTCTGATTTTGCTGAGGTACTGAAACACCGTGTGCATTTAATTTTATGCAGCAGTTAACGTTCGATTCTTTGACACAGGTAATTGGGTATCATGAAGGGCATCTGACATTCAAAAAGTGCTCTGGAAGTCCACAAACCTTCCTTTTGGAATACTTTTGGTGGACACATTCTGACTAGGCACAATTCTGCAGAATTAGATTGATTGTGATATTTGGTGATACAGTTCGTAGTTTTGGGTTTTCCGTGAGGTGCAAGATATGTGAGTTCTTATGCGAAAGATCCTCTCCTCTCACTCTGTTAATTATTGCACTCAATATGCATATTGTCTGTACTAAATTGTTGGTGTACACGTAATGGTGAGTGTGTGCAGTCTATTGAGGCTGTAAAATTAATTCTTTTAACCTATAAACATGTTAATAATTAACTGCAACCAAAAATTTTAACGGTTGAACATTTTCGACTGTACCGCCTCAGTAATTTACCGGTTTATTTAAGCATTTGCAGCTTTAAGTTGCTGAGATATTTATCGAAGATCATGTCACACTGTTGGTAATTATCATCAGTGCAAACCAATCTGTCGGTTGTTTTGTTTGGTATTCTCTGTACATCGAAAATCATGCAGTAAACTATACGTGATTAATTTTCTTCATTGTACAGTTAACTTAACAACTAGCTAGAAATAGCAGTCAGAGCCCGCAGACCTCCGCTAAGGCCATGTTGTTCACCAGGTGTCAGCACCATATTCGGTTTGGCAGCGGTTTCCCTTATGCCCCATTGAAAGCAATGTTAACAAAAATTTCAAAGTGATCCAGAATCCAGGATTCCTTCCAGATCACCCCCAAAATTGAATCGTTTGTAGTTTTTGCTATTCCCGATATTCCCAGAAAATTTCAGAAAGATCCGTCCATAACTTTTTGAGTTATCTTGCTGACACACAGTCTGGCAAAAACATTACCTCCTTGGCAGAGGTAAAAATCTGTTGCCTTACAGCCCCACACATTGTTATGAACTTACCATGTTGTATGTTGAATAGATGTGTCACAAGATGCTTTGTCGTTGTGATAGCCTTGTGTGCATGTACAGTGTATTCATAGGCACTTTAGCGATGTGATCTTTATTGTTGAATGTGTGGCATTGTGTGCTAATGTAATAATTAGTGGCAATATCCCTAGTTTCTACGGTCACTATTATCTAAGAAAACATGGATTCTTTCCACAGGTCTGTATGAGTGATTTGGCTTGTGCAGTAAGCATTATGGGCAAGAAATATACAAAAAAAACATTTTGTAAGCAAAAAAGGTTGCAACTTTGGGAAATTGGGTGGAGACAATACGATACAAGTTTACATGATGGTTTAGTGAGGAAATAGCATTTTTACGGATCGGCAAAATCAATTTTTTGGTTTCTTTTTTTCAGATTCTAAGAGATTCGGCAAATGAAAGGAGTCCATGTGAATCGCAAATCGGATAGCACAGCACTAGCTTCCGGTTACTGTTGTGGCCTCGAGCGCTATTTGCTGCATGGTGTATGATAGCCTTGATATGCACCAGATCTAATGCAATCAGTTTTGAGAGGTCTGCAGCTAGAATCGGCGCAAAGTGAGATGACGGTGTGATTCCGAATATGATGAGTCATTTTATTAATCAAAAAATGTGTACGTTATATAGTACTGTACTTTCTGCGCATTCGGCCGAGCTGATACGGCCTCAGCGATGGACAGGTGCATAATCTGCCCACCCCGAAGGTAAGGTAAGTACTATACTTTGCGAGCAAATCATAGGTGCATAAGCTGTGTGTCATTTTTTTCCTGCACACAGTCAATGTAGCTACATCACGCAAGTTTACTGAGAAAAGCAAATGTATTAGAGTTGATTCAATCTGTTGGTTACTCGTAAAAGTTATGCTGGTGGTTTCAAGCATATGGCAAGTGTTTAGCAGTACAGAACAGCTTGTTTGCTTGGTCTCCGTTGCCATATCGGAGACATTGCACAATTTATCATGTTGTGAACGATGTAAGATTGTTTTCAGTTTTAAAGTTTTTAATAAAATGTGCAGGGTACGATATATGTGCATTTCTACTTTGCTTCCACTATTATTATTAATTGGGAAACTTTTAACTCCGAAGATTAGATTAGATGAAGAAATGAAATCCTGATGTATTTATTACTCTTGGGAAAGTATTGGCTTCGTGACACGTACAGTGTGGAGTTTATTTTTTACATCTGTTGCAGCATAATCTCTGTACATAACATATTGCATGGCAAGTTGTTCTGTTATTCTACATGATGCTGGTATTACGAATCAGTACCGCCATCTGGATGTGTGCAATAATGGCTGTTAGGTTGGCGGCTCAATTTGATTATGCATTCAATCGGTCGTGACATCTGTGATAAGTGATAATTGAACAGCAGAAATATGCTGGTCAGCGTGCATCTATATTACTGCCGGAAAACTTCTAACACATGCTGGGTCTCAAGCAGAAATCTATTCTCTTATACAAGCTTGGCGTCCTAGTATAGTGGCACTGTCTTCTAAATCAGTGTAGTTTAGATGGTGCAGCAGTAGGTTGTGGCATAAGCTGTTTTTTTGCAGAATGGAATGGTGTTTTGTGGCCTATTTGAGACAAGAAGCCCAGCTGTTGCTAGGTTAGATGCGCTACAGCCTATACAGTTCCTGTTGCAGTACTGACCTTCAAGGTCATCCAAGGTCACTAATTTTCATGTCATTTGAAAGGCAATATGCAACATCCTATTAGTGATCAGTAGCAATCTAGGCCTTATCTCCCACTGTTTAGCCACAATACATGCATGACAGACAGTCTGACAAAGACAAACCATGCCATAGGTGCGCGCTACAGCCAGCGCACGGCTGTAGCGCATAAAAACGAATGCTGTGCACAGGAAAACTAGCATATGACAAGATGACAATGTTTTAGTACAGGTACAAGCTGGGTCTCCAATAGAAGTTGGATCTCTTCTAAAGCTGGAGTTCTAGGTCACTTGTTCTAACAGAAGCCCGGCCGGAGCTTGTATTAGAAGTTTTGCGGTATACCGTGTTCTAGTCCGAATTGACATTGCAACGCAGTGTTGGCTGTTATGTAGGCTGCTTTTGAACGTTTTAGTGAATCGGTGTTGGCTTATGTGAAGTTGTTGCTTTGTAGTATTTAAGGCTTCTAACTACTGTGCATGTACCTATGCGTCTGTATGTGACAACAGTTTCTTAGTAGAACGTGTCACAGTACCAGCTTGTCCATTATAGTGCATCGGTCTTGTTACGACAATCAGCAGTTCACTTTGGACATGCGGTTTTTTTATTAACTAATATAACAATAGAGCCTACTCATTATGTACTTTTCCCCAACTATCCTAGCATTATTCAGAAGTGAAGGTTGGAAATATCTACCAGTTTTTTTCATGAAGTAAAGTGATGTTAATTGATACGAATATTTGTTACCACTGTCTGATTGTCGGTCGGCATCTAATGTACCAGTCTGATGAATGGCTTGTTGCTGGGAATATCCTATCAGACTGTTTTGCCAATATGAATAGATTTCAGCATGATATTGTTTTTGTTGTCATTCATTGTCCGTGTGTTATCCACATTCCTAAGTTGCCAGGCGCTTACTGTATTTTTTGCACATCCACGATATCTAAGAATGTAAAAAAAACAGCCGATATAGCCAGTAACCTAAAGGTCAACCGTGTGCTATAAACTATTAGTGTGCAACATTTTCGTAGCATTTCTGTCAACTTAACATGAACACTGAATGCTTGCAGGCAAAAACTTGCAAATTAAATGTAATTTTCAGTATTTCTGCATTTATACGAGGGTCGTCTGATAAATAAGTTACAGAACAGCATCATTTTGTTAATTTTCCAAATCTAAAAAATGTGAAATATACATTTTGTGGGGAATTTTATTCTGAACTCGTGTAAACATTTTTTAACAATGACGTCATTATTGTGACGTCATCTGTTCACAGAACACAGTCTACATATGTATTATTTTCCCAACCAGTAATCTATCATAACTTGCAAGTGATAAACAGCATAAAAAGGAAAACAATGAACAAACTTAACAAGTTAATGCCATCTCTTTAAATGTTAAAAGACTGATGTTTCATTTTTACGCGCGAAAGCAGCTACTGCTTTCAGCGCATCTTAGCCATCACAATTCTGTCTGTCCATCTGTCCGTCTGTCACACGGGTAGATCAGTCAAAAACGGTCTAAGCTAGGATCACCAAATCTGTTGGCTGCCTGGAGGACTCTAGTTTCAGGAACCATAAAGCTTTTCCATAAATTCGAAGGAGGTCACCTCGAACAAGGGTGCTAAATGAGGGGGGTGGGCAAAATTTGCGATTTTTGGCCAATAAGTCGCTGTATTTCAGTAACGGTGCGAGATAGGGCCTAGGTTACTATTGATCACTAATAGGAAGTCATACACTGGCTCTCGATTGGCGCCAAATTCAATGACCTTGAACATCAAAATAGGGTTTTTTATGGATTTTTTGGCGATTTTGGGCTGTGACACACATTTCAAGAGCGGCAGCATCCACGCGAGACGGTGGCGCCATCTGGCGTATGTTAATACATCGTACCCAATGTCAGCTGCTGGGATCGACAAGCTTAGATTTGTTCGCAGTGGGCCTTCAAACATGCACCGCTGTTGCGCGTTCCTCTTTGCGTTAGCTGAGCTTTTCTTGTTTTCTTTAGTTTACAAAAGACAACAACCAGTAACTGAATTCTGCAGTTTTTGCAATCTTTCTTGACTACAAAAAATAATCGAAGTTGATCCATTACTTTCTATTAATTTTTTGGAAATTAACCATTATTTTAGAAATTTCTAATCAGTTGCAGCCCTATTCATTTTTGAAACATATCTCAGACGTTGTAGAATGTTGGTTTGGAGGAGAGAGTTTTTGCTCGTGCGATCATCTGTTCGCTGAGGTCCCACAGCCACTTGGCCGTTGCTGCGTCGGTCGCCTGTGGAGACGGTGCACATTGAAAACAGTTGTTGAAGTAGAAACCCGTAGCAGATAGCATGTCGCTCGATGTAGCACAGTAGACGGTCGTTGCCGCTGCCTGCTGCTGCTCTCGCATAACACAAAATCACACGCCGTTATTAGATTGTTTCACGTCCTCAGTAGACACAAATTGTACTGGTGGGCCAAAAGTGAGCTATTGTACTTTTTCCATATCTTCGCTAAATATTGACCAATTTTCACAATTTTTTCACCAGTAGGCTCTGTAAGAAATCTGCTGCTCAGTGGCATGCACACCACACTTATTATTTAGCTACACTATCTCGTAAAATAAAAATATCCAAAAACGTACAATATCTACAGATGGTAATAAGGTCGAGTGGTAAATTTTCAAAGTATTTAAATAAGACGTTAAATATTAGTTATAGTAAGTGACAAAAAGGTTTAGGTGTAGCTACGGAGTAAATTTTCATTTTTCAAAAAATAGTGCACAGCTTGTGGGCCGCACAATTAAAATGCATTGCTCTCTATGCTCGTGCAGTTAACTGAGCAAGATAACAGCCATCAACCAGCATTAGTGTACATTGTAAATTAGTGCACAGTAAAATCGTTCAATTTACTTTTTTAAACGTTTAATATGTTCTCCAATGTTTTTGACACTTACTATAACTCATATTTTAACATTTAAGTTAAAAATATCCAAAAACGTACAATATCTACAGATGGACAGAAGGTTTAACGTTTTTGGATATTTTTATTTTGTAAGGTAGTGTAGCAACATAATAAGTGTGGTGTGCATGCTACTGAGTAGCAAATTTCTTACAGAGTCCACTGGTGAAAAAATTGTGAAAAATGATTAATATTTAGCGAAGATATGAACAAAGTGCAATAGCTTACTTTTTGGGGCCCACCCTGTATACTCTGAAGTGCTTTCAGACATCCCTCCAGCAACCTCCAGTGGTTTACTTTAAAATTTCCAGAAAAATCCAGTATAACCTAGAGATTCCAAACCCGAAGTCTTTTTGCCAAACCCAGGTTTCTGATTTTGAAAGCCACCAAACCCAGGCTTCGGGTCGGGTTAAGGTTTGAGAAGATGGTGACCATATACAAGAAAAACCTGCCAGCTAGAAAGCGTAGTGAGCAAAGTAATGCTATTTTAAAGATTAGAAAAATTTCATTGCCAATATGGGCTGGAAAGCAGCTGAAGGAAAGACAGTAATCAAGCATTTTCAGCTGTGAAATACTCAACGACCTGACCTGATCAAAGCAATCGTACCTTGCTCTTGGCAAAAGGTCGGACTAGAGTGAAGATAAGCCGCCACAGCCACCAGTGTCTGGAAAGGCCAGTTGCTACCACGTTGCCCGGATGTACGGCCAAGCAGAGTACACCGTGTTCTGACAGTCGCCTACGAAGCTCATCGGTGAGCAAAATGTTGCAAGCTTTTGACGCGTTGTAAGAAAATATCGGCCAGTAGTGCTTTGGTGATGTCGGCGACAGCAGTGACTCGCATATTGTCCGCTCATTCACGTCTGTAAACCTGCCAGCATTCCATAACACTTGCAGTTCAACATCGCTGTTGCTAAGCAAGCAGACAGTTTTCACAGACTTATGACCATTTTCCTGGATTTCTCGCATAACTGTATCAGTTTCGGTTATTATTTTTTCACACTTGTCTTGTCTGTGTGCAGTAAACTAATCTGGCTGACAATAGTCATTAGGCTATTAGCACAAGTTATGCATCAATGTACTGTAATATTCAACATTAAAACCACTAAGCTTATTGCTTTCATATTAGAATTATACCTTCATAGCTTCAGCTTGCATTTTATCAGATTGGCACTAGGTTAAGTGAGAGCAAGATTATTTTACAGGCCAGTCCTTTACACAGAAGCTTATCCCCTTTCAGCATTTTTAGCCAATGCAGCTAACTGAGGTCTGCATAAGCATACCACCCACGTTGGCCAGTTTTCTCTCCATATTAGTGGCTATACCTCTTACCAGCGCTCCCTATCCATTGTGCCTACCTGGAAGCTATGGCTGGGATGAGTTGGCCTCAGTGACTGCGGCATTTCAGAAACACACAGTTCATCGTGCAGCAAATTTGACACAACTATGAGAAAATGGTCAATAAAAATTCCTAACTCATACGGTTATCACAAGACTGTGAATGTCAACGTGCGAGGATACGTATTTTATGTATTCTAGTGTACATAAACAACACTAGACGATGTATGATATGCATATTCTATTTTTTGACAAATACACCTGTATTTTAACTTATTCTATTTTAGTGCACACGTATCCTCAAACACCAGCGCATGTACCGATGTGATTCGGAGGAGACGGCGATGATGCGAGCAGAAGAGGAATGGACCAGCAAGTCAGTCAGCAGCCGGACCAGGTAGAAATGGCCAAGGTAATTCGTCTGGAATGTTGTCTCAAAGCCGTCGTCAGTCAACGAGTGAGGCAAGCCAAACACGCCGGCGTTCAGTATGAGAACATTTAGCGGACTACATTACATACATACAGTCACACAAAATACTTCATGTACAAGGTGTGCCAAAAAATGTAGCCCCCTAAATTTTTTTACTGTTTTCTCAGCAACCATTTGGGATTTCAAAGTGAAATTTTACAGTTTTATTTAATTAAACCTTTTACATCTAACTGTCAAGTAAAATGTGATTTAGTTAAAAATGACGAAGTTATAGATTTTTAACATGAACACCTAACGATTTTTCAGCATTGAAAAATGTTCAAGCTAAGAATGCTATTTAATTTTTTAAAAACTGGTTACACGTTACTGCCGATGACGTCACAGTGACGTTTTGATAAGCAGTAATTTATTTTGTTTATAAATTATCACTTGATTATCGTTCTTTTAAAGCAATCGCCGGCTGCCCACCGGGTTCATCTTCCAGCAGGATGGCGCGCCAGCACACACAGCGCGCAGCACACAGAACTAGCTGTGGGCCAACTGTCCAGATTTCATCACAAAGGACCAGTGGCCTCCATATTTGCTGAAATAAATCCAATGGACTATCGCGTGTGGGGTGCAACGTTGGAGGCTTACTCCAAGCTTTAAACAAAGCCGAAAACAATAGCCGAACTCATGGAAGCGCTTCGGGTTATCTGGGGCAACCTGCCACGAGGACCGATCGACAAGGTTGTGAAAGACTTATCAAATTAAGCGACCGAAGGCTTGTGTTAGAGCTTGGAGCTGTCAGTGGACACTTCGTACATTCACATTGACAATGAAATTCTGGCATCAGATCATTTGTTAACTGTGTTGTTTCAACGATGTTACTGCATTGGTGTAGTAGCTTGAACATTTTGAATGCTGAAAAACTGGTAGGCGGTCATGTTAAAAAGTCTACAACTTTGTCATTTTTCAACGGAAACAAATTTTGCTTGGTAGTTAAATGTAGAAGGTTTCACTAAATAAAACTATAAAATTTTAAATTAAAATTCCAAATGGTTGCTGAGAGAACAGCAAAAAACTTTAGGGGGCTACTTTTTTGCTGCACCCTGTACAAAACCACATACCACACGTCATCAGTGAGATAGCTACAGTCGAACCAAGACCCGTGCTGTTATTTCAATTCAGTGACCCAGCCACAGAAAGAGCTTCCAGTTTGTAGTCCATTTCAACGGTGACCAAAAGTTAAATGAAGGCCTATGCTGTCAAAGTTTGTATGGAAAATCAATCAAAGCATGCCACAGATATCGTAGAAATAAAAAAGCACATGGATGGACAACAGAAAAATGCCTATAGCTCTGCTGGTTAATAGAAGCATAAAAATTAGCCAATTAAAAAAATCTTAAGAAGTAATACAGATATACTAATATGCAGTGAAGAACGTGCTGAATATTCCATTGTTATATTATAAAGTGAGTAGATTTTTCAGTAAGTAAGTAAGTGAGTGAGTAAAATGTAAATTTATATAGCGCATATTGTTAAATTAACCTCTAATGCGCTTGTCACACTAGTACTGACTGAAAAGGATTGTTTTGAAAAATTATTTGAAACTGTCAATATCAAACGCTGGATCTCTTGAGTTCATCTGGCAGTGAGTTCCAGATCGTTGGACCAGCGACCGGAAAAGCCCGACGGCCGTACGTGTCGAGTCAACAGTGTGGTACAATGAGCCGGTGTCGGTATGCAGAACGTAATCGATGTCAAGATGCAACTTCAATGACTGGGGTAACGTGCTCAGCGAGGTACTGAGGTGCTTGTCCGTGCAAATAACGGTACGCCATGAGGCTGAGCTTGAAGGCGACCCTCTCAGGCACATCCAGTCAGTGCAGTTTGTCGTGCAGGAGTGTCGAGTCGACAGACCATGGTCAAACTTCTTTGTGTCGCAGACTACTCGAGCAGTGGCGTTGAGCACTCGTTCAGTCACATAACTCACACTACTTCTTACATTACACTGCAACACCTATTACAGTTTTTAGTTAATTATGCAAACAGTATGTAAGGTACATAGTGCATACATATTGCGGCTGATGTAGCTGCAGGCAAAGTTCTGTACAGTTTTCAATGACGTCAAATCGATAAACATCGCTTCAACATCGGCGGCAACGTTTTCAGTTTTTATCGCATTAACGGCTCTGTTTGCACTCCGCATGTTGCGGCAAGCAAGAACAATGTGAGCGCCGTGAAGAGCCAAGGATCTCGCGGTCTCGTAGCCTTCAATAACAGCCCAAAACAAACATTAATTTCATGCTGGATTAGCTTCAGTACTAAACAAAACACCTAACTATTTCTGAGTCATATATTATCAAAGAGAATTAGCACGCACCCTTTTTGTTTCTTTTATAACTAAGTCGAATGGTGATCAATTTACATGAAATTTTTACCAGCTGTAGCTAAAGAAATACTAATTCAAAATATTTCAACAAAATGTGGCTGTTAAATTAACATTCTTTGCTAGTTGTGATGCAATTCTGACATCATAATGTGTCGTGAGTACAAGCTTCCATGTCTCAACTGGTGCTGTCACTTGCTACCATGCTTCAACGGTGAACTTAATCCGGTTTACTGATGAAAAATGTTCATCGTGTCAGCACGTGGCAACATGGGGCATAAAATCAGGCGTCTCGCAATCCAAAAACTCAACCATTTTGCAAGCGGTGTGTGCTGGTGCACTGTCTTGCTGGATGGCGTAAAGGTCAGGCTATCCCCACAAGTGAGTAAAAGTGATCATTTTAAGCGTTTTTGTGGCTGCAATGGTAAAACTTGAACAGTTTGTCATCAGTGAACCAGATGAAGTTCACCATCGATGCAAGGCACTTATATTTAGCAACTGTTAGCACCGGTTGCAACAAGCAAGTTTGTACTCACAGCAAATTATGATGTCAGCACTACATCACGACTAGCAAAAATATTTAACCAGCAGCCATATTTTGTCTATATATTTTGAATTAGTATTTCTTCAGCTATAACTGGTGAAAATTTCGTGTAAACTGGTCATCATTTGAATGAATTATGAAAGAAAAAAAAAGGGTGCCATTTTTTTATGAAACACCATGTATACGTAAGTCAAGCGTGGTTCAATTTCCTGAGATATGTACTGTGTAAAAATCATCAATTGACGACATCAAAAACAGAATCTGGCCAGTGACCAAAATGTCTACAATTCTCCATAAAAAAACCACCACATAGGTATGTCACCTATAAAACATCAAACAGCAAAGTGTACAGTGTGATAAAATGTCTTATCACACTATACTAAATTCAACAGGCTGCAAGCAAAACAGTGGCTTCTATCACTACTCCTGCTGGGTGCAGCACGTTTTCACTTTTTCACCCTTAACCAAACTTCCCCCCCCCATTTTTTTCATTTCCCGACTTTTTAAATTTACCGTTAACAAAACTTTCCCCTCTACAGAGAGGAAAAAAGCCCAAAGGAGGGGGGTTCTTGAGTCCAAAGGGGGGGGAGAACTTGAGCCCAAAAGTGGGGGAGGGTTCACCCGATTTCG
>Ga0209367_1002141_pt1 | contig 25711 bp, 18 predicted proteins | sample WorMetLIZISLAND2_FD_187412 | JGI IMG/M metagenome (GOLD analysis project Ga0209367, IMG submission 187412) | Marine gutless worms symbiont microbial communities from Max Planck institute for Marine Microbiology, Germany - Olavius geniculatus... ... | reverse complement strand
GGAGGGGAGGGACAAATTGGGGAAGGGAGACGAGGAGTAAGGTGAAACGAGGCCCCAATGGAAATTTCTGGCTACGCCACTGATTGTAAACCCCCCCCCTTTAAAAGAAGAGAGCATGATTCGTGCTGTTCCTCTGCGTTATGCAGACTACGTGGTTTGGGGTATTCTCACTATTCTACACCCAATTACCCGGGTGGGTGAGACTATTGCAGTAAGTTACAAAATTACAAACGATGCCGATGACCGCAGTGCGATCGGTGAATTATTCTCAAAAACACCCTCCTGTCCATCCTCCTATGTTATAATACTAGGCTTATTGTATTGTTATTATCTCTGAAAACCTGGCGCTGCCCCTGGGCAGCGCAATACATTTTTCCGGGGTTGGTTTACTGTCAAAAATATTCTCGGTGGTTCTGCTTTGCATTTGCACCAACTATTATGCAGCAGTCTTGATACAGTCGGTACCGTACGGCGTACGCTGTACGGTATCATACGCCCATCGCCCATGCACGAATGACGATTACGTGCGTCGCTCGAAATTTTCGTACATACTTACAGCTAAAGAGCGCTTCTTATTTAGAGTTCATTTTCGACAGTAATTTGCTGCGAGCCTGTTGTATTTAACGTTTCCGGTTTGAGTTTTTGTGCTGCTTTTTGAGAAAAACGGTAACAAATTGTGATGTTTCAAACACTTTTTGGCGTACTGCGGATCCTGGAATTCTGGGTTTGCGTCTGCGTTCGCAAAACTTAAGCCATGATGCGTCCGCGTCTGCACTCTGCACGTCAAACAACAATGCTGTGTAGTTGACGTGGACACACCGACAGCGCATAGCAACGGCGTTGTAGTTTCTGTCAGTTAATTATGAACTTAGACTTGAATGCAGACATACACGTCACACAGGTTGTGACTCATTACTGTATTTGATAACATCGGACCTTATCGGTGGCTTAAGCTGCGTTTTGGATGGCCTAACAACCATGAACAGCCAGTTTGGACGATGGTGAAAAGCGGATCGGCTGATGTGCGGATCTGCGGATGTCGCAACAGCTATGGTTAGGGATAGGGTTAAGGTTAGGGTTAGGATTAGGGTTAGGAATGGGGTTAGGAGATGGTTTAACTAACAAATTACAGCTTAATTACCGAGTTAGCTGTTGCGACATCCGCACATCCGCAATCCGCTTTTTACCCGTAGCCAACAAGTTTAGTGCACCACGGATAAATATATTATAAATATGCGAATGATAATAATACTTTTAATAGTTTTAATACTTTTAGCTAATAGTTTTAATTTCTGTTTGACGGCACGGCAGACGAAAAATTCGATAGAGTTTTGTTCTGTTGTATTGATGCAGTATACTAGTAAATTTGTTTTTCATGCTTCTGCATAGAGTATCTAATTATCCGTGGCACACTAAATTTGTTCATGGTTGTTAAGCCATCCAAAACGCAGCTTTAGTATGGTAGGCTTGATAATGGTTAGGGTGGCGGATTCAATGGGTGTTATCGCAGCAAAAGTAACCCACCAGCAGGTTTGAAATAATGATCTAGGATAGGTTTATGGGTTAGAGTTAGGGAAATGTTTAGCCTTAGGGTTAGGGTTGAGGTTGCAGATAGGGTTGGGATTAAGGATCTATAGATTATGCTGATTCAGTGATTGCGAGGTTAAAGATTTGGCAAAATCACATGGTCACTTACTCGTAAATCTTGCAGTAATCATACCTTATTGCACATGTCATGAATCTTTGTCGTTAGAGGTTTCGTTTGAGTTCCGGACACACTAACTTTGTGGAATAGTAAGACAGAAGTAACAACTTCAACATGAACTTTGCACAAAATCAACATAAACGTCGCACTGGACTGTCATGGCAGTCGTAAACATCCACTAATATAACGTAACATAACATCAAATGTTATGTACTTTAAACATGTGGGGGTCTAAAAACCGACAATGTCCATGTTTATCTTCAGACTTAGGTGTAGAATTAGGGATAGTTTTAATAATGGAGTTAGGAATAGGGTTAGGGTTAGGTTTAGGGTTTGTAGTCGCATTCAGTTGCGCTTAGAATAACTGAAATCCAGTACGATCGGTGTCATAATCATACTCGGTCGATAAATGTTTGAAGTAAATAGCTGTGACATAGAGATCGCATTGCGTGCATGTATGATTTGTTACGAAATAGTTAGAAAAGCGTGAAACGATTGTAAATGTTTTTTCATTTTTGGACTTTAGACATCTTTGGCAGTTGATTAATGTGAGTAAAATCGGAAATTTGAAAGTAAGTGACCATGTGATTTCGCCAAAGATTCGGCTGTTGACCATGACTGAGGTTACAACCCTGGGCAATTTGTTCACACTAGGGTTGTTAAGACCGGCCATTCACTTTGACCGGTTGACCATTAACAGAAGGACCGGTTAACCGTGGGCAAGCAGGCGACATGTTGCTAGGAGAGCGGACAAGACAAGACTCAGGTACCCTCTAACGACACATAGCGCAAGGCCTGGACAACTTGACAGCAAGGGATGGTGTGTGTGTGTTAAGGAGTGACTGACATATGAACGTGAAAGCATCAGCCACCGACATGACATGGAGCTGCAGTGTTCCATCACGCAAAGACAGTTAGACAGACAAACAGACTTCTACGCCTAAATGCACCTGCTATGCACCACATAATGTAGTGACATTAAACCAACAATAAACATGGGCCATGTAGCATTATGTAACCTGACACCAAACCCTGGATGCACGGCAACGGACCGTGCCTTTCCCACTGCCCTGCCCAGTGCAGTAGACAGAGAGATTGCTGACTTTGATAACAGGAACAGCGCTTCACTTTTAAGTTCCCACGCCGGGCACGTAATAGTCTGCCACTCTCGTTTTCCAATAACCTACTTAACACGTGGCATCACCAGTGCCACTGGAGTAGTAAACACTGCTTCACTCTTTGGCACTAATTAGCAACTCACCGACGGTCTCTTCCATTCATTCAAATGTGTCACGCCTCATCCTCCTCTCTCACCCAGCGTGTACAGCACCGTGGGCAATCTCAGCTTTGATCACAGTTGATAATACCTGCAGGCGGGTGGTCAAGAAGAGTCCTGGCACGACTCATCTTGTCTTATTGTTGCGGTTAACCAGACTGACACATTCAGGCTCGGTCTTGAAGGCAGGACCGGTCCAACGGTTAACCGGTTAACTGTTTAACAGCCATAGTTCACACACCACAGCTTGTCAGTGTGATGCCGCAGTTTGGGGGCCTTGCCAACTGAATAACCAAAATCGAAAAAAAAACCTTGGATTACCAGACCCTAGCTCTAACTCAAAATCAGTTTGTGAATGAGTGTAGCATGTATGTTAAAAAGAACACATTATTTTATATTTAGTTCGTGTTAGTTGCTGGATGTGGTCAGATTCGTCCATTGTCATCCATTGTGGTAATTAGTCATACTGCGTAATTGCAAATGCAGTGTCACATACATGCACAGGTTTTTACTACGTAAGAGCTGAGCAGTAGGGCCATGCTAAACTATGCAGGCTAGGCTTGTAAGGCAGGCAACAGTTGTACAGCTCTACTTTGTGCCGGCACCAGCAACTGATATGTGGACAGCAGTTATGCCAGTAGCAAAGTCTTACTGCAGACTTAAAGCAAGCGTTGCTGAAGGCCTTCCTGGTGGAAGATAACAAATAAGATAAATCCAAAACCGAATTTGGTTACTTCCAGTGATGGTCACAAGAACTAAGAGGATGTCTCTCACACTTGGGCAAAGAAGATGCCCAAAATTGATGTTAACTGCCCTCACCTGTGATTAACCAACTGCTCTTGTCGTCTTCGCCACTGCACCCACGGTAAAGGCAGCTGTATAGCCATCGCCAGCCTCGTCAGCCTTGCATGCATAGTGTAGCATTGCCGGAGCAGTAGGCCTAGTCACTTTATCTCATAGATTTGTGCTTGTTTTGTTACGCTGTGTAGAATCTCAAAGAATGGCGCAGCAGCAGTCAGGTACTGATATCATTAATTTAATTCTACATCAGTTAGCATAATACATAACCAGTAAAATAATGTTAACCATTGTTCTGCCAATGGTTACAAGTATTTTTCATTTGTTATTACCTCTGCCAAGGAGGTAATGTTTTTGCCGGTTTTTGTTTGTTTGTCTGTCTGTGAGTCAGCAAGATAACTCACGGATCTTTCTGAAATTTTGAGGGTATGTTGGGCGTGGCACAAACTACCAGTGATTCAATTTTGGGCGTGATACGGCAGGAATCCTGGATTCTGGATCACTTTGAAATTTTCGTTAGCATGGGCCTTAAGGGAAACCGCCGTTGTTGCTATGGTGCTGGCACCTGGCGAACAACATGGTGTTGAATCAAGGTTTTTAGGTCACATAGAACTAGGTCATTGTAGAAAATGCAACTATAGTTTGAATCGCACTCAAAGCTTGTTTAATTTCGTCGGACAAGCTGTGTCGGAACAACATAGCTTTGGCGGAGGTCTGTGGGCTATGACTGCTTTCTAGTTTGTAGTGCATCATATCAGTTATTAAATGTAGCTGCATTGTCACTGACTTCACTGTAAATGTGTTTAAATTATTTTATCTGAATTTCATAACTTGTGTGGTTATATTTTCATGTTAGGTTACAATTTCTATGCGCAGTATGCAGCGAAGGGATCTGGCAGTATGCAGCAGCAGCCATATTTCTGTGATGTCTGCAAAGTTGAGTGTGTCGGGCCACAGGTATGTTACATGTTGTTATAGGTTAATGCATATGTATCGTTAGATCTGTTTCATTTGGCAAACATCTGTAGTATTATTCTCAGATGAGCATTGTACTGAAAAAGTGGCTGGCTTAACTTATTCCATGCTATTCCATTCGTGCTCCTTATTTCTAGGGCCCACAGTTTTCCGCGGAAAATTTAGCTTAATTCTGCGGCTTAACATGGCAAAATCGTCTAAATTCTGCGGTTCACCACGGCCTGCCATTTGTAAGTGAACTGAGCTTTATTCTGTTCAAAAACTTTAGTTTCTGAAGGGCCAGCTGCCATACTGACATTGTGCTGAGTTATGCTAGCAATGTACAATTTTACCTATCTCTTTTTTGTTTTAAAAGTGCAATTTGTCAAGTTGTGCTGCATTTTTTTGTGATTGTGCCATATTCCGATAGCTATTAGTAGGACCCACAGCTTTTGGCAGTTTAGTTTGATTCTGTTCTGTGATAACCATCAAGTCAAAAATCGTACTAATCGCCGCTGAATGTTCAACTTCTGCAGAATTCCGCGTAAATATCAAAATTCCACGGCAAAGAGAAAATTCTGCGACTCGGCTCGAAATTACGCGGCCCGCGGAAAACTGCCCCCTGCTTATTTCTACCATATTGTGTACACTGTGCAGTCAGATGATATGTCAGTAACCCACTGGTGCAATCATGCATGCCCAAACAAACAAATGCCACCTGACCAGCGGTCGGACAGCCAGGGGCGCTGGAGCCATGGGGCAATGAGGGCAGTTGCCCCTTTTGCCCTTGTTGCACAGGGACAGTGTGAGGGTAGAGAAGTGCCTTTTGCCATATAACTAGACTTAGACTTTTCGACATCCGTACATCTGCATAATATAAATTAACTTTTTTCCTTTCTTATAACACTACTAGACATCGCCTAGGACTATGTTTTTGGTTAACTGCTGGGAATTTTGTTTTTCTGTTTAATGCTTTTGTATTTTCTACACGGTACTCAAGTAAGAATTTATGTGTTTTTTGATCTGTTTTGCGATGAGATTGTATTTACTAGCAAAAGTGGACGTTTGTATACTGCAGTAATTACTAATTATGTTATGATATAAAGGTGGCGTACAGTCTGAAATAGTTTAAACACAAAGCAGTGCAGAGCACTGAGATGTGAATTGTGAAGATTTCTTGGCCTACAAATCCTCTGTAGAGTCCTCAAGCAGTGGTGTCATTCGTAAAAAAGTAGGCATCGCAGGGAGTCGTGATTTTTCAACAGACACGGCAAATTTTCGACACAATTTTGACAGACAGTTGTGGATTTTCAACATGGATGATTATAGATGATCGAAATATTTTAATTTTGCCATTAAAATTAAGGGGGCCAGGGCAATTTCCCCTCTGCCCCCTATTTCTCGGCCACAATGCTACTGCTCTCAATATGATGCTGCCCCCCCTGCCTTTTGTGGTTGAGTGCCCATGCTGCTCATTCCATGCTGCCCTTGCGGACAGCATGGAATAAGCGTATGTACTGTCTGTAGTATGAGATTTTATTTAACATTTTTAAATGTGTGTCTGTAGCCGTATCAGTCGCACATGGCTGGTACCAAGCATAGGAAGAAAGTGGCGGCGGCTGAAGCTGCTAAGAGCAGCGTGGGGAGCGCGGTGATCAGTGGGCCACAGGCTCAGTTCTGCGAGCTCTGCAATGTCTCATGCTCCGGCCATGAAGTCATGCTTACCCATCTCCGCGGTGCCAGGCATAAGAAGGTTTGTCAGCTGATTATTTTTCACCAAATTTCAACTTTTTTTTAGTTAATTAGTTACCATATTAGCCTATGAATATACTAGAGACAAATAGTCGGTCAGTATTTCATCTAGCCGGGGCTGCAAAAAAGCTAGTTCTTTTCTGTCAGAGGTTTTTGTTGTACGGGTTTTTAGGTTATTTTAACCCATATGTGTCGGGAGTTATTTTATGGTTTACCATCAAAGTAGGTGTCCTAATTGCTAGGCATGTATGGGTTAAAAAGGTTTTAGGTTTTAATGTATGATCGAGATGAAACAAATTTTCAGACCCAGGAAGAACATTTGATACACCTGGTTATTCCATTTGGTGCATCACATTATTTTTGTTGTTGTTGTGATGTCAGAACTCTGAAATTCGGGTTAAAATTTTATCAGACAGTATTTTGCTACATCGTTCTGCTAGCACATTGAAAATGTTAGAGTTTATGTACAATTAACATGCCACATAAATTGATAACTTGCTACTGGCACTGTACTTGCTACCCAAGCTGTGCCATGGGCAGTGCCAGAGGGGGAAGAGGGGTAGGCTGCTTCCCCCCTTGTACCCTTGCTCTTTCCCTCCCCCCTTCGGCTGCTCCCCAAGAGAAATTTTGGTGGTGATGAAGCGCCCTCTGGTAAGCATACATATGCTAAGGTGTGGCTTATTAAATGCCATTTTTGCAAGTGATTTTGTTTGCATTTCCAGATTTAAAAAAACTGGCAAATTTGTGGCTTCCATTGAATGTGCCAAAACTAAAAATGTTTTAGCTTGAGGGGGCTTTGGCCCCCTGACCCTAAAGCCCCCTGACCCTCTAACCAGGGGCTTTGCCTCTGGACCTTGCTATACGTCATTTTGATGTCCACAACAACTGAATAAGGTTGACATTTGGCCTACATATTAGGAAATTATTGCCTCTCTGTGTCCTGGCTCTCCCCTTTTTTGTTGACTCTCCCTAGCTTCAGATTCCTAGCGCCATCTATGAGCTGCTGTTGTTGCTGCTGCTGCTGATATTGTTATGATGCTGACAGATGATTAACTCGATGAAATCTCGTGGTCTGGCAATCCCGGAGAAGTACCAAGTTCCACCAGAACCGGCGCCTGCTACTACTGCTGCTGCTTCACAGAGTATGACTTAATTATACTTTTGTTATGCAGAACTTTACATATGTGTATCGAATTTTTGCATTGACGAGGTTGTGTTCCCGTGAATTTTGTGTCTTTATTTTACAGCGTTATTTTGTTTAGACTTTTGTATTTGTTATTGCCTTATCGCAGCCGAATCATTGTATTCACTTATTTGCATTTACTTGTTGGCGTTTTAGCTTAAGTTTAATGAATGGACTTAGCAGTAGATTTGGTTGATTTATTTATTTGGAGAGATGGGGCATGAGCTTAGATGTTTGTCAAGATGTTTTTTGTTGTGGAACCTTTTAGTTTTCTTTGCCGTTAGCAGAAAGGTCTTAAACTGACTTTGTTCAGCACATCTCAGCATTTACAAAAGCATTTTTGTGATTTTTTTTCAAGAACCTGACATAGAGACCTCTCCGTTAGATTTTGCTTGTGTGCCATTTTAAGATGTCAGTGGATGCAGGGCTCCTGTTTCCGGATTATGATGTTGGCCCAGAATTTTCTTCATTTACCCAGATAGCTAGTAATTATCTCTGTCGAGAGCATTTCTGCGGGGTGGGTCTGAAAACTGAACTGTTTTGGAGCGTTGATAACTTAGCAACAGTTAGCTGTATTTAGAAAGGTGGACATGCGATATGTTGAAAGTTTTGGAATTTAGTCTGGAAAAAGTATAGAACCTGCATGTCAGTGTGATTATTCTATGCATGATTTTGCAGGCGGTGCAGGTGGTACCAAGCCTCAGATAAAGTTCAAGATGGCGACATTGGCGTCGTTGGCACAGAAGACGACCGATGTTTCACAAGCCGGTGGTGACGCTGACATATCTGATGAGAATGCTCCGTCTACTGAAGGTCTGTTACAGGTTGCAAAAAAACCTGTTTTTTAAAGCTGTACCCCTCATACCTGTTGGGTTTCTGTTTTTTTTGTTTTTTTAGCTAAAGTTGGTTTTGGGGAAAGGCCCAATTTGATGGGCTTTGGGATTTCTGTGGGTTTTTAGTTTGTTGATTCATGAGTTTTTTTGCTTACCACAGCATAAAATATACCAATATGTGCAGATTGGTAGATTTAAGTGAGCTCCAAAAACTTAGCCATAATAAAATATTTCATTATTAGTGTACAACAAAAAAAACTAAAATTGGATTTGGTGTGGGTTTATTTGGTGGGTTTTTGGGTGGGTTTTTAGTTAGATTTATCCCCAGAATACCTGGTGGGTTTTTTGGTCATTTGTCCAGCTGTCTCAACCCTGGTTTGCTGCTTGAGGGGTGTTGTAACAGAATATTTTCCAGATGTCGGTCTTGATTTGAAACTCCGCCATGTACTGCTTGCAGAAATTGCACCGACAATAAAGAATACTTTGCACGATTTCTCAGTCCACGTCATGTTTTGTATTTTCATCAAAACCTAGCTGTTTGTTTCTTGGGCCACGTTGGACCACTGCAGAAATTTTGCTGAAACAATTATTCAAAAATTTTCGAGATGCCGTCCGAGGAATGTGAGTCTGAAAGACTTGCACAGGATACAAGATGATTTTCACAACTCAGCTGTTATATACGTTGGACGATGATGACGAAAAAGGTTCAGATTTCTTGTTATGCTCAAGTCTTTTTTAATAGTCATTCATAGGTTTTGTTATTTGTCGATGACAGCATTTATGTAGTAAATGTGTATTAATGGTTGTATTTTAGGATCAGCAGCTGAAACACTGCTAGGTAAGACTTCACGTTAATCCGTCAAACAATTGTTGTATTGCTGTTCAATACAGTGTATAGCATTCCTTAGTGCTTTGGTGCTGTTTATTAGGTGTTGGGATTGCATTTGAACTGTAAATAATTCCTACTCTCACAAGTGGTAAAAAGGTAAAGGGGCAGTATCTCATATTATGCTCGGATGTTCATTTGTTCATCTGCTGGCCATGGCCATTGGAACTACAAAGTCTGTGACGCATGGTCGTTGTAGTAACCCAGTCAAAACCACGATCTCTTGATTGTGAATCCAACATCGTAACAGTTGTGCCATCAAGCCTTTCCTTTTACATCCCTTTCTTCTTTTTTATCTTTTTCTTCATCAGAATGTTTACCAAACGCTGCTATCTTTAGCTGCTTGCGTTTGATTGTTCTAGGCTGCTACTGAAAAGCCGATGGATAATGAAATGAGAACAAATAACCAGTTGAAAAGAAGCATGCAGCGAAGACTGATGACTGTCGTTTATGTGTTCGGAAAGGATATGTCGATGCACTACTACTGCTACAACAACTACTGCTGCTGCTAATACTACTACTATAAAGTATGACTGCTCGGTGGTTTGTAACATTCAGGGAGTGAATACATCGAGGCGCTGACAACGGGCAATGGGACGGTCGTGAGTTATCACTGTAAGTTGTGTGAATGTTCCTTCACTGACCCCACGGCTAGACTGGCTCATCTCAACGGACGCAGGCATCTGCTTGCCTACAAGGTACTAGTTGTAGTAGCAGGTAGCAGGTAGTAGTAACGGCAGCAGCAGTGTAGTAGGACCCAATTGCTTGACTCTCTCACCTTAATGGATCTACAAGGTACTGTCTCACCTCTGTTAACCTACATGGTATTTGTAGTAGTAACAATAGTTCTGATACTAAGCAGTAGCAGTAGTCATAGCATTGTAGTAGTCGTACTCAGTTACACTACTGCCTGTGTGCTAGCCGAGTGACCCACAGCTCGGACTGTCTACTTCAGTGGATGCACATCTCTTCTTACAAGGTAGCAGTGGTTGTAGTAGTTGTCGTAGTCGTTATAGTCATTGTAGAAGTAGTTATGATGGTAATAATGGTAGCAGTACGATACTTAGTAGAGTGTCCCTCTGATTGTGTAGAAGAAACTTTTCTCGTCAGTATAAGTTAAGATAAAGCCGGTGTCACAAGCAGTTCATGTGAAGGACTACTAGTTCTATCACTGCTAATTACTACTATCACCACTTTTACTATTACTACAACTACAGCTACTACTGTTCTGTCTGTCTGGATGTGTAGAAGAAAGTGGACTCGTCGGTGCACGTGGAGATAAAGCCGGTGTCGCGAGCAATTCAGATGAGGGCGATGAAAGCAATGAGGCGTCGCGGTCAGGAGCAGCACTGGCGCAGAATGGATGCAATTGCCGGAGCTGCGGAGGAAGAATTCTACGCTAACTGGCATCCTGCGCCAGGGCCCCGGCAGCTGCCATGGGGCCACCGTCCACATATGACACCCACTGCACGTCTTGTATGTATTACTACTACTTAGTGAACCTTGGTTTCATCGTCAGTCTGTTGCATCTGCTTTACATTTTGTACCTACAGGGTGCGGCCAAAAAGTGGACCCCTGAAGTTTTCCGTCAGTTAGATGTAGAAGGTTTTAGTAAATAAATCGGTAAAATTTTGGTAAAAATTCCAAACAGTTGCTGAGATAACAGCGAAAAACTTTAGGGGTCCACCTTTTTTGCCGCACTCTGTAGTAATAGTACTGTATTACCTTTGAGATGTGAGAAGTTTTTTTTGGATGGAAAATGGGCAAAATTTCATAATTTGGCATTTTGGATGAAAACTGAAATTTAAAGTTTTTGACGAAGTTTGGACGGAAGTGGAAGATTTGGATGGATCTTTCTGACAAAATTGGTAATTTTGGCTGGATGAAGAACCACATATTAGAGAAGATATTTTTGTGTCCCTAAACATGCTGGTTTCACAATACAAAATCAGTGCAGACATTAAAGCACTCCAACTTTTCAACGAAACAAGTCTATTGTACGATGATTTAGAAAAATGGTGTGTCTCGTTTTACAGACTTGCAAATCAGTACATAAATACATTTTAACAGCTGGACTAAACTTGGTTTAAGATTAGTAATTTAACCAAAATTTTGGACAAAATTTGTCATTTTGGACGAGTGAAAAATGTCGTTTTGGACAACACATTGATTATGTCGCAAATTGTATATATTTGTTGTTGTGTATGTTTGCTGCGTGTGAAGCATCTTTCGGACCATTACATGTTGAAGAAGCACGATACAATCTTGCTCAAGCATACCGATGTAAGTTTCATTGTTTTCAAGTTTTTAAGCATTGCATGAGTTATCAATATAAGTTAAATTGTAGCTGTTCAAAGTGTTCAGTCTACAAGTTTCAGCATGATTTGCCTAATGCTCTGAACTGCAGTGACGTTTGGTTTGCTAATATTTGTTGACTTTCTTATAGAGCATTTTGATTTGGATAAAGTTGGATAAGTTGATCGGTGTAATTGGCCTCTGATTCGTTCGCAGCGTGTGACACTACACAAGTGTGGAATCTTGGTTGTTTGGTTGATCAGTTGATTGATCGATTGTGCGTTCTGTTCTGATCTACATAGTTGGTGGTCTGGCATAGCGATAACGCATTGCGTTCGATCAACAAAGTTACTGTACACTGAGCTGGGTTAGTACTTTGATGGGTGACTGTCTGCGGGCATGTAAACCATCTTGGTATGCAACCAGCTGCCTATAGCAACTTTGCCTTCCATCGCTTTGTGGTAGATGAATTGAGTACTGGGGTATCTGGCTGGGGTTAAGGCGGGGTGCGTTCACCTGTGTGTCAGATGGCAGGTAACACTGTGATCCCATACGGCAGATGACGTTCCATAGCTCTTGAGATGGGCTTCCCATAAACAGCTATAACACTAGTGATTGCAATCCCGGGATTGAATTCTCAATCCCAGGATTCGGGATAGCATTTCAGGATTAGGCTTACAGATTTGTCGTTATTTTTGGTATCCTTAATTAACTTACTTTATGCATACAATGTAGCATAGGCCTCTATGAAAAGTATATTCGAACTGTAGACAGTGAGGGTGACTGTCAAAATACAAATTACAGTGCACAGCATGGAGTAGTTCTCTAGCGCACATATTTTATTTATCACAAGGGTAAAATTTTTATTTCTATAATTTAACACGGAAAAAGTATAATTTTAACCAATTTTTGTAATCCCGAAATCACGGGATTGGGACACCTCCAATCCTGGGATACGGGATTGGCGAAAATGGTCGGGATTTGTGATCCCGGGATTGCTGTCTCTATATAACACCACCCTTAACGTTTTTTAGCTTTTATATATGTACATTGCCTTGTAGCTGGCTTCGTTGGAGAAGATTGTTACGCTGTGCGAGCAGACGCTCAGTCACGTCTCAGAGATTCTTACAGATGAGTGAGTTTCTTTTACTGATGCTGCTACTAATAGTCTATGGCTACTACTACTGTTGCTACTGCTGCTACTACTACTATCCCAGAACTTTCAACTGTCGAGTCATTTCAGTATCTTGTTTTCTTTTCTCTTAAAATATACACTACACAACACATGAAGCTCACATCTTTTGATCACTCAGTTCTGACATTATAAAGCTGAAATTTTTCTGTGAATGATCGGGGGACCCCGGAAATTCCGGCCAAAATTTTGCTTGCGTCGTCATTAGATTCAACGACTGGCTGCCAACGTGTGGTGATGCCGTCAGTGTCGCAATGGCAGTAGGACAAATTAAGTCAAGTTAAGTACTCTGTTGGGTACAGACTTTGATGTGCTTGCCTGTGCAGTGTGCATATCGCTTTAAGATGAACACAGAATAGCTGCCAGCATGGAACTCACCACTTTTTAATCATAAGTTGAGGATCTTAACCATTATGCCAGCCAGCGGTTGTGTGTCTATAATCCGAATCTTCGATAGTCTGAAGGTGCATACTGCAACATGCATTTTCATTAACTCTAACCCTTACTCTATCCCTAACCCTACTCTTAGTTCAGAGAAAATGTGGGGACTGAGGACTGGTTTCTGGATGTTTTAGTTCTGGATGATCAGTTAGTAAACCGTCTGTTAATTGTAACTCGCTAGTTAAGTTTGTGTGCGTTTCTGAACAAAACCTTGACTGGCCGTTAGCTAACTGAATGGTAAACTATAGTTGCTTAGCAACGATGCGCACAGCGCTAATCATTTCCACTTAGCGCAGGCGGGCGTCATGAATATTAATGAGTGCAAGCGCACGTCAGCCAGCCCACGAGCCAGCCGACCGATTACAGACGGCCATTTTGTCCATTCATGAATGGATTTTGTAGTAAAATTTGTATTCGTGCGTTTTGAAGACATTGCTATACAGCAAAATTGTTTTATAGTATCACATTTTTTGATTAACTGTTTGCAAAATGGTACAAAAGTTACGTTAAATACGATAACTACGATCGACGGTTAGCTAACTGGCCAATTTCGGCCAGTTAAATTTTTGGCCATTTTGACCGTTGGTTAGTGCAACAGGAAATGCGAGTTATGCAAATCTGCCAGTTAAAGCTAACTTGACTAGCCAGAAACCCGCCCTGAGTCAGTGTCTGTAAGTGTATACTAGAAGTAACCCTGAGACTTTCAGACTATGCAACCTTCGATTATCAAGCTGTCCGCCCTTCCCCCTACAGCAGGCCAGCTGTTGTCAGTTGTGTGTGAATGCTGAGCAGCAGTTGGCATTGAACTCGCCACCTTTTGATCATAAGTTAGTGTTCTAACCATTTTGCCACCTATGCTCAGTTGTGTGTGTCGATGCTATAGGATCAATGCAGAGCAGCAACCACCAGCTGCAGCAGCAACTTCCACTGAAGCACAGAAAGGCACCAGTGCTGCTGCTACTGCTATGGATTCGTCAACTGATGATGAGGCTTCTGGCTTACAAGCGGACAAGACTGCTGCTGACAACAACAAGACTTCTACTGATGCTGCAGCAGCGTCGAGGATCCTGGTGGGAGTGATTAGAGTTGGGCTGTTTGCTAAACGCATCATGCTGGACGGAGACCTTCTGGCCGAGCTGGTCGTCGTCTGTGCGCAGAAGCCGAGCTCATCACTACTCCGACGCATTGCCACACTCATGGCCAACGACATCGTGGTACAATGCTCGCAGCTTGTAAAGTTGATTAAACGAAAAATTCTTGAGCGACAAGGCCCGTTGGGAAACACTGATTTCCATCTCCTTAGCCTTCAGCCTGTGTGGCCTGGTGGTGTAATGGTAATGGGCCCGACTGATGACCAAAAGGTCCCAGGATCGACTCCGAGCCGAGGCACCATCAGACCTTGGGCAAGTTGTTCACTTGTCACCAAGCACTTTGTTACTAAGCAGTATAGTTTGATAACGGTCAAGGGTGGTGACGCTCGGCGAATAGTAAATTTAATATTCGCATTCGACGAATGCAATTATTTTCCACTTTGTCACATCCCTACCTGTTTACATCCCAGCCTTTGCTGGTATTCGTTTCGCTTATGCAGCCATGGAGTTATGACCAAACTGAGTTGACTTGCAGCTTTTCATGTAAAATTTTGGTAATATCGTGGTGTGAAATTGCCCGAGCAGACTTTGCAGGAATGTTGACGCTAAAAGTTAATTGATTTCCTATTTTTTCTGTATTTACAGATTAAGAAATTTTGACATAGCTTATTGCACTTTTTGAATACTAAGGTTTGGATCCCTTCACGTGGTAAAAACGATGAAAGTAAGTGTGAAAGTGTGAATTGTGAATTGTGTGCTTTGCAGTGATAATTGATTATTTTTATACGTACACACAACAATCTCTGCAGATTCAGATTCAGTGCAATAAAAATGTTAAAATCATATTTGTTTTGAAATCGTCGTCAATTCCAGTTATCATGTATGAGAGATCCTCTGATCCTGATTTGATTACTAAGACTGATTAGTGAAGTGTTGGTTGGTGAATGTGTGTAGAAGGACAACTCAGAAGTGAAGTATGTGGTTGCAATGGATTGCGAGGAGACGAGCATTGTGGTCTATCAGGAACAGGAACCTCATTGGACCGTCACCATTAACCTCACTAGTCCCGCTGTACGTCAACAGCCGACTGATGAAGGTAACTTACACCATGTTGTTGTAATTGCCTCCATATGTGATATGTAACAATAATCTAGCTCTTGTTTTTGTTTGATATTCTGTAGTGTGTGCAGAAACGTTATTTGAAGTTTGGTAGGGTTTTGGTTCGGTTTTTGTCTGCACCATGCTATTGCATGGGCACATTATGTCCATCTCTCTGTCGTCCTTACCTCTGGTCTGGCGTTGATGTTCGCTGATCATATCAACTGATCTTGCTTAAAATTTATTACAGTACACAGATATTTAGCCCAGTATCTCGGCTTTTTGCAGATGCCACTTAAATGATTTAATGCAAGCGAAACACCTGAAATTTGTGTAGAATGAAGGTGGGGTAGGGAAAATTGGCGATTTTCAACCAATAAGTTGTCATATTCCAAAAGCGGCTTAAGTTGCTTGCAAAGTATTGTATGGTAATACAGATTTTTAAATGTATATTTTATTATTGTATCAACGTGTAGAAAATGATAGGTATTAGTGCATGAGCTTACAAGTTGTATGTGTGACTGTGTCTTAAGTTTCATTGCGTGATGTTGCAAGTTGTGTATATGAATTTGTGTATCTAAGGCACGGCTACAGCTGCTGACCCCGAAGACCTGTTGGATCGTCAGAAGTGTCTGGATGCTCTGGCCGCTGTGAGACGTGTCAAGTGGTTTCACGTAAGCATATCTTTCTATTCCTCTGCAGCGTGGTCTACGCTACAGATAGTTCAGTCACAGGGTGTTTTGGCTGCTGGTTGATTTGGCCGGTAAGAAGGTTTGATTTGAAATGTCGTCTTTACGTGGGTCTAAACTAAGTGTCCTTCGGTTCTGAAGCAGTGACGCAACTTCACGTAAGTGCGAAGCATATAATGGGTGAGAGTAGCAGACTCCCTATGTCACATCAGCACATCCGGCCAATGTTTGACCGACTGGTCTGAATGGTTCCTGTAATAAGCGTTTGTGGGGACATCAATACTTATGTCTATTCTTCCTAAAGGGCGTTAGATAAATTACAGGTCTAAATATTCTTTTGACACGTGGCTGAATCGACTGTCAGTCGAAACATCCTGCTTCAGATCTATATCATCCTTACATACAGTGTGTTCAGGAAAAAACACCCTCTCGCCATTTCTTCTATACATCTGTGAAAAATGTTTAGATTTCTACGAAGTTTTCGGATGATTTTCAGAATAACTTAATAATTCCATTGCAGAAGTTAGAAATTTATTCTACTGCTCACATCACATTTTCATTTTTCTAAATTCATGTTTATGTGCTTGTAAATAATTGGGTATACCATTGAAGACAATGGACATTTCACGATATGTTAGACACATCAGTTGCAGATCAATCTTTGATGATTGCATTGACTGAACCCAAAGATATATGCCAATCTGTTGTTTTTGGTTTATCTTCTTGTCTGAGTGCGAGATCCTCAACTTTGTTGATGTTGGCAGGAGTATGTGCACGTGCAGCCTTGACTGTAGTGCACAATTGTATATCGATGTTGTTGTCCGTCCAGGCACGTTGTCATGCGGCGTACTGGTGTGGACTTGTGAATCGCATACTTCGCGATCTTCGGCGTCGTGAGGTTGTCTGGTCATACCTGTCTGACTGGGTCTGTATCAGAACTTTCTAATAATACTCAGCCTCCTATTTTCCGCAGGATGGTAAGATGAGTATTAGCTACATATGGTGAATGTGGTCATATAGGCAGATCTGTTGGTGTTGGCTCAGGCAAGCCCTACAGGGTGTGGCAAAAAAGTAGCCTCATAAAGTTTTTTGCTGTTTTCTCAGCAGCCATTCGGAATTTGAATTTGGAATTTTACAGATGTATTTACTGAATTGTTCTAAATCTAACTGCCAAGTAAAATTTGATTCCGTTGAAAAATGTTGAAGTTATAGACTTTTTAACATGTCCGCCTGCCGATTTTAAAAAATGTTCAAGCTAAAAATGTTATTGCATTTTCAAAAACCGGTTACCACGTTACTGCCGATGACATCACAGTGACACTTTGATAAATAGTGATTTATTTTTCTTTATAAATTATGACTAAATTAGTGTTCTTTTAAAGCAATCGTTGGCTGCCCATCGAGTTTATTTTCTAGCAGGACGGCACGCCAGCAGGCACAGCATGCTGCGCGCAGAACATGGCTGTGGGCCAACTGTCCAAATTTTATCACAAAGGACCAGTGGTCTTAAAATTCGCCTAATATGAACTCAATGGACTATCGTGTGTGGGGTGCAATGTTGGACGCTTACTGAAAGCTGAAAACAAAGCCGAACACAATCGCCAAAGTCAAGGAAGCACTTTAGGTTATCTGGGGCAACCTGCCACAAAGACCGATCGACAAGGCTGTGAAAGACTTATCAAATTAAGTGACTGAAGGCTTGTGTTGGAGCTTGGAGCTGGCGGTGGCCACTTCGAACATTCACAGTGACAATGGAATTCCGTCATCTGGTCATTAGTTGACTGTGTTGTTTCAATGATGTTAGTGAGTTGGTGGTGTAACTTGAACATTTTTGAATGCTGAAAAATCGGTAGGCGGTCACATTAAAAGTCTATAATTTCGTTGTTTTTCAACAGAATAATATTTTACTTGGCAGTTAGATGTAGAAGGTTTTATCAAAATAAAGCTGTAAAATTTCAAATTAAAATTTTAATGGGTTGCTGAGCAAACAGTGAAAAACTTTAGGGGACTACTTTTTTGCCGCACCGTGTATATTGCAGCGATGTTAGGTAGAATTATGTTAGGAATCAGTGATGTGCACTATGCATCAGTAATATGAGTCTGTGATACAACACATTGGTGTTTGATGTAGATGCATATATTAGTAATTTAGTATCACTAACATTTTGATAAAAAAAACTTTTAATCTGTATGCAGTGTGGCATTTAACGATCTACGCATGACAGTTCCTGTTATTGTTTGTCGACAATATAAGACTTGCATGATTGTATTCTAGCTGTTAAGCATGCCATTTGCAGACAGCATTCACCCATCATTCTAACGGATTGCTGCAAAGTGATTGTATTGAATTCAGCAGCGCAGTTTGTGTCTAGTACACTGTGTATAGCACTGAGGGAGACGAACTGAGTCTGCGGCATCTCTTGCTGGCATGGCATATATACTGCTGCCACGATTGATCAGCTTTTGAGCCTGCCGCACTATGATTGGCCGGCGAGACTGAGCTTGTTGTGCTCTGATTGGTCAGGCGCAGGAGCTGATAGTGGAGAAGTGTATCTGCTATGTGGGGTTTCACGCCGGGCCGACAGACGTACTACGCTCTGTGTGTGAGTGCATTGGGTCGGGCCTATTGTTGCCAGGTAAACTCCCAGCCAATAGCAATGCCTCTACACACTATACGCACTGTGGGACTCACGTCTTCTGCGGCACAGTTTTTAGACTTCCAGTTTCCCAAATCATGTGGCTTATCGCAGCATATTTTCCTAATTTCACAGCTTCCCGTTTGTGAAGTTTCTTGATGTTCTGGTGGATTATTTAAAGTATAAAAACGTCTGTCTCACTGTAGGTCAAATTTCATTGTCGATTTAAGAAGATTGACATTTATGTGAGAAAGCTTCGCAAACTTGGGTTTGAGTTGGGAAATAAAAGTGATCACTGACCAGTACCAAATTCCACGGACAGGTAGAAATTTTGCTGAAGTGGACAACTGTGTTGCCTACAGGTATAGGCCTACTGCTGCCATCTGCTGAGCAGCATTAATATCTCTTGCCTTATAATTACGGCGTCACAAATTGCCACTCTCTAGTTACCATTGGTGGCAGTTAGCCTCACGGTGGCATTACCGATAGCGTCTATATCCAACAAAGTTACTTGACATTGAGCCAGGTTAGCACTTAGATGGGTTACCATTCATGTGTGTACCATCTTCGTATTTGATGAAGCCGCTCAGCTTGGCCATCTCGCAGTGGTAGGTGAAATGAGTCTAGTTGTGCTAGTGGACGCTGCTAGGGAAGAGACAGTCAGTTCTGCATAACAGTAGGCACTGTCGCCAGGACTGCTGGTACGCTCACCCAGTTGATTAAAGACACTGCCTGCTCAGTAGAGCTAGCCAGTGGCCATCTGGCAGACTCGGACTGTATGCTAGTTTAACTTTCCTGGCCGGCTCGAAGCATCGAAAGACGAGATAAGCTCCTATGCAGAGGACCTGGTCTCACAGTGTGTGTAGTGTGTACTGGCATTGTCTTGCTGCTGGGGCTTATTTTCTGTGTCTGTTTAGTAATACCAGACCAATACGTGTATATTGCTAATGAATTTGCCAAGTAATAATGACGAGAACACTGTGTTGCAGTGCTGCAGTGCACCACGACTTGCAGTAATTCATTGTGATGCAGGTGTAGTAGCATTTTTGCAGCACAGTCGACTACAGTTTACGAATGGTGTTTTTTCTAATAAACTGATATGTTGAAACCACTGGTTGAGAATTTATAAACCATTTGCAATTTCTAAAAATGACGAATTTAACCAATTTAAAAAAAAAATGTCTTGCACACCCAATTCTGTGGCATTTTGAAATTTGTGAATATTAAAAATTCATAAAATTTGAATTCTTAGTCTGTGGTGTAAACAGTGACTGTATGAATTCATCAAGTTGCAGTCAGGATTAGTCAGATTGTTGACGTTTTGGCAGTCGTCGGAAAAGAATGAAAACTCGATAAACGGAGATGAGGGGAATCCTACAAACATTCTTCTTTGTATCTGTGAAACATCTTTTTGAGGAATGCCAAAACAACAACAGTTTGAACTAATCCTTTAAAGTTGCAATTTGCTGAATTTACATACAGTTTTTTAGTTTGTGATGCTGCAAGGTTGTAAACTGTAGTCGCTGGCTGTGAACTGCTGATGATGGTGATGTTAATATATTGGTGCATTGTGGTTACTGCATTCTCACTGTCAGCTAGGCTGAGCTGTGTTACATCATTCTGTGGACAATTGTGGCAGCCAGGCGTTGAACAGATGATAGAATTGCTGGGTGCAGTAGAAAGTATCTCCCAAGTTTTTTTGCCGTTTTCCTAACAATCGCCATGAATTTTCAGCTTGACACGTTTAGTACCTGTTCATGATCGCATAACTGTGCCGGAGGGCATTCCATTATCTGTAACTATGACAGAGTTATTGGTTTTTTCCGTGTGAAATTTTGCATTCGGATTCCAAGTGTGGTTGCTCGGAAAATGGTGAACGACTTTTGGAGATACTTTTTTGCTGCACCCTGTAATTTGAGATATGACACTCCATAACAGTGCCATGTTCAAGCTCACTGTATATTATATGCTATGTCCCAGCTAGAAAGTTGCCACTTTTATTTTTAGGATAACTTTGGCTGTGAATGTGAACGTGAAATTATTTTCAAAATCCGATCATATTTGACAGTTATCATAAAACTAAGAAGTGGCATCTTTTTCTGTCTGGAACATGGTATACCAGTGTAATAGTTCAGTTTCAACATATCTTCAACTGCCACTGCTCTATGGATGGGTTTTTTGTAGGTACGGGTTACATGAACAGTTGCTGTAGCTGGAGTGTCATATCTCGTGTTTGTTCTATTATCTTTGCTCATAGTTCATGTGGGGTCGCCACTTTTCAAAGTTGAGAAATTGGGAATACATACACCATGGGCCAAAAAACGTGCCACTTTACCTTTGTCCATATCTTCACTAATTATTGACCGATTTTCAAAATTCTTTCGCTGGCACACTCTGTAGACAATTTGTAATAACGTGATTATTGTATATCCCACCACACAGTAAGTGTATTTTTACACTACCTTGTGAAATATAAATGTAAGCAAAGACTAACAATAATAACAAAAATTTAGGTAAATGAAAAAATGCTTCATACCAACACTGCAATGAATGATTCGTATGACACTAGACTGTGTTATACCCACACACTATAGTGTCATACAGATTATTTACTGAAGTGTTGGTCTGATGTGTTTTTTTTCAATTTTAGCAACATTTTTGTTTGTTATTATCACTATGTATGCATATTTTATTGATATTTCACAAGGTAGTGTAGAGATGCATTTACTGTGTGGTGGGATTTATAATAATCACATTATCACAAATTGTCTGCAGAGTGTGCCAGTGACAGAATTTTGACGGTCAATAATTGGCGAAGATATGGACAAAAGTAAGGTGGCATGTTTTTTGGCCCACTCTGTATTTATGTTATCATATGTCCAGCAGCATTGTGGGCTAATAAAGTTAGGGGAGGGGCAAGAAATTGCAATTTTTCAACTACAGCTGCAAATTTATAACGGAGGAAATATGGGTGATCAGTAATTTCAATTTTGTTCCTATATTCTCTCAACGTTTGGACAAAAATTTTCCATCAAGAAGAAAATATTTAGGGGAACTGCCCCCAATGTGCCCATTCCTGGCACAATGCCACTGCATACATGTCCAGCAGCTAGATATGAGTGGTGAAACCATTGTCCACTGGATGTGTACACAGCTCATCTGTTCATATATCATGTAGAAATACTGTTGGCTTAATCTCTGGTCTGGTAAGACTCAACAGCCATTTCTTTCATCCATGGGTGGCTAATTATTCCTGCGGGTTTAGATTTGCCGTCGTTTTTGGCCCAGATATACCATGATGTGTCATGTCAGTAGCACGTGCGAGTGGATAATACGTGTGTATCTTGACTGGTGGTTGGGTTATTAGATGGAGTGGGAATTCTAGACCCGTGTGAGAAAGAGTGCGTGGATGTGGCGGAGAATCTGACTCTGCAGCAGCGTGAGGATCTCACTCTGGCTGCTCAGGTAAACTGTATTGTGGGGCTATATTTCAAAGCTAAGACACAGGGATGGGGTCCTCGATGACTGTTCTCAATCTCCAAGCCAGTCCTCAGGACAAAAAGTCATGGCCTTGGCCCTGAAGAAGTCTGGGGCCAAATTTTCGAAACTTCTTACGAAGGAAGGTCTTTGGAAGACTTTTTTTTGCAAAGAAATTACGCGGATTTTTGAAACTTCTTTGGAAAATGTCTGGAAGAAATTGAGATCTTCCAAAGAAGATTTTGAGAAAGGGTGCAGAATTTTCGAAACTTCTTTGGAAATTTCTTAGGAAGAATTTAGGCAGATATGTAGGAAAGCACTAACCTTGTCCTACACAAAGAAAGCTGTGTAATAAAATGAAGTTTAAAAAAAAGTATGTAATGTTGACACTTAGTTTAGATTTCATGTGACGTCATAGATTATTTGCGTAATGCTGCGGTAAAATCAACAATGAGTAAGTAAAGCAAATTGACGTTTGGTCAACTTAAACAACAAAGCGCTGTGTAAATTGTGTTTCTCCTTGACATGCGAATTTTTCCTAAGAAGTTCTGAAAAAGTGATTACGTCACATGGTCGGTATAAGTGCATCTGACTGGTTGAACTAGTTTAGACAGACAAGAAAAGAAGAAGTTCTTTGGAAACGCAAAGAAAACCGTCGAAAATTTGGAAAAGAAAACTGCTTTGGAATTCCTAAATCCTCTGACATAGGAAGATTTTCTTTGGAAAATGTCTTAGGAAAGTTTCGAAAATTTGGCCCCTGGTCTTGGCCTCTTGGTCACTTGTAACGAATGTGCTCTGTGCAATGAGTTATTTGGCCTTTCGTGTGACTTATCCTTTGAAACATTAAAACTGTGTTTGTCCGAGCATTTTTATGGTTCATTACGCTTTGCTGGCTTTTGATGCGCAGTATAAAATTGTCATACTTAAGTTACTTACTTACTTCATAAGCTTCAATGAATACTAAACAAGCACGGTCGTGACGTTTTTATATTATTTCTCATTTTCTTCTGTTACTGTATATTTCTGTTGTAGTACTGGTAGTTGACATTGTGGTGCCCCTTTTCTACTTAATGCGGATGACGGGTGCCATAGTAAGTTTTATGATGTGATATGATGCGAAGCCTCTCTCCAATATTTTTGGGACACTGAAACCCTCAAAAATCTGGAACATTTGTCATGGCATATTCTAATTAGTTGATCCAATAAGTACAACGTAAGTGCAAACTATAAAGTGTTCAAATCTTGCAAAATATTGAATTGTTGAAATTACGTGACAATTTGCATAGTTTTGCATACAGTATGTGATTACAGTTCTGGCAAATTTGTCATTTTTGTGCATTTACCAGAACGTCACATCTGCCCGTATTTATAAGTCGTTCAATATTTTTTTAACTCTGCAAGATTTTCAGAAGTCTGCTTATTTCCGGACATTTGAAGACAAGCCTGCTTCGGATTTCGAGAATAATGAAGAGTGTGCAACAAGGCCGCAGGGTTCAAGCACAACAGCACCTAAGGCTGCAAGGCGGAGTAGTGTTTATGCTGCATCAGGGTAGTTGCTATATTGTCGGAATAAACCAATGATACCTGGTGTCGGATTGAAGCAGCAACTCTGTTGTTTTCAGACACATTGCTTATACATGGTCCTGTTAATGCTGCTTATCATTCAGCCATGTTAAACTAGTCTGTGATGTTGTATGTTTACAGACTGTGGCTCGGCAGATAACATTGCGCCAGATGCATAAGGTGCTTGGCATGGAGCGTCTGAGTCAAAAGGAACTGTTCAGTAGATCTAGACACAAGACTGACGAGACTGCTTCAGCTGCTGCTGACGCTGATGCTGCTGCGGAGGCTGGAGATAAGCAGAATGGACAGCACTCCGACTCAGCAGGTGTGGGCGGCCACTACTTGTTTTTTTCTTTCACTGCAGGGTGACAACTTTCTACGGCACATGAGATTCCCTTATTTTTCCAGTAAGGCAGGCAAAGATACATCAGTGTACTGTTTAACGCTGTGGTTGACAGTCATTGCTTTACTTTAATAAGAAGCATGCCAGCTAGCCCCTGTGCTTTAACTTAATGAATTGTGGCTGTAGCGTGGTGGTGTAGCATAGTGGTTAGAACGTCAGTCCTGGCCGGCGGACTTTCCTTATCCTGCGCTGGACTGACGGACCTGCGCTGGACTGACGGATGGCTGTTTGACCACTTTGTGGGTACGGCGTCTGCTATTAGTCAACCAACAAGGCCAACTCAGCCTGCCGTCCTTCCGGGGTCGGTTAAATGAGTAGTAACCCATTATATGGGTTACGGAAGGTGGGGACCTTTGTACAGCTGACTGGGCTGCCTGGCCGGCCGGTGTGCCAGCCTGTGTTTGCAGGCTGCACGCAGCGGCTGTGCGATCGATGGCTCTGATTAGTGACGAAAAGCACATTAGAGGTGTGTATACATGACGATGGGCTATACAAATTGACAACCTTTACCTTTAACATTCCAGAAGCTTGATCCGACAAGGGAGTCTGGCCGAGCATCATAGAATCCTCTCTGTGTCTGAGGTGAAGCTCCAGCTGCCAGCAGTTTTTTTGCGAATTTTGGATTTAATCGAAGCATTTTCTGATGATTTTTTGTAGTGGACTACAAATATCAGCATGAAGAATGGACCTTTATGACAGGACAGCCTACAGATTTGGAGGTTGGCTCGGTTAATTTCAGTTTCCCCTGACTTTTCCATGACTGGTTTGGAATTCCCCGACTTTTCCAGGTTTTCTAGGTAAATGATACCATGAGCACCGTAGACCGTGTCAGAAATGTGCAAAAGCTGTTTTTTTTCAGAATTTCATCAAATATCCACCAGCTTTTAATTTTGGCACAAAAGGGCAAAGGAGGTAATGAAATCATGTGAGCTAGACTCGTTTTTCACCTCACTTAATACTGTATTTAGGTGACGTCGACATGGAAGCAAAGAAACAGAAGCTTGATTCAGATGCTGCTGCCAAGATGCAGTGATGATGACCAGGGGATGTTGAACTTACATGCTCCAGTGACGATGTGGGCATACTGAACTTTGTGACAGCTAGCATCTGGGTGTTTTCTATCCCAACATCTGTGCTGTAAATTTGTTGATTGTCTTAACAAACCGTTGGTTAACAGCAGACAAGAATTTTACATGTTGTGTCGTAGTGAACTGACTGCTGGGATTTTGTTGTCATATTCCGGACGTTTGGAGGCTTCGACGTCAGATTCAGTGAATTGAATTGAATTGTTTCTGTGTAACGTTGCTGCGTGGGGGGTAAACCCACTATGGAATCCACTTTCAGGGTTCCCACTCTTTTTCAGGAAAAAAATTCCAGGACTTTCCAGGACCATTAAAACATTTTTCCAGGACCTTATCGGAATCCGTTAACGTTAAAAT
>Ga0209367_1002140_pt1 | contig 25711 bp, 16 predicted proteins | sample WorMetLIZISLAND2_FD_187412 | JGI IMG/M metagenome (GOLD analysis project Ga0209367, IMG submission 187412) | Marine gutless worms symbiont microbial communities from Max Planck institute for Marine Microbiology, Germany - Olavius geniculatus... ... | reverse complement strand
CCTAGACACTTACCCTATGCGTAGTCTTACCTATCTCTATCGGGTCCGAGCCGGAATCGATCCTAGGATCACGCGTTTACAACCGAAGTATTATACAGATATCGCTATCGAATCGCGTTAGCAGGTTAGCCTTAGAAGTAGACCTCATCCCGTTTTTTGTCACGTCAAATTTGGTCAAACAAATTACGCTTATACTTATACCAATTGTTGCAGAACGTGGTATAGAATAGAGGAAAAATAGGCAAACATGGTAAATTTAATGCATCAGCTTAACAGCATAAAAAACTTGAATGTAGAACGTGGCGACTCATAGCGAACTACGATAAACTAATTGACTGCGTCTCAGTCTAGTCACGTGATCTGGTCAAAGGTTATCTCAGAACGGTACTTTACAATAGAGATGTGCGGATTGTAAAATGTACTAAACCGGCATACCTTGATGAGTCACGATGTGGTACTTCACAACGAAGCGCTAACGATGACTTCAACATTTCTGATGTTGTCCATCATAATGCGCCCAAACAAACACTCAGCATTTCGTGAGAACTCTATCATATGTTTACTTGTGTTTCATTTAGTTAACGTTTTTGCATAATTATATAAATGTAATTTTAAATTGTATGTAAAAGTGCATAATTATTTTTCTGTTGTATGTTACAATAAAATTATTGTTGTTGCTGTGCGTCTGAATTTGTGCAAATACTGAATAAGCATCGACGAGAGTCTGCAGAGAAAACGAATTGCCTTGAACGTCCGACGCGCTATGAAAAAATTCGTTGCAACAGTTTATAGGCCTACTGCGATGAAAAATAAACTAAATAGTACTGCAGCATAACCGCCAAGTGATCAGTTATAATGCGTAAACGCATAGTGTCCAAATCATTAGTCCCCTGTAATACAGAGTAACACGGTAATGGAAAAAGAACTGCGGTATTACCGCGATAAATGGGTAAATTTCTACAATAGGCTAATCCCGCGGAAACGGAAAAAACTACGGTAGTTCCCACGGTAGTGGCCAAAAAAACAGTTTATTTCCTGCCGCATGCGTTGTAAAAGTGAACGCCATTCTGGACACTAGAATGTCATTGAGATCATGTGCGACGGACGACCACTACGTGCCACGAGGTATAGATCTGCAGGGGCACTGGGCACTTGCCAGTCAAGTAATTAACTAGTGTCAAGCACGTTAACACACTGCACTGACTGCAGCAACTGAGATCAGAGATATCTGCCGACCGTTACCTAGCATTCCTGGGATCTAGGCCTACTGGGAGACGACACAGACATGCATGCATTAATGGCCCAGGTCTGGCTAACTGTAGCGTCACGTATGACATTCGCTTCTCCCAAAGGTTTTCACGCCTTTCGATTAGGCTGTGTTGCGGCTTATTCAGTTGTGAACAAAATATTGTTATACTGAATAAGCGACAACATGGAGTTGCAGACACTTATTCATTTCAGTACAAACGTAGTAAACTGTTATAACTGAATAAGCCGCAACACAGTCTTTTAGGCAGACTTTCACTTTGTGTAATAAATTAGCAAAAAAAGTCAAGCCCCAGCTTGAACCACCTACGCCTTTCGATTAACCGTTTATAGCAAACAGAATGAATTAGCACATCACTAAGTAACCTGGACCAGGCCACCTGATCGAGTTGACACAGTGCAAACACGTAGTGCGCTAATGACTTATGTACATTGATTGTAGGCCTATTTAGGCGTAATAGATGTCAAAAATACTTGCGTGGAAGATATAACTGACTGCGCTGTAAGTTACTCTGCACATGCAACGAAAGGTAAGACTATCGATATCTCTGAACAACTGCTGTTGACTGTGCTGACTAGGCCCTAATATTGACAGATGGCGCCGTTACGTAATAGCGTTAAAACAGCGCTTGCGTTTATTCTCGATCTTTAACACCTATACCAATCAACACAGGACACTCGTAAGACTGCCTATGCTAAATTTGAGAAAATTCTGAGAGTGTGCCCATTCGGAAGGCAACCCCTCGTCTGCTTTCCCCTCCCTTCCCTTTCCCCTTTTGTCCCTTCTTTTCTTGCCTCTCCCTTTTTACCCTTCCTCTCCTTTCCTGTGCCCTCCCCTTTTCTCCTCCCTTCCCTTAGAAGTAGTGCCTTCTAAAATCCAGCTATGGGATCTGGGGGAGCGCTGTGAGCTTCCCCAGCAGGGTCTGGGACCGATTCCCAGCCGAAATCGAATTTGGTGCAAAAAAGATGATATCTGATGGCAACAATTTTAATTATTTTCCCGAAAATAAACTGACAAAATTGGCAAATTTTGTGCAGTTTATATGTATACTTATGTTTCATCTGGAGGATTGGGGGGCCTGCCCCCCCTTGGCTGCGCCACTGAGGCTAGTGTACCGGGTACTCCGCTGTGGCGCAGCAGTGAACTGGGCGTCGCGACCCATCCCTGAGTAGCCTGGAGTTGTCATAGCTTCTTTTAATATGCTGAAGCACACTTTTCTTATCATACATTTGCACCGGTCAACCATCACGCGTCTATCATACCATGCTGGAGCCTTCAACATGGCATGTATCCCGTCGCTTATTGCCCATGTCTGCTGTTTGAGCGACAGTCGTCACTTCGTTCATAACGCTCGCTAAAGCTTCCAAGTTAATCTACATCATACTTAGCATAGCATCTAAGCCGTGCTTTCACAGCAAATCTAGTTTGTCTAGGGCTACCCTTGCCATGGTACACAGCCTTACTATTTATGCGCTGTTATGTAAATTTTGTTGCAGAACAAACTTTGCAATGACTGACGATGCAGCTGTTGTGAGCTGCTCTAGCAGTGAGACCATCAGCGACACTACTGCATCGGACGACAGCAAGACAACAGCTGCTGAGACCGAGCAGCTGTCAGTGCAGGAACGCATCGCTCGCAACAAGGCACGAGCACTGCAAATTCGAGCAGAAAAAAGGGCTTTGCGGCAGGAGGCTAGCTCGTTAGTACTTAAATTACCAGTATCTTCTAAAAACATTTTTGATCTTTAGCATACAGCTGAAACTACACAACTTGTTGCCAACACTTATGATGTCACTGTACAAATGTGAATAATAATATATCCTTATTAAGTAATGTCATTATTTTAATGTTGTTAAGAGTAATAAGTAAACAGTTTTTCAAAACATGACAATTTACGGTTGTCTAACATAAAATAACTATCAAAAAATGTCTTTGCATGTGGTGTAATAATATTGTAAGTCACTAATTAGACCATGAAATTTTTAATAACTTTCAGAAATTTAGACCAAATTTCAAACTTCTTTCTCTGGTTTATCAAATCCAAAATTGCACAGAATTAGTCATAGTGCTTTGTATAATATGAATGCCAGAATATTATCGTGTGCTGTATAGCCTTCTGTTCCACTTTGTGGTTTACTGTTTGACTGGTAGAATGATGGTGTTACAACTGTTAAAAGGTGATATCTTAAAGGTGGTGTATGGTGTATGGAAATCCATCTCAGAGCTGCCATATGGGATCACACATGTTACCTGCCACCCGACAGTTGAACGCGACCCACCTTAAACCCCAGCCAGATAGGCTGTGTTAGCAATGTCTGTTTAAAATTCAGTTAAATGCAGATTGTGGTTGCAGAGATTGCAAGATTGTGCCAGCTAAGGTGAGCCACACATCATCGGAAACCACTGGTCCAAGGATCATCGACACAGGTGGTGGATTTCTCATTGAGGAACCAGCCACCGGAAACCGGCCCAAAATCGTCTACGACCCAGGTTTGTTTTTTGAATTCTTGCTGACTGAGTGCACATGTATCCATTACATTGCTGTTATTTTATGCTTGAATAATATCTAAGGATTGCACAAGTTTTGTAAACATTATAATGCCTGCTTATTCTGTGTTGCACAAGATTGAAGTATTGAAAACTAGAAATTTGAGGCAGGGCCCAATATTAGGCCATCTGGCATCATAAGTCAGATTGGGCTAGTCTTTGTCCACAACTGCTTAATATATTGCTGTGAATGACTAACTCTGCTATTAGTCTGTCACATATATGACAGTTACTGCTAATGGTGTCACTGTTAGTTTGTTGATCTATGTTCATAATTTGTTGTTTTGTGTGCATTGTTGCATAGGTGCTTTTCTGGATGATGAGCCAATCCTGTGTGAGGAATGTGGCAAAGAATTTCTTGACTCATTCCTGCTCAAGAAGTTCAACAAGTACATCTGTGAAAACTGCAAGTGAGTTGCACTGGCACTGTGCCGTACTTACTATCATTCAAACTTGTTACGTACATTTTTACAAATCCACCAACTGCGTACTGCGGTTATCCTTCAGAGTGCCTTCATAGAGAGCTGGATTATTCAAGCTGTAATATATGATACAATAGTGTCACGTGAGAGGAGTGTCATCGTACTCCGTCTTGAGGAATTGTTGCATGCTTTGACCTGGCATTCGCTCAACCCACTTTTTTTGTCTAGCCGAAAAGCTGTGGCCGCTACGTGCACCAAATTTTGGCCATTTGTAGGGGGCATCGATTGCTGGTCAGGGACGGAATTTTGGGCCAATCAGTCGAAGGGATTTTGAGGGGGCGTGAGGGGAAAATTTTTCTTTGACCCCATATCTCTTCTCTCAGAGCTGGGGCGCTGAAATTTTTTTTTCTAAAGAACCTCTGAGGGGGACGTGTGCCGGGAAAATTTCGGCCCCCTAGACTGAAGGGGGACGATGGAGTGAATGTTAAGTGATTTCCCTAATTTTGGGGGGTCGATTTCGGTGCAAGCTAGATCTCAGAACGTATGGCGTTGATCAATCTGTTTTGTTCACCTGGTTTTCAAGGAATAGTTCTCATTTGGCATGCAATGGTACAAATTTCCAAATTTTCGCCCACTTCTCAAAAATCGCTCCCCAAAGTTGACCCGATTTTTTTCTGCATTTTTCGACAATTATTGCAAAAACTCTCCCAAAAAATCTGCAAGTGGCTCAAATTTTTTTCGTGTGACATATTGTAGAATAGGTATCCCTAAACGTAATGCGCAGCTTTATTAAGCCGTGAGTGCTGGGGATTTGGGGTCAGAGGCCCCCAAAGTGTGACCCAGAGAACTGTCTGTTTTGCGTATAATGTTCGCTGTTGCCGCTATCTCGTCCGTCGTGCGCAAAGTAAAATATTTCACACAGATACGTTAGCGCTGGTCGTCCTTTAGCAAAGTATCAGAAAATTTTTTTGATATCTTTAAAGGAGGCGTGGCCACGAGTGCCCAAACAAGACCCCCTTTTTGGCCTTTTTCGGCCCATCTGCGCCACCTGGCGACTCTATTGTGAACTATATCGCCTTTCTGTTGCTGGCATACGGTGGAGGGGGTCTTGACCTTCAAAATTTGTATTGGACATTTTTTGCTCGGGGCCACCGTTTGGGTGCTAGACCCTCGAAAGTGTTATTTTCGCACATGTCCCGTAGCAAAATCTGACATTTCGCGAGCGCCAGCGACCTCTGTTGCCCCCATCGCGATACCTCAGCCGTTTGAAGGCCGACGATCACCGTTCTATGGGTGTACAGAGAACCCACGACCCTCTATTTATTTCCAGTAAGAGTTTGTGTCTAGCGATTCATCGTCAGCTGCTAGAGGGCGCAACCGGAATTTATTTGTACCTTGATATCTCGGCCGTTTTCCAAGATATTGCCGAGTTTTTGCAGCTTTCTGTAGAGCTTTTAGAGTGCCTTAAGACAGCGCAATAAAATTCGTAAAAATATTTCAAATTTGTTCGCTAGGGGGCGGTAAAGTATTTTTCTTTGAAAATTGATATTTCGCTTATTTGTGGACGGATTGGCGCGCTTTTTCGCCCATACGGTAGGACTTGATATGTACTATAAGCCTGCCAATTTTTGTCCATTAAGTCCTTTTCGTTCCGAAGATATTGGGAAAAAACCGATTTTTGGACTGTTTTTTGGCGAATTTGGTCTGGGGCGCCTAGTTTGGCGCTGCCTAGCAGTCTCATTTATAGCGCAATCTGGGTCAAAGTACACGCGACGTTAGGGTGAACGACGATGAACATTGTTGCCAAATTTTAGTTGCCTAGCTGCTGCCAATCATTTTTCGCATATGTTTCAAAATCGCGAAAATTAACATTTTCCTGCAAATTCGCGGCAGAGACTGTCCCATCGAGGCCTTTATAATGAATGAGCAATGAGGAAGTTCGGAGACGTGTAATTCGACTTTGCGGCAGCCGATCTCGACGAAATTTTCACACAATGTTCAGATGTCAACGAAAAGTTGAAAATTTAGGGGGTCCCCAAATTTGGGGGTGAAGGGAAGCTCCCACCCCCAAAAATTTTTTTCGCAAAAATGCGTTTTTTCGAGCGGTCATTCGAAAAAAACGTATTTTTAGAAATTTTTTTGGGGGGGTCAGCCCCACCCCAATTTTTGTTTGTTTCTCGAAAATAGTCTTTTTAGATGCAAATGTTTTCCTCTAAGGTCAGACGTATTTTTTGAGCGAAAAATTTTACTTTTTTCAAAAGTGGGGGTTTTCCGGTTTTTGCCCCCATCGCCATATCTCCGCCGTTTTTGAACTTTGGCCCACAAAATTTTGGTGTCATGTAGCCATGCCCGAGTGCTTTCCAAAAGTGTTGAAATATGTGGACCAAAGTTCATCAGTTTTGATAAAGTGGGGGTTTTCCGTTTTTTGCACCCATATCGCGGTTTCGCTCGGAAATGTGCGCTTTTTTCACCGCGCGATGCCCCAGATTTCTGGTGTTTGACGTTAAAGCTTCCCTATTCGACTTCGATCACGCTGAGTGTTAATTAGTCCGCCTGGAAGCGATAGCTTCCAGAGCGGACTTAAATTTTGCTGGCGTTTTCTTTTTTTCCCTTGCGAAATCTCTGAGCTTCGTCTGCCGATCGCCGTGAAATTTTGCACCGTGATTGGAAGTGTGGTTGATTTTATAATCTCGGTCCAAAATTTATGGGGCCTCCCCCCAAAAAAATTTTAGGGGCCAAAAACATGCAAAATTTGGCCTTATTTTGGACGACTTTAAACTTTGGTGACAAATATCTCTGGAACAGACAAAGATATTCAAAATCAGACAAGTACATGATTTACCTCATTCCCTCTCGCATTCGGAAAAAAGTCCAGTGAACTTTGGTCCACTAATTACGGAGATCTCGATGTGGAATCAAACCCACTCAAATCAACTTTTTCGGGAGACCATATATTGGCCCATAAGGGGTGCTGAGCCCCCTATTTCTACACGTGCCACAGAATGGCCAAGCCTTGCTAGCGCACCCCCACCAGGGATGGGGGTCCCCCTTACAATTTTTTTAAAATAGAGGTCAAAATTGGCTTTAAATGTAGCGTATGAGACTCAAGATCTTTGGAGCCAGGGGGAGTAGCCTAATGAAACTGTGCCAGTTGATGTGCTGCTGAATGGAGGTGATAACCCACGTACAACTTTTGGGGGTACCACCCCCTTAAAATTTTGGAGGGCTAAAATCGTTCAAAATTAGGTGCAATTTCGGACAGCTTTCGATATTGACCACGAATGTCTCTGAAACAAAGCGAGCTGTCAAAAAGTGGATTAGCAATTGACCAACTGCAGCCCCCCTCCCCTGTTAAACACCAAAAAATTGTGCAATTTGGTCCACTAACAAAAAAGTTATGTTGTCTTATTCTCACCCACCCGAAGTCAACAGTGCACGGGATTTCGGACAATTTTGGAATTTGGCCGCCCACATATCTGCAATGAATTGAGATATCAAAAATAGTAATAGCAAGTGATCAAACGCAACCATTCCCCGTTGGGCGAAACAATTTGGTGAACTTTGGTCCACTAACAAGAAAGTTCTGTTGTCTCATTTCAACCTACCCTAAGTTGACAGTGCGCATTCCGTGTATGCTAATGCATTTGACTTTGGGCCATGTAACTTTGCTACTGGGGGAATTTTAGCCCCCTGAATTTTTCCCCCAATCGGACTTAGGGCGCCGGGCGGACTCACGTTGGGCTTTGCCCCAAAGTTCTAGTTCATTCTGCTATGTAAAACTAAAGTCAATGAAAATAACTAAGAGGAATGGTTACTCTTCCATTTTATGCTCAAGACAATACACAATAGAGCATAACAAGCAGCCCCCTAGCGCTAAATGACAGTACTTCGTTACTGTTTTTCTCTATAAAACCTTTCACAACCATGAGCGATATAATACTGCATACAATGCCATTAAATTACCCACCACATGTACTGCCTTTACCATGTAATTTCTGCATTGGTGCTATGTCATCGCCGGAGTGTTGGCTCATGAAATTAACATCCGTTTTGTCTACCTAGCTGTTAAAGTTGATGGTCAATACCACCCGGAGTGGAAATCTTTCTGATGCGATAATTTCTGCCAGATATTTTTCAGCTGTTAGGTGCACACACAGCTGCATGTATGTAACTGTAACTGTGCATGTAACTGCGGTAAGTACAATCGAGGACCGACGTATTTCTGGCACCATGTTTACACTAGCTGGATGTCACTGACTGGATTAGGTTCCGGCTGTGCATTCAGGTGTACAAGTGTCGACACAGCATGGCTTCCGGATACCTGATCGATCTCTGCCAGCCAGTCATCAAGTCGTCAGCATTGACGGCCGTTGGCATCTGCGATCTGCAAACCGAGGTCAGCTGCAGGTTTCACAGGTCAAGATGGCAACCTGTGGAAGCCATGCTTTTGCACATGCCGGTCCATCTACTTGGAATGCTCTGCTGAACACTCTCAAATGCAGTTCACAGTTCACACTGTGTATCTACTTTTGGACATCATCTAAAACATTTTTACTTTTTGTTTTACTAGCACATTGCACGCGTTCGAGGTTGTTACAATTGACGCTGTATTACATACATACTTGATTTTGCCAGACAGCTGATCTGTTGACAAGAGAGACTTTAACCTTCATTCCTCCCATGCTTTGGCTGCTAAACAGCTCAGACTTAGAGGGAAACTAAACCTGAAAACAACGTGGCCTAAAATTAAAGTATATGTTTAAGAAACTTTAATGGCGTTGATGAAAGTGATAAAAGATTTCTTATGCATGAGCTTTTAAATAATGAAAATGATGCTGCAGTGTGGTGCCATCTCATGGTCTTAGGACTACGCTAAACGCAGATTGCCGGATGCCAATAATGCACTGGTAGCTTCATCTATCCAGTTTTCATGGACAGAATTTAAGTGCCGCATTTGGTATCTGAAATTAATTCCAAATTTAGCTAAACTCATCTATATGGTTCACTACTACAGTGCATTTGGGTGCAGAAATATGTGAACAAATAACGCTGTAGTCCTACGATCATCAGATGGCACCACATTGCTAGGCCACTTTTATCATTAATTAGTTTTTTTAAAGAAATCTTGTACCACTTTTATTAGTGCCACTAAAATTAATTAAATATACACTTTTATTTCATACCATGTTTTCAGAGTTTAGTTCCCCGTTAAATCTGGTCAACTATGAAGTGTGGTCAGTAATGCAAAGCAAGGTCTATAAGAGATAGATCGAAGATGTCGACAAACTACATTCTATTACCGGTATATAATAATAATCAAGGGGTCGGGTTATTGTTCCATCGTCACATCGACACAGAAATTACATGGTAAAGGCAGTGCATCGTGGGGAGTTTAGTAGCATTGCATGCAACATTATCTCATACTTAGTTGTGAGATTTTTAGTGCAGAAAAACAGCATGGTAACAAAGTGCTGCCGTTTGGAGCTAGGGCAGGGTCGATAATTATGCCCCACCATGAAGAAAGCATTTCTGTTTGTACCATATGTTGTGATCAGTGATCGTGAGAAATACAAGTTGATCACAAAGACTGATGCAAAGAACAAGTACCAGCTGAAGGACGTCGACCTCGACAAGCGAGAGCCACTCCTGCGCTTTTACATCAAAAAGAACCCGCAGAATGAAAAATGGGGAGAGATGAAACTCTACTTAGAAAGCCAGGTGATTACTGCTGCCATCTGTAGCTTTGATGATGTTGATGACATGTCTAATTTGCCAAGTTTTTTTCGCTGCTTTCGATTTTTGTTCAACTCTCCTTTTATCCAAAGTTATCCGAGCTAGGCTTCGTCTTCCAATAGACAGCATTGAGATTGATGACTGTTTGGAGAATAACAGGGAAGATTATTAGAACTGCTATTATCAATACATATGCACAGTTATAATCCGCAGTTCTTACAATTTTGGGTTAAGGTTGTTTTTTGTGTTTCATAAAGGTTAAACTTTCTGTAAAGGTTAATCTGTTTTGTTCGTTATTATGTGTATGTGCAATTTTGTCTGCAAAGGCCATCCCCGAAATGACCTATACTGTGACAGGCGGGACGTTAAACCCTACTTAGTACTTACTCACTCACTCACTTGGTCCTGCAAAGGCACAGCTGAAAATTCAGTTTTCACAAGATAGTGAGGCAACAAATTTTTATCAGTCTACACTTGCTAAAGTAATCACAGACTGCTTGGAAGTTTTTGACTCAGTGGTCGACATAGTTGTAATGTTTAGTGGATTGTTCATTTTACTGTGATAGTTTATGTGTTCAATAAAAAAACAAATAACACACCATGAACCATTCACAAAATATTTGTTAGTATTGATATACAAATACAGTATATAATACACATGCTACAAATGATAAAATTCTTACTGGTATATGCACACAAATATGCACCTGCATTGCTAGCGACTGTCACTTGTTGTCAAATAATACTGTGCTGTTGTAACTCAGTATGTCAATATTGCTATTGATCTTGGCATACTGTATGGATCTGTACTTAAGGTATCCTCGTATTTTTGGTTCTCTGCAAGTCTTGACGTCTGTGCAACTGTAAGATTTGCAAGTTGCTGTTTAAAAGAATGTTAAAAAACATGACAGATCATTCACAGCTTATGCATGTTGCACACTGGGCATCAATATGAAGTGTTTGCTGATACTACGCAGGTATACGAACGGGCAATGGAAGTTCACGGCTCCGAGGAAGAGATGGAAAAGGCTCGGCTAAAGAAAGTCGAACGACGTGAAAAGCAACAGCAGAAGAAATTTGATAAGAATGTCCAAGGTTTACAAATCTGTATGATATGACACAAGCTCAGAACAAAAAGAAACTGATGATATAGCCCCATGTTATCCTCAAGACATTAGAGTAGAGAAGACAATGATAATAGTACTAGTAATTGCAGTCAAAAAAATGGACAAATGACACAGTGTGCATTTTGACGTCACAATGAAGATGTTTTTAGATGTTAAATGCATGCTTATTTCATAACTATGGTCCAGTTTGGAATGAGCAAGTGTTAAGCAAATTTATACACTGCACTTATTTTTGGTCTGCAAAGTTAGCATCAACTGTCATTTGGGTGATCATACTTAATTAACTGCATGGAGTTATAAAACTTTTATACCACTCCAGACAGAAAGCAAGGATTTAGACTTCAACTGTAACATGTTACAGCAGATGTCCTGGAATAAGGGTCAGAAAATGATAGTTGCTGCTGCTGTATGAATTTCTGCACTATAAGTGTAATAAATGTGTTTAACGTACTAATTGTTTCAGTATGACCAGTTTATTTTGTTGTTACCTGTATTTCTGCAGCACTGCGGATGGCAGTTCAGGCTACACAGCCAAGCAAGGAACACAAGACTCACAAACATGACTTTGGACCAGAAACATATGACGAAAAGTCTGATGTGTACACAAAAACTTGCAAAACTTGCAGCCATTCAGTAACATTTGAGAAAATGTGACGGTGGCTATCTGTGACACTGGCAACTGTTGATAGAGCACTGGATGTAGTTTGAGTAATAAATTTTGATTTTATACTGCAAGCAGTGGTGTAGGAATTGTTCCCCCATACTTCCAAGAGATAAGTGTGAATTGTATTACTTTTGATGGAGGGACCAGAAAACAGGACAAGCGTACAGCTGTGCATTCAGCTAAACCACTGTTGGAACCATTCTCAGGCCTATGCATGAAACAAATCAAATGTTCTTCTTAAGACCCCCGTCTACTGCACACTCTACTGCTCTTCAAATTTTCACTTGCTACATCCTGATTTTGAACCCTGAACAATTCTTGTGCTGCACCATTGCCAGTCTTTTTGGTTGTTGATTTATATATTATGACAGTCACATTCCAGGTAATAAGAATGAAAATGCTACCCAGGGTGACCACTGTGAAATTCCCTCACATCTTTGATATGTTTTTCAGAGTCTGATAACAAATGTAACAGAAATGATGCTCAAATGTGAAGCTAATAATAAACAGTTTTTTCTGACATTTTGCCAACATCTAGCCATTTCCCCGACATGACAGGATTTTTCTATTTGAGTGGTCATCCTGAATGATGATGAGCATAATAATATGTAATAATGATAATATGCTGATTTCTGTTAGGTGAATTACGGCGTTATACAAATAGTTACTTACTATATCACGGCAAGAGCTACAACAACATGATACACTACTTCTTCCTCAGACATTGCTAATGGGTATGTAAGACGATCGACAAAGTCAGCCGATTTTATCTGCACATATCGCCTGACAGAAATCTGTTGTATGTCATGCAAAAATTATCAGATTTTGTTGGCCGACAACATCGGCCGAAAGTCGGCCAAGATAGAACATGGTCTATCTTCGACAATTTTGTTGGCCAACTTTTTGCAGATCGGTCAACAAATTTTATGTTGTCACGGTGATTGTTTACAACAGAAGATGAGTATTTATTTTAGTTATTTATTGCGTTTGTTATTTATTTTTCTTTGTTAGATGCAGAAAAAGTGATGCAACAACTAGCTGCTAGCTGATGTCGCACGAAGTAGCAGACAAAAATATCATCCGTTTGTCATGGTTCACCGATTTTATCGTCCGATTTTTCTCGGCCAATTTTATCGATCGTCTGACATCCCCTTAAGCAGTTGTTAACATGTGATACAGAAGTAAAAAAGTATCTTGATAAAATCTCTGAAATTGTCCTTTGCAACCAGACTGCGGCCCCAGCTGCATAGTTCACCTTGCCCGGGTTAACTAATACAGGTGTATTAGCAACGGATACTTTACTGTATTTACACACAAGTAACTGATAGAATAGAAAAAAAAGCACCAGAACGTTATGTACAGACATCTACCTACATGAAATAAAGCAAGTAGCAATAAAACAGATGTTTCTTTGTGGTATCTGCATTCTGCAGTCACTTTGTCAAGATGAGCATGGCAAAGGCGACAGTTCTTATTACTCAATACGCTCATCAGCAGAAAAACAAATGAGACTCTAAAATCACCAAGACTACTCTGATTAAGCTGTGTAGTAGTCGGCATAGCTGTTCCACTGGCCTAGTGACATGCCGGCATCCGCATCATCTGTAGTCCCGACAAAGCTGTCCACAATGTCCCCACTCTGGTTGCCAAAGTCAGTCTGGAAGTCACCAGCTCCCTGGTAGTACTGCTCCAATGGCTGGGTGTCGCCTGTTGATAATGGCTGTGCCTGCTGCTGCTGGCTGCACATGGACAGTTTCTTGTAGAATGTTGACCTGGGAATCCCGAACAGTTTTATAGCGACCGTGGCTGTTAGTTGTCCTTCATGTACAAGGTCTAGTGCACGCTGAACAAGGGAACCGTTGATATCTTTGCTGCCCGACTGAGACTGGGAAGTCGCTCTGCTGGCTGCCTTGGCAGCAACAGCAGGTTTCTTACTAACTGGTGTGCTGCGGATTTTCTGTACCTGTGTTCAATATTACACAACAATCGTGCTACTACACATATACTGGGTGGTCCAAAAAAATGTCCCAACTTGTTTTTGTCAGAATTTCGTCAAATCTCTATCAAAGTTGCTAATTTTTGGCATACAGATGGCTAAGACAATAGAATTATGTGAGGTACAGTGGTACACTCATTTTCCGCCTCACTTAATGTACGTCAACACAGTACCGTGTAAAATGCTGATGTTCCAATTTGTTACATTGTGGTGATTATCAGTATCAGATTGTTCACCTTTAAATTATCAATTCAACAGATAGCACCACATGATTTAATAACTTTGTGGTATTAAATATTTTACGTTAAAAATAGCTGACTAATGAGCTAAAAACATGTCTAATCCATGAATGATTGCTGTGGAGTTTGATCAGTGGATCCTTAATGCCGCTATCAGCCATGGTGTAACGTCTAAGTCATTGTGTACACTTTGGGCATAAGTTTTGATAGTTTTGAAGCAAGTTGTTTCACAAACATACAATTCTGCTAAATAAATCACATTTTAGTTTATTGTCTGCTTAATTAAGTCGTTAGAACTTTTACAGAGACAACAACTGAGCATTATGCAACAATTGGAGCATCTGCATTTTACATGGTAATGCATTGACAATTTGATTTAAATCGTGAGGTGGATAGTGAGTGTACCTCACATAATTCTATCGCCTTGGCCATCTGTGTGCCAAAAATTTTCAAATTCAGTGGAGATTTTATAAAGTTCTGACAAAAACAAGTTGGGACATTTTTTTGGACCACCCTGTACATTTACAACAAGAACAGACTTGTTAGTGCATTCATAATTATTTGCGTGCTGCAGCTTATTCAGGTCAAGTTGTTTGTTTGTTAATTTGTATGTACTGAACTTTTAAATATTTACATGTTGTGCAGTGTTGTGCAAGCATGAATAGCTGTTGTTGCAACCGAGATATCATAGTTCTTAGCACAATTTTCAGGAAGCAGTTTATAGCTTTCATCTGTGTGTGTCTCAACGTATTGTAATGTGTAACTTGTCTCAATGTATTGTGTATTCCTCTGTTACTGTAGTCAATTAACTGTCTTTGCTTGTTTTTGTTGTTTGTATTGTGTGACTTGGTGTTTTACAATGTGTCTTTATGTCAGCTAATAAATCATTGCCATATTTTATATTGTATTAGCTTGTCTATGAACAGTGGCGTATTTAGGATTTGGCAAAGGAGAGGCCATGGCGAGCGCGCAGAGCGCAAGCCTATAACGGGGGGCTGGGGACCCCAGCGGGGTCCAGGGGCAGAGCCCCTGGTCGGGGGATCAGGGGGGCAAAGCCCCCCTGAAGCTGAAACACTTTTTGCTTCTGAATGTTCAATGGAAACCGCAAATTCGCCCATTTTTCTGAAATTTGGAAACGCAAAAGACCATCAACATTGTTGAATTTTGCAAGTTGATTTCATCTGACTAATCACCGGACCAAAACTACAATTTATGTGGGACGATGGCGGGCCACATGAAATCCCCTCGCGGGCCGCATGCAGCCCGCGGGCCGCGGGTTGGACAGCACTGGTGTAGAGTAAGAAACATAATAGATGATTGTGGAATTAACTGCCACTGTTGTGAAAAGCTGACTATAGTCAGACTTATTAGGGTAATAGGTAATAGGGTAATAGTATTATAATAATATTATTGAAAATTTGTACTTGGTGTGGAATGTGTTTTGAAATGTATGTCAGAATTGGGTGAAGGAGTTTCGCAAATGGCTGACCTCCGAATGTCTTTCAGTCTTTGCCGTCAGTGCCAGCAATACAGTCGAGGTTCTTTACTTTCACCATTCAGTATTCTGCATTTTATATTTCGTTGTTGGTGGTGGCGGTCTGGCGTAGTTAATGACGTCATTGGTTGCATCAAAGGAGTTAATCAAAACCTGGCCCAATTAGTACTTGGATGAGTGACCATCTCAGTATGTAACCAGCCACCGAGGGCTAAGGAAGTGCTGTCCTGTGAGCCTTATGGCTCGGAACGACTGTCGTTATCATGCTTGTTTTTACTGCTTGCGCACTACGTAGAAAAGAGGAGTATATGAGATCAGTGTAAGATTGAGGACCGATCGACCGACCGACCGACGACCGACCTCTGTTCCTGGAACAGCCTTCCTGGAAGAAATTGAAATGGCCATATCTCCACAATGGTGCTAGATAGACGCATGGTCACGTTACTGATGACGTTGCGTGACCCCAAAAGGTCAAAGTCGTGACCCCGTTATCTTTGAGGCGCCACATCTCCGTAACGGTGCAAGATAGACGCATGGTCACCATGGACCACCCATAGGAAGTCGACCCCTGGGAGTCGAATGGTCACGTAACCAATGACGTCATGTGACCCCAAAAGATTAATGTTGCGACCCCATTATCTTTGAGGTGCCATATCTCCGTAACGGTGCCAAAAAAATGCATGCGTTGAGATATAGCAAGGCAAATGGCAACTAGCGTCACCGACCTTTATTGGAAATTTTTTCCTCTCAGTTCCTAAAATTGGGCAATATTTTATGAACTTTGGGGAGACAATTTCCAATAACGACCTAGACGCTAGTCACTATTAAACGGGTCTCAATTAGACGCCAGGTCACTAATACAAACCAAAAGGAATGAAAAAGCTCTTAAAAGAATACAAAACAAAATGATGCACGCGAGGAGTACATTAGATTGGTCACAATCTAATAATATTTCTTGTAGGTTATTAGTTTTGCCAGATTTCCATTTTGAATGTTGTCATCGTCGTTCAGTGCCTTCCTCCACAAGAAGGGTTAGCAGCGCATAGTATTCCTCTCCAACAATCACAATCTTCCGCTGCTGCAGCCACTTCATTCATCTTCATCCCAGTCCATTCCGTGATGTCATTCGTCCAACGTCGGCGTTGTCGACCACGATTTCTGTAACCTGGTACACATTCTTGGACCATTTGCTTCTCCAGACTTTCGTATTTCCATGTAGTTAGGCCATAAAATCCCAATTTCAATAACTTCACAAGGTTCAAAAGTTCTCTGTCAACTTTTAGTTTTCACAGAATCCATTCATTCTTCTTGTGTTGCGTCCACGGAATCCTTAATAGCTTCCGATAGCACCACATTTCAAAAGCTTCAATATATTTTTCTTCTTTGCTGCGAAGGGTTCAGCCTTCACTCCCTTGCTATCGACCAGACCAATGCTTTTAGCAACCTGACTTTTGTGGCTGTAGAAATATTTTTGCTTTTCCATACTGAAGATAATGACTGCATCGCCGATCTTCCCAACGCCAACCTCTTTCTAATGTCCTGTGTACAGTTGCCATCACTGGTGAAAATTGAGCCCAAATACTCAAACGATCTACTTCTTCCAGAACTACTTCTAATGAGGTTGATCCTTGTGCTCGTTCCGTTATTCACACATGCCATCAGTTTTGTTTTATCCGTGTTAATCAGTAGTCCAACTTGAATGTAAGCTGTGCAATTATTGTGTTTGTTGATATTTTACGTGTATTAACTTTATTGATGGTGTGGAAACGTTTGTGCAGCAATATGCGAAATGTGTCCGTCCAGTGATGCTGATTTCATACGAGATGTTCTTGCGTAATGTTGATGCGATAAAGAAGTTGAATTTTGACCTACTAGTCTGCGATGAGGGACATCGACTCAAAAACACTAGTGTCAAAACGTCCTTGGTTTGTTCCCACTTTCAGTGTATTTGTTTTTTTCAGTGTTTGCATTGTTTGCATTGTTTGCATTGTTTCCATGAGTTTTGCGCTGTCAGAAAGTGGTAGGAAAATCTTCTTGCAGTTGGTAGATTTTTTGGGTTGTAAAACACACGTTTTTGTAAAATTTAGATCGCAGTTATAATTTTGAGAATTTGTAATCTTTTCTGTTGGAAATTTGCATCTGTTTATTAGAATTCTGTCAAAGATTTGCAGTATCTGTCAGACATTTACAACATTTTGCCCCGCCTTCTTTTTTAACAAATTATGCCGCTGGTTTTTTTTGATTATTCGTTGGACACAGGCAGGTTTCTGAAATGTTTTGCTTGTGAATCGAAACTGGTGAAAATATATAACTTAAGGGTACCAGCATCTAAAAACTTGACACTGCTGTGAGAGATAACTTGCTAAAACATTGACATGGCATGCAACCCATTTTTGTCTTTGTACATAAATTAGCCAAATTAATATGCATTTTTATGCGCGAGAGCTAGCATAGCTATAGCACGTATTAGCTATGGTAATTTTGTCTGTCCGTTTGTCTATCTGTCACAACCCGGTACTGATCAGAGTCCAGGTGAGATAGAGACTTCGGGTTTTCACTGTATGATAGCTTAGAGTCTCTAGTATTTTGCAACAAAATTTTACGTCACTGGGTAAAGGGGGACCCCACGAATGAGGGGTTGAGAGAAGGGCACCCCCCTTAAAAAGGCGTTATTCTATCGCTGTTGGCTTATCTAACATGACAAGAAATTTGAGCTAATGCTTATGATACACGCGAGAGTTTATAGCAGTTCCTGTTCACAGGTAATCTCCATGCATTTCGTTGCAATTTACTGTTTTGCAGCCAAAAGTCGCCAAAAATCACTAAAAACTATTATTTTAAGGTTTAAGGTCATTCAAGGTCATCGATGTTGACTTTTTAAGAAGTTCGTCATTAGTGCTTGTTATGATAAGCAGCATGTCTGTGCCTATCTGCAATCATTTTTACGCTAGACAAGCCAACAGTGAATAAATAACCATTTTTAATGGGATACCCTCTTTGACGTCCGCATGCACAGGCCTCCTTGGACCTACAGGGTCCGGATGTGGACTGCTAAAATCTACATTCCATGTTGAAAATTTCTTTCACAGGTTTTCTTGGTCTATCTCCAGCCATTTCGGCGCAATTCACTCTTGAAATGCATGTCACAGCCCGAAATCATGAAAATTTCACTATAACCTCTATTTTTGGGGGTTCAGAGTCATTTAAGGTCATCGATGTTTACACTCCTAAGAAGCTTGTCGCCAGTGCTTGTTATGATAAGCAGCATGTCTGTACCTATCTGCAACCACTTTCACGTTAGACGAGCCATTAGCGGTAGAATAACGTTTTTTAAGGGGTGCCCCTATTTCGCCCTTTCGTTCGTGGGGATTCCCTTTACCCAGTGGCATGAAATTTTGTCGCAAAGTACTAGAGACTCTAAGCTATCATAATTATTGTGAAGTCTCTATCTCACTTGGTTTTCAAACAGTACCGGGTTGTGACAGACGGACGGACAGACGGACAGAATTTCTGTAGGTAATACGCGCTATAGCGATGCTAGCTGTACATAACAAGCACTGGTGACAAGCTTTTTAGGAATGTCAACGTCGACGATCTCGGATAACCTTGAACCCTAAAAACAGCGGTTTTTGGTTATTGCTTGGCAATTTTTGGCTGCAAAAGAATGAATTGCGATCAAATGGATGTAGATAGACCAAGATTACCTGCAAACAGGAACTGCTATAATCTCTCTTGCGTATCATGAGCATTAGTTAGCCTAGGTCAACTCAGCCTTCCATCCCTCCGGGGTAGGTAAATTGAGTACCGGCCTTATCTGGCTGGGGTTAAGGCGGGGCGCGTTCACCTCTGTCGTGTGGCAGGTAACACTGTGTGATCCCATATGACAAGTGAAGCTCTGTAGCTCTGAGATGGGTTCGCTCATTGGGAGCTATATGCGACCTTTAACCTTTAACCTTTAGTTCAGATGTCTGGTTGAGATTTTGGCCTATAGTGTAAGTTGACTTTTAGCACAATTTTTCTAATTGTCCGATTTTGCCTTCTTCACTATGAAATTATGTCTAGAGTATCAATATTGCTGTTTCTATGCTGCCAGTGTAAAGAAGACTTTTTTAAAGATCAAGACTAAAACTGTTTTTTTTTGTCTTTGAGGCATCTCAAGACTAAGTATTGAGGACTACATACTGATTATTGTGTATTGTAATGATAATGATGAAGATGAACATATTTACACTGTGTCTCAAAAGAAGCATCCCCAACATTTTCGACTTTAACTTGAAAACCAATTATCAGATTTTGATAATTTTTACGCGCAAGAGCTATCATAGGTAGCTATAGCGCGTATTAGCTATGGTAATTCTGTCTGTCTGTCCGTCCATCTGTCCGTCCGTCACGACCCGGTACCGTTCCAAGATCAGGTGAGATAGAGACTTCTGGTTTTCACCGTATGATAGCCTAGAGTCTCTAGTATTTCGTGACAAAATTTCACGCCACTGGGTAAAGGGGGTCCCCTCGAACGAGGTGGCAAAAGAGGGGCACCTGCGTATGAAATTTTCAGCATGGAATGTAGATTTTAGCAGTCCAAGTTTGGACCCTTTAGATTCAAGGAGGTTTGCGCACGTGGGTGTCAAAAAGGGTTACTCCTGTAAAAGTGGTTATTTACCCTCTGTTGGCTTGTCTAGCGTGTAAATGGTTGCAGATAGGCACAGCCATGCTGCTTATCATAACAAGCACCGACGACAAGCTTCTTACGAATGTCAACATCGATGACCTTGAATGACCTCGAACCCTAAAAGTAAGTGATTTTTGGGCGATTTTTGGCTGCAAAAGAGTGAACTGCGACGAAATGGATGGAGATAGACCAAGATTACCTGCGAACAGGAACTTCCGTAGGCTGTCGCGTGTCTTATGAGCATTAGCTCAGATTTCTTGTTGGTACAAATATTTTTGATGCAACTTGCCATCAAATGACCATTCGGTTTCTCACCTCACCCAATGTTTGTTTCTGCACTACTTGGGGAAAACATAACCAGCGAAATATCACTTTTTTGCCAATGCAATTGACTGCTTAATTAACATAACACATAAAAATATATTTTGTTTACATTTCTGACACTGTGGCTGACATTTCATTTAGATGTCCAATTTTTCAACTGCCTACAGTAAAATTGCTTGGAAGTGTTTGCCCACTATGCGAACACAGGCAAGGAGACTCTTTCTCCATTCATTGACAGCAGTATTGATAAAGTTCTGCTCCAGACCAATCCAGGCTGTACCAATCACTTCTTGACTTCACAAACAATTTTAAACTTCATCTGGTAGACACACTGCTGCATGGCAGTCAAACCTTATAATAGACTTGCTGTTGGGGCCCACAAATTAGGATAAGTGGAATTTGTTGACGTTTTTTTCATTCATTTTAACATGTATTATGCTTGGTCTCCTTTCCCCAGGTAGTGCAAAAGCAGACATTGGGTGAGGTGAAAACTGAAACACTTATTTAATAGCCAGTTGAGTCAAAAGTATTTCTGCCAAATATTATTCAAATCTGCTAATTTTTATTCAAGGCACGATCGATAATGTTGGGGATGTTTTTTTCAGGTTTTTCTGTTTATTCTAACACATATTTCGCTGGATCTGCTTTCCCTAGGTAGTGCAGAAGCATACACTGGGTGAGCTGGGAAACTGAACGGTTATTTGATGGCAAGTTGTGTCAGGAATATTTGTACCAAAAAATATTAAAATCCGATGATTGGTTTTCAAGCTACAATTGAAAATGTCTGGTGTGTTTTTTTGAGACACAGTATGCAGAGCTACAGAGGCATTCTGGTTAGTAAAGACAATCTTGTAGATGATGCTGAGCATATATATGGTGGCTGCATCAGTTGGCACGGTGTCTGTTTGACAGTTGACTAACAGTCTGTCAGTAACACGTCGCGTGGTGCTCACTGGCACTCCCGTTCAGAACGACCTGCAAGAGCTTTTTGCACTGTCGGACTTCTGTAACCCCGGCGTCCTTGGTATGTATGCAATACATTGCAGATGTGCATTTTAACAGGTTTAATAGTTTAACAGATTTGGCTTTTCGTTGGAAACCCTTCTTGAAGCTATGGAGCATCACCTGCCATACGGGATCACCAACACAGGTAAATGTGTCATCTTGTGTGTTATGCCAGTCTGTCGGTTTGCATCCTGTCTCATGGCAGTTCCCAATTCCAGAACACAGATGATTTGGTTATTTTCCGGGTCCCAGCTTCAACTTGTAGAGTTCCATCTAGTAGTTGTTCACGTTTCCAACGGCTGTCTTGTCTGTAGGAACTCTGGCAGCGTTCCGTCGAGTGTACGAGGATCCGATCATAACATCTCGTCAGCCGACGGCCAGTGCGGACGAGCGATTGCTTGGTCAGCATCGAGCACATGAGCTCAGCCGTATCACCAGTCTGTTTATTCTGCGCCGGACTCAAGATGTCAACAACCAGTATCTACCTCCACGGGGTCTGCTGCTGCTCATACTAGTGCCGTGTTGGCTTGCGTTTGTGTCTCAAATAGTTTCCGGTATTTCCACCTGGACTCTGTCCACCATAGCGATGTAGTCTGTTCTTGGGAGAAGCAATCATCACTGGCCTCATTGGAATCGTGCATTCATGTGACGTAAACAAGATTTTTTTTAATACCAAGACTTTTTACGCGCGGAAGCAGCTAGACTGTTTTAGTGCATCTTAGCCATCGCAATTCTGTCTGTCCGTCTGTCTGTCTCTCACACGGGTGGATCAGTGAAAAAATGGTACAAGCTAGGATCACCAAATCTTCACCGTCAGCTGCCTGGAACACTCAGGTTTTAAGAACCGTAAAGCTTTTCCATAATTTTGGAGGGGTCACTTCGAACAAGGGCACTAAATGAGAGGGGGTAGGAAAAATTTGCAATTTTTAGCCAATAAATCGCTGTATCTCAATAACAGTGCGAGATAGGGCCTAGGTTACTATTAATCACTAATAGGAAGTCGTACACTGGCTCTTGATTGGCGCCGAATTCAATGACCTTGAATGACCTTGAACACAAAAATACTGGTTTTTATGGATTTTTTTGGTGATTTCGGGCTGCAAGACACATTTCAAGAGTGAATTGCGCTGAAATCAATTGAGATAGACACAGAGAAGCTGCATATGAAATTTTCAGCATTGAACGTAGATTTCGATGGTCCAAGTCTCGATTTTCTAGGTTCAATGACGCCTGTGCACGAGGGCATCAAAGACCGGTACCCCGTAGACATTGTTACTTTACCGTTGTTAGCCATTTTTTCGTGAAAACAATTGCAGATAGGCATGGACACGCTGCCTGTCACAACAAGCACCAGTGATGAGCTTTTCAATCAATCGATGACTGAAAGACCCTGAACTTTCAAAATAAGGGGTTTTTATTAATTTTTGCAATCCTCGGCTGCAACGCACACTAGAAGGATGAACTGCGACGAAATCACTGGAGATAGTCTAACAGTTTGTGAACAGGAATTGCTGTAAACTTTCGCACTTCTCATGAGCAATAGCTCAAATTTCTTGTTTTTTTTCAAGGTTAAGACCAAGACATTTTGCTGAAGACCAAGAGCAATACTTTTGTTTCAACATCGAGATCGATTTTTGTCCCAGTGGTGCCTTGAGACCAAGATTCTGGGGCATTCTGTTTTCGGGAGCCAACTCTTAAACTAAGGGCGACTTGATTCATGTCCTGTCTCGATTTCCTAACTTAGGTCATCTTGGTCTCGAGGTTAAATCAGGAGTTAACTTTCGTCGCATCTTTTCATGCAAAATCTAACCAAAGTTTGCTAACCTGCGATTTGAACCTTGTTGATATAACCACACTATAAATCAAGCTTTTTGATTGGCAGTAGTAGTCACGTGGCTGTTCCTTTATGTAATGTTCAGTATAGGCCTATGAACTGAATGGCATGTCACATAAGTAGCAGAGGATATTTGAACGGCAACTAATTCACAGTTTATTCGACAGAATGCAACAAGTGCAATATAACACATCTCAGTAGCTTTAAGAATTAAAATTTCAATACATAATCACCATTATGATTAGTACAAGAAGTATTAGTATTGTCGTCTTAAAGCTTTACCGTAGGTGCGTCCAGCAACGTAGCGGCTATGAGATTTTGGCTGCGATACGCTGCGAGCCACTACGTTTTTTCGTCGGACAACAATCTACGTTAGCGGGCCTTTAGCGGCTAGCGCAGACAAACGTGACGTCATATTTGTCTACTAAAGATGGCTGTTGCTGTTGCTGCTAGTAATAGGTGAGTTTCGAGTAAAAATAGTAATTAAGAAAATGATTTTGCATTAATGTTATTTTATACTGTATGGTGACACATTTAGATCAGTGATTTTTTCAACTGTCATCCAGAAACTGATGTGTTCAGAAACACGGCCGTTTGTAATTCTAAGAGGCAGTTAATCTGTTACTGCTTTTACAAATCACACAGCAAACAGTTTTACAGTATGGTGTGGTGGCGAAAAGATAGGATGTCAGACTTATGATTGAGAGGTTGTAGTTTGACTCTTAGTCGGGTTGCCGTCAAATAATTGATGATGATGATGATGATGAAGGACGAATTAACTTTAGCGTGGCGTTAAGTCCTAAGACTACAAGGACACGTAACAATAAGCCTAAACAGTGAAGTCACGTAATAGTAGTCAGTGTGGCTGTGTACATGTGCAGTTGACGTGGTGCTATTCTGTGGACTGACGGAGCTTCAGCTGTCAGTCTATCGTGCTCTGATACGATCTCGCGCTGTCGTGTCCTGTCTACACAGTGTGGACTCATCCCAGCATCTGCGCTGCATCTCCGCTCTCAAGAAGCTCTGTAATCATGCTCAGCTGCTCTATGCGGCTTCCACGCTAACAGCCTCGGCCGCAGATGAACCTGAGGTATTGTGCATTCCTCGCTGTTATTACTGGTTTTGACCACTACCAGTTTAGCAGCATTCCCATGTCTTGGAAAAATTTTCTATTTTTTTCTTGATTTTCCAGGACCTGGAAAGTCATGAAAAATAAGGTGGAAAGTCCTGGAAAGTTTTGAAAATTAATGCTTGTACTATTAAAAAGTCCTGACAGTTTTTTTGGGTTCAAAATAAACAATGTGTTTCTCTAGCTTACTTACAGAAATACAGTGATGAGATAAATTTTATAATATCTGGCATTGCGTATGCCTTATGAAGGACTTTGTGCTTAAAATTATGCAGAAAGTAGCTGCTGTTTGTCTTGATATTTAAACGTTGGTGGGCTCCAAGAAGGTTCTGAAAAACAGGTCTGAGGGTCTTGTAAATGTTTTGGAGGATTTGTGGAATTTTTTGTCAGTTAGTGCGGGAACCCTGGTTTAGGAAACAGACACTGTAGTAAAACTGAATCCTTGTCAAAGACTGTAGATCATCAAGCTGTTTGAAGCTATTCGTCGTGGCTAATGCAACAGACTGAGGCTGTGTTCACACAGACACGAATACGAGTACGAGTCCCAGGTTTCCGTTTATGGCCCGTAGAAGCTTCACTCATCACTTGTACAAGCAAATAACTAAACGCATGTCAGCCAGACTGAATAAAATCAAATCAAGAAAATGCTTCGCGAATAAACAACAATATTTTATCATATTGCTAATAATTTTACCAACCGCACACCTCTAACAATGAATATTTTTACAATAACATCAGTTCTGACGTCAAATATGTGCCACAGCATTTGTGCATTATATTATTGTTATTTACGGGTAGTTTGCTTCGCACGGGTTGTATAAAAACATGACCTGCACATAAACTACTTGTACAAGTGAAATTTACTTTACAGGTAACCCGTACTCGTATGTATGTGAACGGCCGCCATTGAAATACACGCAGACTCCTGTTTGCCTGATCTCATATACGGGAACCTGTACAGTGCCGGACTTGTACTCGTGTTTATGTGAACGCAGCCTAGGTTCACTGTTTGCCATGTACAGGGTGTTCCAAAAAAAACGGATACCCAATTTTATTTTTGGGATAACTTCGGTAATTCAGCACCGATTTTAACCATTCTTTCACTGTTATAAGCAGAAATTTATGGCGCGTAAACATGAAGTTCTTCCACCCACCGCACTTTTATTGTGTGACCACATTACCTAGCAAAACAAACACTGTCAAAGCTACAGTGGTCTCGGAGAACAAGCAACACATAAAGATATCAATTTCGTAGCATA
>Ga0209367_1002139_pt1 | contig 25714 bp, 22 predicted proteins | sample WorMetLIZISLAND2_FD_187412 | JGI IMG/M metagenome (GOLD analysis project Ga0209367, IMG submission 187412) | Marine gutless worms symbiont microbial communities from Max Planck institute for Marine Microbiology, Germany - Olavius geniculatus... ... | reverse complement strand
AAATATCAGTCACTTTGTTATCAATTACCAAATTTATTCAAAAACAATATATTTTTAAGTCTGTGTTACAAAGAAACAGATATGGCTTGAGATGGACTCTGATATAATACTGAATAAGCCTGATTTAAATACATGACAGTGTCGTGGCATGGTCCTATGACTGCCAGGAACATAAGTTCTACCATGTACCTAATAATGTGCCTACCCGATCTAGCTCTAGCAATTTTCCAGTGCTAACAGCAAGATCGCCGATCTACTGCTAGAATTATTGATAAGTAAACGGGCAGCCGGTGTGGTTGTCTGCCAGCGCTGAGCTTCAACCATGGGACGATGGTAAAAAGTGGATCAGCGGATTTGCGGATGTCGCAACAGAGTTTAGGCTATGGTTAGGGATAGGGTTAAGATTAAGGTTAGGATTAGGGTTAGGAGATGTTTAAATGAATAAATTGCAGCTTAATTACAGCGTTAGCTGTTGCAGCATCCGCACATCTGCAATCTGCTTTTCACCCGTAGCCTCAGCCAGGTCAGCCTTGATCTTGGCGCCGTTGGTCAACGATCTGCAATATTTCCCATTGCCCACTGGCTTTATGCTTTATGCTTTGTTTACGTACATTGATTGAATATTCAAATACTGGTACCTAATGTGCAACTGCTTCTAACTGTCCACCTCTTCTTTGGTGTATGGTCAAACTGCAACATGATGAAGACTTCTTACCATACCTTATTGATGAGTTTTTGTCAGAAATCAGATGTTGAGGTTTGTCAGCAACTTTATTCCAGCTTGTCTTTGTCACTGATCGTCAGCCACACTCGACTGCCTGCTGTTGGTGACTGAGCTTTTCCGGTTGATGGTGCTCTTGTCTGGAACAGTCTGCCTGATCTTGCTCGTTTCATTGCTGTCTTCTGATCCTGTCTCAAAACTTGTTTGTTTGACATTTTATACTCTACTTTTTTGTGATTGTACAGTGTCTGCTTACTGGTAGTTACTCTTGTTGCTTCGGATATAACCATACTTGCTTGTTTACTTACTTACCAGTACTTGCTTATTTACTTAGTAAGTGCATGGATTTCTGTACTGTGATGTGACGAGCACTGCCGAATTGTACAGTGCATGGGAGCTTTAGGTCAAAGGAATTGGAAGTGGAAAACTCTGTGAAATGAAACTACATGTTATTATGTCTTGCACACTAACGACCATGTGTGTTGATATGTTGTTGTCACAATGCTTTAGCTACTTTGTTTTCTGCTGTATTTAGTGTCTGTTTATTTTTTTCATAATTGAGGAGAAAATGGTGAAACATGGATTTTGATTGATTAGTAGACTTGTGGTCATCAGTGATGCCATCTGAGAATGTGGATGGGTTGGGGGCTGATGGTCATGGGACAGACGATGCAGCTAGACATCGACGGAACTCACAAAAACAGTCAACAAGCACTGAGCATACTGGTACAGCAGCTTACACAGAGGAACAGTGTGAAGCGGTTAAAAGGTATAAACATTTTTGTAAGTATGCCTGTTGCATAATGTATAATGTCTGTCAGTATGTGTAGTTTGTGTTTGTTTACTGTTGAGTAATTTTTATGTTGACAGCTATTCAGCTTTCTTCCACCAGTTCTACAGCCAAGGTCTGTCTCATTGTTAACATTTTTTAGCTAGATGTTAAACAGGATTGGTGAGATGACACTGCATTGTGTGACACCCTTGTAAGTCTTCAACCAACCAGAGATTGCCGATTTCAGTCTGGTATCACTTCTTTGTGCACCATTTTTTAGCCACATAACTGATGATTCTTATCCCATTGAGTTTCTAAAAGGATAGGCCAAATGCCAAATTGCCAATGGTATAAAGAGCTCTTTTGACCAGTGTAAGTTTGTTTCATTTTGACATGATTTGCATTTATGTTTTATTTCTGTTTTTTGGGCATTGGTAGCTGTCATTGGGAAATCTCTCTGATATAAATGCAAGATTTTGTTGCGTAACTTGTAATCCATTGACAGGCAGGCCATTTTTGTCTTGGCTGTTATTTACAGTGATTATAGTGTAAACTGCAGAGCAGTAGTGATTGTTTACTGGCATGTCATGTAAAGTATACGCAGATCCAAAGACTATTATGAGATCCTTGGTGTCTCCAATGACTGCACTGATGATGATCTTAAGAGGGCATACAAGAAGCTAGCTCTGAAGTTTCACCCTGACAAGAACCACGCACCTGGTGCTACAGAAGCTTTTAAGGGTAAATTGAAAATAATTTTTATCAAATTTTTTATGCTTGAATGTTTCTCCCATTTGTGTCGTTATATGTTTATCTAGTAAAATAATTACTAATTTTGTCTGTTTTTGATGAATGTTTTTAATGATATATTAATGTTTTTGACAGTCTTGTTGCTCAACAGAAAGAGCATCCGGACTGTAAATGGTGTTGCAACAGTCCATAAAAAGTTTTTTTTTGTAGCGTGTCTGACCCAGAATAACTTTAGAATTAGTGGGCTGCTGAAACTCGGTCTGAATGTAGATTTCTGATGAGTTGTGCATTGCGTTGTGGGCACTGCATGTGGAATTATTTGTCTTTTACTTTTGCAAGTTCTGTCAGCTAGTTTGTATATCCTTATCAGCGCTCTGCTGTGGATGTGTTAAATATTGTATTTACTAGTAGAATGATGGACTATTTCCCTCGTTGCTGTTTGTAGCCATTGGTAATGCATTTGCCGTGCTGAGTAACCCAGAGAAACGACAGCGGTATGACCGCTATGGCACAGAGGAAGAGCAAGTGCCTGTAATGTCCCGCAGACACTTTTATCACAATGGCAACTATGAGTACGACTTCACACGTGGCTTTGAGGGTAAGCTCAGCATTCAGTTGGTTATTGCAGCTGAAATCAGATCAAATAGTTACAAACAATTGATGGGTCGCAGCTGTACAATGTAAAAAATATTTTGAAAGAGTGCCGTGTCAATAGTACCAGTAACAACAAAACAGTCATTAGCTATTGTGAAATGACATACATCTGTCAAAATTTCAACCAATAAGATTGTGCATGCAGTCATAGCACTGCCTGTCATGCTTTCGGTCTCAAAGCATAATTTCTAGGTAAAGGCACTAGTATAAATTTTTGCGAGTATTGATGTTGGTCATTTAAAACTGTGCAGACTGATAGCCATTATTGCCATGAATTCTGTTAGCCTCATGCAGTGAGTTGTAGACTGAAGCATTTCATATTGTAATTTTGTCGTCAGTACTCCCACACCGTATGCTGAATGATGGAAGTGGTGTCAAGCTTATAAAATACAGTTTCATTAGTGTCCAAATTTTTGGTTAAGTGTAAGCATAAAACATACAAAATAGCCAAGTTAAAATTGTCATTTCTGTTTTGTATAATTCTTGTTATGTTTACTGGCTTGGTTGCAGTTCATGTCATACCACAGTGAGATTTAAGTTTGTCATTATTTCTTTTTGCCTATTTACATGCACAATATTGAATGATTTGGCAATGATTTCAGGAGACATTTCAGCTGAAGAGTTATTCAACATGTTTTTTGGTTCTGGTTTCCAGACAGGTAATTGCTGCCTTTTCTTTTATTATCATGTTTTCTTAAATTTGTATTGTTATTATTCTATGCAAGGGTTTACCCATGTGATTTTGACAATTGACCTAGAAATGATACTGCTGTAACTATTTTTATGCATATTTGTAATGATTACTTTTTTAGTACGGTTAGGCTATCGCTGTGCTCCATTGTCTCTGTCATTTGTCGTCTGTCTGCAACATGTGCACTATGGCTAAATGGTGCGTCATATGGGGTCTCCAGTGGTGCTGTTGGATAGGACTTAGGGTCGGTTTCTGGATCTTATCTGGCCGGTCAAATTAGTGTTAACTGACAGATTTGCATAACTTGCATTTGCTGTTGCACTAACCAACGGTCAAAATGGCCAGAAATTTAACCGGTTGAAATCGGCCAGTTAACGATTGTAGTTATCATATTTAACGCAACTTTTGTACCATTTTGCAAGCAGTTTATTGACGAATGTGATACTATACAATGATTTTACCATATAGCAAAGTCTTCAAAACGCTCGAGGAGACGTTTGCTGCTACAAATTTTACTACAAAATCCATTCATAAATGGACAAAATGGCTGTCTGCAATTGCTTGGCTGGCTCGTGGGCTGGCTGACGTGCGCTTGCGCTCATTAATATTTATGACGCCCGCCTGCACTAGGCGGAAGTGATAAGTGTCGTGTGCATCATTGCTAAGCAACTATAGTTCACCGCTCAGCTGACAGCCAGTCAAGGTTTTGTTCAGAAACGTGCACAAACTTAACTAGCAAGCTACAATTAACAGACAGTTTACTAACTGATCAGTTAACTAAAAGATCCAGAAACCGGCCCTTAGTACGTTTCCATAACCAGTTAGTAGTAACCAATGCATGTATTTTGGGGAGGTAACAGAAGCTCACATTATATTGAAAGTTACATAAATAAGCAAGTAACTACGTTTGCATTTCGGGCACAAGCAACAAAATGTTGCCTGGTAGGAAGGCTGCACAATACACGATGATTGATGACTTTTTTGTTCCGTAGTTCGTAGCTGGACATACTCACCCGACAGTTTGACACTACTGGTGTTTGTCCCCACCCCGTCCTTTAATAGACAGCATTTTGAGATTAATGACTATCTGGAGGATAACAGGGAAGATTATTAGAACTGCCAGTACTCTATGTATGCACAATTATAATGGCAAGTTCTAACAATTTTAGGTTCAGTTCATTTCTGTGTTTTTTGTTTTATATTGGGTTTTTCTGTAAAGGTTAAACACTCTGTTCTATTATTGTAAAGGTTAAACTTACTTTTCCATTATGATGTGTACGTGCATTGCCTTCCCAAAATGACCTATACTGTGTCGAGCGGGATGTTGAATCCTACACACTCACTCACTGACTGACTGACATGGTCTTAGAAATAGTGCTCATTGTTTGGTCCACGCTAAACCGTTCTATGATGCTGATGTTGAAGTGCATACAAATGCGCACATCTTTCGGCACCGTGCAGCTGCCGGTCCGAGGTTTCATCATTATCATCACCCTCGGCATCACCGTGCTGCCGCTTCAGACACTGAAGTAAGTCACTGGCCTGGTGTTCACATGTGGAAATCTTAGTGCGTTGATTTATTAAAGTTTGTAAATTGTAGGTACTGCATTGCTTGAAATAAAAACTATCAATATTCTCAGGTTTTCCACTTTTCATTGAACGTATTTGAGTTGTTTTTTTTTTTGCAAAAAGGCTATGACAGTGTGCTTAAATACGGTATTGGTTTTTGAAAGTCTTGGATTTCAGTGATTTAGTTTTTGAAGGTCCTGGAATTTTCTTCAGAAGAATTAATAGTGTGGTTTGGTCACTTTTGTACCAATTCATAAATAACCAGTAAATTTTCACCTCAAATAAGCCACTTTGGAACCAGAAATAATAACTTTTACTATTTTTTATCGATGTTGACAAATAGTCTTTGAAATCTGGATGTTTGGTCATTAAAAGTCCTGAATAAGTCTTTGAATTTTATTTTCAAAAACAAGTTGGAATATTGCTATCAACTGTACAAAGATAAAACATATTCTTGGTCATGTCATATCATCAGGAAATGTTTGACTGGATTGTTTTCAGGCCAAGTTACGATTGTGTTAATGAAATTGTTTTAGTTGATTTGCTTGTTTGGATGTGACATAATTTTGTTAGAATTTTAACATTTGTCATGTACTACAACCAATGGTTTTTCATCTGAGTGCACTAATTTGTATGGGTGTATTAAAAGGATAAGGCATGTAAAAGATTTTATATAGGCTCTGCACAATGCCAGCACTTGGTGTATTTGTCTAGAGAAGGTGGAGTGGACTAAGTAGTCATTTGCTAGAATGCTGTAACTCTTTGGCTTTTAAGTCTGCCTTTGTTGAAACTATGTTTATTGCTGTGAAATACATTGCACTGCAGTCACATTACGCAGTAATGGTCCAGTTGGCCCCGATAATATTCCTCTTACTGATATCTCTCATCACTGCATTCTTGGCCAGCGAGCCGACGTACAGTTTACGAATGACACAGTAAGTGAATGGATGGGCACTACCACAGTGCACACCGCACCGAGCACGCGATGTAGTCATCTGTCTGTTTCAGTTCCGTGCATCACTTGTTCTTTGTTGCTGTATTTCCATGGCAGTATTATTAACTCCTGTTCATTTTCTGTCGCATAAATTTTAATTTTTTGAAACTTACGTTCTGATTTTCGGTTTTGTTTTTCCCCTCATGTTTTTTTGTACAACATGTTTGGCTTTGGTGTTATTCAGTTTAGTCATATCAGAGTTGTCTGACCTTGCTGTAGTTGTTGTGGCCTTTTGCATCTCTACTCTTGACGTGAGTGTTGAATGTTGTGAGGCGTTGCTTTACATTTGTCTGATTTTCAGCTCAATGTACTGCATGTTAAATGTTGCTGATGGTTTTGTATTGCTTTGTTTTCTGTTATCGCAGAGCTCACCTTATGCATCACTGAGGCAACTGTCGCCGTTGTTGTTCATGATAGTTGTCTGGTGTGTAACTAGCTTGTTTGCATCTGAGCCTTTGTACAGTCTTCGAACTAGCTCGTAAGTTAATTTCTTGGCCATAACTTTTTTTTGCTATTAAATGTCATTAGTATCACGTTTTACTTTTGGTAATTTTTTAGGCTGTGGGATGAAAAGCGTTTGATTATGTTTTTTATGTGCAATTGTATGAGCGTTGTGTGGAAAATGATGTAGAGGCATGGATTATTGGATCTGTTTACTATTTGGACATGCGTGGTTCATTCAAGCCATGTGATGTTTGTGCCTAGGTGCACAAAGTTGTGCATTAAAACATTCTGAATCTGGATGTTGCTTTATCTGCACAGCCTTGCTCCTTGATTTTTTTAGCCTGATCTGTTTGAATCGAGTTCATCGGTCTCTTACCTTACCTTACCTTACCTCTGGGGTGGGCAGGCTCTTACACCTGCCCGGCGCTGAGGTCATATCATTTTGGCCCAATGCGTGTCCCCGAATGTAACTGTAAGATTACAGGTAACGGCTACATGGCCGTAAATAAACGGCTGTGAAGCCGTAGTCGGCTGTGAAGCCGAAACCAGCACAAAAGCACTGGTAATGTGTAGCAAATCTGCTCTCACGGGTTTGGTCAGCTCTTAGTTAGCTCCTACCCTGCAGATTTTAGAAATCTTTTGGGTGTGAAGCCCCACCACCGTGACGAGGTGGCTGACCACGGTGGGGCATCGGTTTTCGAAGTTTTCGAAGCAATAGAACCATACTCAAAACATTATTTTTAGACTCCAGTTAGCCTTTTTATTCAACTTTTTTTGGCAACAGCACAAGATTTTGTCAGTTTTGCTGTTTGCCGTTGCCTTAATATTGAGCAGCAAAAGCTGCCTTCTGTCAAAACAAGTTTGTGTTTATTTATGTTTATGTCTTCTATTACAGCTTTCCAAATATGTTCCAAATATTCCAAATATAAGCAAGGTATTTATAAATGCCATTGTGTACTGTTTGCAGGAAGTATAATATACAGCGGGTGACTGCCAATCTGAAAGTGACCTACTATGTCAAGTCCGACTTCTCGACGTCGTTTAAAGACAGCTTACAGCATCTGGAACAGCAGATCGAAGAAGATCACATCAGTCACTTGAAAGCCAGCTGTCTCAATGAAAAGTCTTACAGTAAGTTGTGTACTTTCTGTCATTATTATATCAGTGCACATCTGCTGTAGAGACAGCGTAACTGATTTGTGACTGTGTTGAATACGTGTTATTACTATTATTATTAGGATCATTATGCAGTCATCCCAATAAGCCACAATATGGTCTTGCTGATTCGTTGTCTTTCCTCCATTCATCTCTCTGCTCTCTGTTCTGTAAAGGTAAAGGTAAAACTCCCATAGTCAGTAGGGCTCTGTCACAGCTCTGTGTCTTTAGGGCGGTGCTCATCTCCATTTCAAGGCCCTGAGCCAGCAGTGAGCCGCAGCTCAGTTGCGTGGGTGGTTGGCCAGACTTATCCCATGTACTGCCGTTACGTTCCCGATGATGAGGCTGGTACCAAATTATACTGCTTGGTGACAGAGGCACATGTGTGTGAACAACTTGCCCAAGGTTGTTACCTGGCGGTGCACCGGGTGGGACAAGAACCTGCAACCTCCAGGTTACAAGTTCGGCATGCTACCGTTACACCACCTAGCCACGTTCTGTACAGGCTACTCAATCAAGAACTAAAAGACTCAGAAAAACCTAAATTGGTGTGAATGTTTCTCAAGGTAGGAGTTGCCATTATGTTATTTTCAAAAGGTCAGAGGTTGGGTTATGGATAGGGTTATGCAGCTGTAGGTGGATGATTACATAATGCATTGGGTTGACATTTTTCTAGTTGTTGTTATTGTAAAAAATGTTCTGACTGAAACACCTATGTGTATCTCCACAAGAGTTTTCTTTAGTACATATATTTGTTTGCCATTGAATTACCACAACTGAATCTTCAGTTATAACCAGTTGTGCTGTGTATAGGCTCAAGTGTGTTTTGCCTTGTTACAAGTCATACTGTGAAGCTGACAACATGCATGCGTAGGGGAGTCGATACTGTGGTACGCTCGTAGTCATCACAATAGCAAACTTTATGAAGAGACGCTCAACAGGAAACTGCCATCATGTGAATCTCTGCGTCAGATCTACGCTGGTGGATAACAGCCTGGCCACTGTCATGCATGCTGTGAATTTGCCTTTTGTTATCTGTCTTTGCAGCGGTGTCATGGGGTAAAAAAAGTAAGCAGGGCAGGAAGTTGCATTTTTTTCCAACAGACACTGAAAATTTCGGACAGACAGCTGCAAATTGCTAACAGAGGAGATTACGGGTGCTTAAAATTGCAATTTTTCCCCCTTAAATTTTCTTGAAATTTAGGGGATTTTTTCAGCCTCAAAGTTTACATTTCTGAACGAAGATTTTCTGGTAAGATTTGCCGACATTTTGACAGATCAAAATATAGGGGATCCAGCCATGTCACCATTGTTTTTGTTTGAATATCTAACTTTTCAGATCTGTGATTTGCCATAATTTGAATGTTCAGTTGCTGTCGAAAGTCTAGAATTTGAGTGATGTTTTGTTGCTTAGCATCTTATGCAGTTATTTTTCATGCCCTAGTATTTATTGTGAATCTGCTGATGTAAGCCTGATAAACAGCTAGATTATAACATATCGGAATGAAGTTGCAGGAATTAGCTTCAGCGTTGTATAAATAATGGGCAAGACGTTTCAGAGAACAACTGGGTTATGGATCTGAAAGTTTTTGGTGACTGAATATGGACTTTTCAGCATTTTGTTATCCAATAAAATGTGTGACTGGGTTAGAAAGAATTTTCATCGAATTTTTACAGCAGGGAAAGTGTTTGTCGAGATGAGTTTGCAAACATATGTAACTGTCAGCATGTGGAAAATTTATGTCGCAGCATGGACAGGAGATGCGTTACCAGTGATAGAGAGTTGTCAGTCTTGTTTGCCTCATTTGCCGCTGTCTCTTTCTGGGCACTCATTTTCACCTGTAGTGACAGTATTCTGCTGAAAACAAATGTGATAATATACTCAGCAAAATGTGATAATGCAAAAAGTTAGCAATGAAAACAGACTGTCCCAACTCAAGTCTAACCTAAGGACCAAAATGCTTAAAGAAACTGCAAACCAAATACAAACAGACCACATTAGATGTGTGGGAACTGCTTGCGTGTAGACTTACCGTTGTATGCAGTTTTGGTATGCAACAGAGCTCATCAAAATTTCAGTAATCTTTTCTCTTATCCTAGACACAGTCATTTAAGCTTAGATGATATCTGTTAGAGTAAAGGCAAAGAAAATTGGATACATGTATAATGCATGTTAGCGTTGGATACCCCGGTATTCTTTGAGTTTAGAATCTATAGGTAGCTGTGACATTCATACAGTCTGTAAAATTGAACACTGTCTTGTGAAAATTTAATGCTTTTCATGCTGTTATTTTAGCTAGTTTGGTAGTGCCATCTTTGTCAAGTAATTAGGCCTAGTGTCTAGCAGTTCAATTTTTATTTGATTTTATGAATTGGCCAATTTGTTGCAGTATTGTTCAGTTAAATTAAGGGTATCCTGTCTGTAAATAATCTCAAGTGTGAAGACAGCCATAAATATTGTAATAGTAATTAGGATGTGTTCATTGATTACAATAAATTGTGTGTGTTAATTGTAAAGTACTCTCAACGTGCAGTGGTGCACTCTTGTTTGATGCAATAAGTTCCGCAGATGTAAACTGATTTTGTGCAGCTAATATTGTAACTGTATACTTTTTAAATTAAAAAAAGTTTTTTTAACCATCATTACTTTGTATAATGCTGTGTTGAATCGAATTTGACCATTCATGATTTTGCATTTGTAGCAGGATACAAGAAATCTCAATTTGTCATTGTTTTCTCACGGTCTATAGCTGCAGAAACATTGCCTAAGTAATCTGAATGTGTCTGAATATGTTACTATGACGGTACTGACCCAGATCTAACTAAATTATCTCGCCTGTTGCACTTAACATTGATTTGGCAGAAAACGTAGACATTGTTCACAAAAACTAGTCTTGAATATTGTTCTACACAGTAGATATCTCAAATAGTGTTGCCTTTTAATCTTACTTTTTAAACACACCAATATTTGCCATATGTCATGTAAAACCTGCATTTAAAATAATGACCAATTTTGAGAATCAACAAACACTGGTGTATTAATTTTCCATGTTTTCACCGAACTTTCTTCACACAACGCGGGAGGAATCACAGTAGAAAATATACTTGTCCGATTTTGAATATCTTCATTTGTTCTGGAGATACCGTTCGCCGTCGAAGTTAGAAGTCGTCAGAAATTGGGCCAAATTTTGCATGTTTTTGGCCCCTAAAGTATTTTTGGGGGGTCCCCCGAAATTTTGGACCATTCTTATTTAATTGATCACAACTCTCGTTCATCTTGCACAATTTCGCGGCGATCGGCCGACGGAGCTCGGAGATCTCGTGGTGAGAAAAAAAACGAATAATGAATGTCAGGCTTTTTGCCAGCAAAACATAATTCAGCCTCAAAAGCTATAGCTTCCGGGTAGACTAAATAGACTGCTTGATCCACATTATTGGCGTCGAATTCGGAGGAAATTTAGACCACGTATGCTTCTACGCATATCCTCGAACTGTCGTCGTAGTCGAGTCAAAAGTGCTTGCGAGTTGCGACATTCCTGTGTAAAGTTTTACTTACTGATATCACTGTTTTCGCTTTTAGAAGGGATTTCCGGTTTGTTGGTAACAAAAATAAAAGTGAAGATGTCGATGTCTTTTTTCCAGAAGAAAACGATGTTTGGTGGTCTGTCCAGGGTATTCGCAGATATACACTTTGTCGATTATATTAGCGTTATTTAATTGCGAATTTGTAAAAATTACTGTCATTCGAGTCAATTGAGATGGCGGCTGGGAATTATGGCTTTTTCGCCCCTTTGCCGGTTCGCCCCCTGGCTTTTTCGCTTTTTGGCTTGTTCGCCCCCTGACTGATTCGCCCTCCGGCTCTTTCGCCCCCTGGCTTGTTCGCCCTTTGTGCCTGGCTGATTCGCCCTTTGGTTTGTTTGCCCTCTGGCTTGTTCGTTCCCTGGCTGATTCGCCCCCTGTGCCTGGTTGATTCGCCCCTTGGCTTGTTCACCCTCTGGCTGATTCGCCCCCCCCGTTGAATATACCGGTGATTCATTATTGAGGCTTGTGTTTCAATTTACAGAAAGGCAACGAACTAGCATATGCCGGGTGTTTCACGGCTGGTCAGTAAAAAAAAGTTTAAAAATTACCTAGCGTGCGAAATTACGTCAAACCAAGCCATTAAAGTTTATCCCTTTACGCACCGATCATGCTTAGTTCCAAATTAGCACCTCTAACCGTCTACTTTAGCATGCAGTGTTGAATATGTTTCTTGTTGTTAGCAATGTTAGAATATTTGCATTGAACATCGAACACTAATTTATTAGTGTCAGTATTATGAAATTGTGTGTTTATTTATTGAAAGACTTTCATTTCTTGAAACACTCTGCTTGAAAAATATAAAAAGCTTCGCCCGTCAGCACAACTGACTGGGGGTCCAGACTCCTGAGCTGCCCGTGGGCATAAAAAGGTAAAAGATCCAATGTTAATGTCTGTGCCATTGGCGACCGCCTCGTAAGGTGATTTTGGTTACGGATAAACCAAAGTTGCTAAATAATATTATCTAATACGGTCAAATTAAACAAGTCTTTTGCCTGCTGCTTTATCGTCAGCATTTGAAGGATATGCCCCAGAGTCCAGACTCTTACAGGTTCTCTGTTTCTTGACTCGCTGGGGACATCAGTCCCCAGACATCCTAAAAATTCTACTTTGCCTACACCGCTGAACTCGCTTATCATTGCATGGCGTTCCGTGAGTGATTGTCGCACTTATGTAGGGTTCCGCTGCAGCAAAAAGGTTGAAAAACACTGCAGTAACCTATGTGCCATCAGTAGCAGATGTGTGGCAAATAGCACAGTGGCAACATCGCCAGCCCACCAGCCTGCCTGCCTGCCGGTTTCTCCTGTCACCAGTGCACTGCAGTAATGGTTACTGGCGCCAGGAAGCACATGCGATTGTGTGACGGTTTATGTGCCTCATTACACGCCGGGTTGACTGCTGTTGCGATTATATCACCGCTGCTGCATAGAGAAAACGTTAGAGTAAATCGCTATTAGACGAATGACGTGTGGTAATGAATAAGCGTCGTGGTAGATTTAACTATAGTACAAAAACTGCTGGTTTTAGTTGTTGTATTAGAGCGCATTAGAGGATAATTTTTGACATTATGCGCTATATAAATTCACGTATTATTTACTTACTTATGTTTATATCAATCAATCATTGATTCGAGCACAATCCACGGTACTGTAGGCCTACTAGACTATGTAAATATAACTTAGCACAACAGGCATAGAAGAAATATATGAATCATTGTAATACCACACACAATGGGTCACCCAGTGTCTGTCCAGGCACAGGGTCCATTGAGTGTGGGATGGAGGGGGAAGGGAGGGCAAGGCATGCTGCCACAGCATGTGGGTGGTCATGTGGAGCCTTCAGCCAGTGTTAACACTTTCCCACAGTATTGATGTTTGTTCACACTTGACCGGGAACTGCATGGAAATTTTAATAGGTAGAATATTATGTAGGCCTAGTCTAGTACTGTATATGGCGGTGAGGATCATATGTAGCTGTATTACTCCTGGCACAGCATACACCACAGCATGCATAGGCTGAGAGGCAATGGACAGAGAGAGCAAAACAACGCAAACAGATTACATTACTCATTAGATTAACACTGTGTCTGGCCCCGACAGTGCGGCAGCATGTGGCGGGAGGCTGATGATCCAACTGGTATCGGTATTGGTATTGGGTATTGGTATTGGTATGACCCAATAATATTGGGTATTGGGTAGCTTCTCTGGTATTGTTCTAACCCTATTTTTGACTGATCCACCCATATGAATGACAGACAGACAGACAGACATAACTGCGATGGCTAAGACACGCTACAGCAATAGCTGCTGTCGTGCATAAAAATTGAAGTCACCTTTGTAGCTTTCGTTGCCCATCTCGCATAGTGTGAGCAACTCATGTGAGAATTCGACACCAGACAATTATTATAGTCACTGCCATGAAAGAAGTACATAACATTTTGTGTGTGAGCTAGCAAAACATAGCAAAGAAATTGTGATATCTTGTGATATCTTGTAGTGGCTTGCGACTGCTGCTATATGAGATGCACTTGTACCATACTACTAGCTAATGAGAATTTTGTAGAAAAAAAGTGCAGGACATACTTTGGGTCTCCATTACCAGTTGGGTCAGGTGAGTGGTTTGGTTCCCTTCTGCTAATAGAAGCTGGGGCTTGTATTAGAAGTTTTACAGTTACCCATTATGCATTGTTTGTGTTTTGAAGGCTACTGTTGAGCCGATGCAGATTGATACCGGGCCAGAAGATTCTGATGCTAATCGAGTCATGGTGGAAAGTACAACACTGGTAATTACGCAGCTTGCTGCTGCTTCAGTTTCTTTTGATGCTCTGATTGATGAATGTGTTACTAAGTTTGATGATTGTTTGAGAACTGTAAAGTAGTGATGATTCGATATCAGGATTTCAATTTCGATACGATATTGATACGATATCGATATTTATAAAATGATAAGTATGTGAAACTTATACAAGCACATAAACAAGACATAAACGTTCAGCAAGGCAGATTGTTTTACGTAGATACTAAAAAGTGTCGGCGAACTTCAAAAATTAACTATAAACTGTCGTAAGTGTCGTTAAATTATAACATTATAGTTAGTTTGCTTCGGTTAGTTTGTCGTTTTTTTCCATTTATTCTCGTTATTTTGGTAATGCGGCAATCAAAATATAAACTTCTGGCGTAAAATATCGTGATATATCGAAAATGTCGTGACATATAAAAGATATCACGATATATCGAAAAATTCTATATTTTTTTCGACGATACGATATGATATATTGATATTGAAAACAATATATTGATATTTTCGATATATCAAATCATCGCTACTGTAAAGTATGGTGTTCGTTCTTTTATTCTTACTTCAGAGGTGTTTAATATGGAGTTGTAGTTTGTAATCCAAAATATACCAGTACTAAAGTGTTTGGTTTTCTCACCGAATGTCACAGATACTATAGTGACATATAGGGAGAGTTGCTTTATTTTCAAAAATAGATATGTTTAGCTTTTGAGTATTGCATTTGGTAATTTGAGAATTTTCTGTACTGTTTGCGTTGTGAACTAATCATTCATTTCTTACAGCTCTCTTTTGCACTACACAGTTGTTCTTTGCAGTAGCCTGTTTTTGGATAGAAATTGTGTACATTGTATTATGATAAAAGTCTAACATTAACAGAACTAGAGAATAGTGTTTTATTATTATTTTTTTAACCCTCGGTACTCCGTTCCCGAGGGAGCCTAAAAATTATTATTATTATTTTCTTTTAGCCTTCGGTACTCCGTTCCCGAGAGAGCCTAAAAATTAACTACGCAATACAAAGGTGGGTACGATCCACCATATTATTATTATTATTATTATTATTATATAGGTTTATAATGCACTTTAGGTCTTTCGCAATGTGAAGAATCTCAAGTGCGGAGAAACTGTTTAGCTGCCCAGAGAATATTTTGCTAAACCACAATGCACAGTGTACATCATACATTTGTTCATACTGTGATGAACCAGGATATGGATGCCTACGCTGCAACGTATGCGGGGATGGCAAAGCTGCTGAGACTGATACACATTGCCAGTCGATGTCGTCCTCTACGTGTTGATGCCCTGCGATTGGCTCTTAGTCACGTCCAAACCACTCACAATGTGTCGATGTATCGCAGCATCCATACTCAGCTTGTCGAAGCTATCAACAAGTAGGTGTCGTGCTATGCATTAATACCGTTCTACGAAACATAATTTGCGAATAAAAATAAACTTTGGATGAGTCTGTGCCAGTTTGCCTGATTAATAGCATGCATCTTTGATTCAGCGATGCTGCATGCTGTGCTGTATCTATATTTTTTTTGATTGATTGATGTGTCATTTAGTCTAACGCGGTATAGTTATTGTGTTACAGCATGTGTCAGTTTAAAGGTCAAGTCGCACGAAAAACAATATTGGCTAAATATGTGTAGAATGTAACAGTAATTAATAATAAGCTGATCTAATGAAATGGAAACATCGCTTTGAAGTAATTTTCAGAGAATTATGTTTTGCCAGTTGAACTCACCCGAACGTGCCATAATAACTGATAATGTCACGTTCTTTACGCTTTGTTGGCAAACTGACATTTGCATTGAAAACAGTAAATTCATCGGTTTTCTCAGAATAATGTCGGATTTATAGTACGAGTAATGACGCATTGTTGACATCAGAAATTACGTCATTGTTAATCTGTTCACTATTAGAGGTGTGCGATTAGTAAAACTAGCAATGTGCTGGAATATTATGGTTTTAGTGGGTTAGCTATTGATGAAAAATGTAGCCTTTTTGAGGCTATTTGGCAGTAAATTAAGCTGCATTTGACCTCAAGGCAATAAAGCTAGTTAGCAACTCTTCTGCAACTGACGTCACAGTTCTGAAAATGGTCAAAGTCATGAAAATGGAAAAATTGAGTACTTTTTAGCTGATTTTTGGAGTATTAAAATGTATTAGCAACCAGAAGAATTATGAATATTGACAAATTATCATTTAATTAAGCTGATTAGGACTTTATAACAGTTACGTAAAATGATGAGACTTGGACTAACTTAGTAATGTTTTGTGACTGTGACAAATTTGGGACATTTTTCTGTATTTCTCATGGCAGTCAATTTTTTCAACATTTTTATTTGTGGTTTAATTTCTTTTATTTTGCTCCAGAAAGTCACATAATTTTACTGCTGCAGATTCACTTGACATAACTGAAAACGTTGGCTAACAAAAATAGCTGAAAGTAGGAAGTAATTTAGATATGCAATAGACTTAGTTGACTGCCAGTTTTTAGTGCACTGAACAGTGACCAAAATGTTACTCATTATACTGTAAAGCCAGAACCAAGTATCATCTCTGATTTATATCAGGCAAAGTCCCTGAGCTGAAAGCTGTTTGAGGCAGGAGTAAAGATAAACATGTGTTTGGGATGTTGCACGCAATGGTTGTGTGCAGTCAGCCTCGGCTGCCGGATGGTGTGCCACCTCCAAGCATCCCTGCCCTCGATGTGCAGTGGATTGAGACCACACAGAAGAAGGCTGCTCTGAAGCTGGAAAAGCTCGACATGGATCTGAAGAACTACAAGAGCAACTCGATCAAAGAAAGCATTCGGTAAACACAGTTTGTGCTGTTGTCGATCCAGTTCTTTCGTAGAAAGTTGTTGCTGCTTGTTAATATATGTTTTAGGTGTTTTTGTATTTGTTTCTGTTTTTTAGCTACTAAGCAAATTCTGACATAACTTGACAGAAGTTTGATTGATGAGTGTTATTATATAATCTGTATACTAAACAGTAAATGGAGAATGTAACTTTATGAGATGACTGGGTACAATGTGAGTATTTTGGAAAGTTGACTCACTGTGCATTTTTTTATTCAGATCTTCAGGCAGGGAATAGATGCCAATTTTAATGCTACTGTTTATTTTCAGGTTGGCAGAGATGAAGAAAATGGTTATTTGTTTGGTAAAATTGTTACAGCTGTCATGGCACAGTGCGGTTTATTTGTTTGCATCAAAGTTGCATGATATATGATACACTTTCATATGTATAGAGGATTTTGGACAGTTGATAAAGTTGGCATGTGTAAGGTTTGTTTGTTGTATAGTCGCGGCCACGATGACCTTGGTGATCACTACCTGGACTGCGGTGACCTTGCCAATGCACTCAAGTGTTACTCACGAGCACGTGACTATTGCACCACGGCACGTCACCTCGTTAACATGTGTCTCAATGTTATCAAGGTGATGATGTCACTGATCCAGATTTGTCTAGTTGCCTTCACCGCTATGTTATGTCTTTGAGTCTGTTTGTTTATATCCAAGATAGCTGGAAAAGTTAATTAACGGATTGTGATGAAATTTAGTTCGAAGGTTCCAGGATTGTGCATGGCCCATACAGGAAGTGTTTATATTTCGGTGGTGATCCAGAGTCTTTCATAGATTCTCGATTACTAACTAGGAATCTTTGCCTTTAGGAGATAGGATCTAAACTGACACTTTATTGTATTTATGAGATAGCCACTCCATTCTTGAGGGAGGTTTTATTGCTTTTGGTTATTCTGTGGAATTAATAATGAGTTGTGTACGAAATGACAGAATGTGTAGGCATTGAAGTAGCTTGTTTAGCCTAATTAGTATAAGTTATTTTGACCACAAACAGATGCATTCTGGTATATGTTTTTAGCGAGTACCATCATGAAATTGTGTGTAATGAAGCTCTTTGGCGGTATGAATTTGGACAGAGTTTCTATCTGAAAGCGGTACATATATCTGCCGTGGCGAGTTCACCACGACATTTGCCTAATGACATTTAAATGTACACTTGAGCATTCGACTGTATACTCCCACTGGACCTGCACTCACAGTACAGCCACAGCGCCGACGGCAGCTGTCAGCCAATGTAGCTGGATACGCTGCAACTTGTGATGTTGATAAACTAGCTCAACACAGATGACTTTTAGCACTCGGATGGAAAGGAAAAGAATTTTATCAGTTACAACTGACCACTGACTGTGACTAATTGATAGCACAACAGACGTGGTCCGCTGACGGTTCTGGACATGCACCCCGGCACCTCGCAGCACAGATGGCAGGGAGACTGCTATAGCTGTGCTTCGAGTCTCAGTCGGGGTTACCATTTTTGGTATATAACAACCACCCCGAATACCGCTCGGGATTACCGCTGAGGAGGTTAATGGCCTATCATAAGTGACCGCGATAAATATATAGTCATCAGCAGTAACATTTCATATTAAAACTAATATTTTTATTAGCTGTCTGTTTACTCTCCTTACTAGTTGATGTTAACTAGATATTGGTGGTGGCCACCTTGAGAGATAACTTTAGGCTATTTTGCATTGGTTGATTTGTCTGCTTATGTCTTTGGGTGCAGTATATGTCAGATTGGCTGAGTGATTTAGCTTATTGTGTGGCATTTATAGCATCAACTGTCAGCAGGTATTTGCTGTGTGCTGATATAGGTCAGCATCTATCTGCAGAACTGGCCACATGTAACAACATACGTCAGCAAAGCCGAGACGACACCGTACTTGATGGAGGTAGTTCGATTGCTCCACTACTTACTACATATTTGCTGATTTCATTTCATGAAGTTTGTTCTACATTAGTATGAAATTTTTAGCTGCTGATGTATTTCAATAGTTGTATTGGGCTTCAGTGCACCTGCAGCAGTTGATAATTTTCTGCTGTGCTCGTGCTTGGGGTTAATTAAGTATGCAGTGTCTCATGTTCCATTACAAACTTATTCCTATGTTCTCTAACTAGCCTCTAACTGTTTCCCAGCCTGAGAGCAGCACTTGTATAAAACTAAATAACTTAAACCCCATAACCTCACACACTAAGACGTTATGTTGTTTATTATGTCCCAGTGGCCCTGATCATTTAAAGTCTAAGTCGCACGAAAAACGATATTGGCTAAATATGTGTAGAATGTAACACTAATTAATAATACGCTGATCAGTTGAAATGAAAACATCGCTTTGAAGTAATTTTATCACAAGTATGTTGTGCTAGCCAAACTCATCCGAACGTGCCATAAATACTGATGACGTCACTCACAAGATTCTAGGTTATAACAATTACGTAAAATGATGCGACTTGGACTTCAAGATGTTGCCAAGTTATAGACATTGCTGTGAGCTGTGATGGGCACACTGTAAAATGGTGCACTGTGCAGCTTCACATCAGAGATTTATAGATTTAGCAAGTACAGAAATCTGCACCTACGTTGAGAGTTTTTCCGCAAGCCGGTGATTGTTGACTGTGTTGACAGCCAAGCAGGGAAGGCAGCCAAGCTGTGGTCACAAAGCTGAATGTTGCCGCAGGTCTTGGTGAACTCATGTGCTCTAAGTACAAGGCTGCCGCTCGACTCTTTCTTTCCGCCAACATCGATCACTGTGACTTTCCCGAGGTAATGCCTTTTTGGCCTTTTTTACTACTATAATTATTGCAATGAAAGAGATTATAGTGATGCTGACACGTTAAGTCCAACTTACACCTGTCGTGCTCTGTTGTGAAGCTAATTTATATTTTTTTACCAGCTTTCTGTAATACACACTGGCGACCAACAGCATTTTGTTTTGAACAGTGTTTCAAGTGTAAATTGTCGTGTTTTGTTTGCAGTTGATTTCGCCAAATAATGTTGCGACGTACGGCACATTGTGTGCACTGGCGACATTTGACAGACAGGAAATACAGCGCCATGTTTTAAACAGCAGGTTAGACTCATCTCAGTCTAAATATTTCTTGAGAATTATGCTTATAAAGCAAATGGGCATTTGTTATATGCAAACTGTGCCCTTTGCTGGATTTTCTTAAGCAATCCAGTAACTTGCTTTTCGTGAGCTATATAACCTGTAAGTGCTTTTACGATGGTATGAGATGGAGCTTTTGTCGACATAGTCATTTGGTAAATTTTAGGCATTATGGAGCTGCTGTTGTACTAATAGTGGAAGGATGGTCTTACATTTTTGTATGTAACTGATATTCACTGAAGCAAATTTGGGAGACACTTCGCAATATATTTCATCTGGCCATCTGCATGTGTCCGCGTGTGCAACGGCTAATGTGTGATGCACTGTGGCTGTTTGCAGTTCGTTCAAACTGTTTCTCGAACTTGAGCCGCAGCTTCGTGAAATTGTGTACAAACTGCACGACTCGAAGTATGCATCCAGCCTCAAACTTCTGGATGAAATGAAGGTTTGCGCAGCATTGCTGATAATATCTGCTTCCACTGAAAATATATTGTGTACTGTGTGTTATTAATCAGATTTTTTAATTCTCTGTTACAGACTGCCTGTTTCTTCAGTGCTTTAATGGCGTTGATTGCAAGAAGAGGGCATTTAGCATTAAATAGTGCCACCTTGCATTTTCCAAATGTATTTTGTCTAGCAACCTAATCTGGAGTAAGCATGCAAAGTTAGCCCAGATGAACCAAATACAAGAATTGAATTTAGTATTAAAGTAAACACTGGCTCTCAGGTTTGTGTTTGTGTTGTATTGTTGCAGGACAGTTTTATCCTGGACTTGTATCTTGCAACACATGTAGAAGCGTTGTATTCACAGATTAGAAACCGAGCTCTCTGCCAGGTGACTGACTTTGTGATTATTGTTTCTGTTGTAGTCATTCCAAGCAGTGCATGGCACTGAATGGCCTATTTTGTGCTGATGTGCCGTTAAGAAACTACTCACTCACCCCCAAGCAGTGCAGATTGCGTATGCTCTGTTACTAACATAATATTTTCAGCACAGACACTTCTGTATTTGTCTGCATTAATGGTACATAATTCACGATGTTGCATTTGTAAATGACCACATTTCATTGCAGGGTTATATGTGATATGATCATATACAATATACAAATACACTGATATTGTGTAACTTTTAGTAGTATAATATTTCATCTACTCTGCTGTTATGCTATTTTCTGCTGCTCCATCTGTTGTTGGTCATCATGTAAAGATTAGTGCTCTCAAAATAGCTTGCTGTATTCGCGACGGAGCACTTGTAGATGTTTGCAGATTTTATTTGTCACTTTGTGCTATGTAGTATTTCAGCCCATATTTGTCGGCGGATATGGTGAAGATGGCGCAGGCCTTCAACACATCGGTGACAGCTTTGGAAGAAGAACTGATGCAGCTTATTCTCGATGGCAGGATTAGTGCACGCATTGACTCGCACAACAAGGTATGAACAGTTAAACACAAGCTTTTTTGGAGTTTGTATTTATATTGTTGATGCCTACCATGCCTATGGGATAGCTCTCAAGATAAGAAGCCATAAGTTGGTGCGTGGTGCTTTTGTGAACTTGCGTGCTGTTAATGCTTATGTCGATAAAGTGATATATGTTGTCTAGAAAGTTAATAAATGAAGTTGTGTTGCTTGTTTTGTCTTGTTGTAGAATAAAATGACTACTTAGCAGTTATTATTCTTGCCTTGTTGCTGTGTAAACTGTTCGTTTCTACCGTTTGTTTATTTGATTAATCTAAATGTGTGAAGTATTAGCTACTTGTGTTTACACTTTGACTGTCAAGTCTTTGATGTTGTAGTTATCTTTGCTGTTTTTTGAAGAATTAAGCATTTAGTAAATTTTAGGCATTGCATGTTTTGACCGTTCTAGGTGCTGTATGCCAAAGATTTAGATCAGCGAAGTATTACTTTTGAGAAAGCGATGGCAATGGGTGAAGAATATCAGATGAAAAGCAAGGTATTGCTTGCTTGCTTTGGTTGATATACTGATTTTGCTTTGATGATTCCATGTTTATTTGTTATTGTGTAAATAATTTGTAGTTTTTACAACAGTGTGAATTGTAATTATAAACTCGACTAAAATGCAACATTTGTACCTATCAGGTCAGCTGCTCCGTGCAACAGGATGTGCTTACGATATTCAGTACTAGAGCTACAGCTTCGTAATCCATTATAACAAAACCTGAGGCCATTTATTTCAATATAATAAATTTCTCAGATATGCCTTGGGACTGCTAGATGTTACTGGCATGTCAGATCCAGTGTTGTATTTTTGCATTTAAATTGGGTAGATTGTTTGGCATAACTTGTAGGCTCTGGTGTTACGGGCAGCTGTCGTGAAAAGTCAGTTACAAGTGAAATCCGTGAGTACTCTTCTGTCTTTTCTTTAACCATCAAAATGTATGTGCATTCAGGGCCTTACTAATGCTTTTAAATAACTTGCATTCAGTCACCTGGGAATAATTGTCTTTTTGCAGTTTAATGTTTATAATTTTGGTCAATTTTCAATATTTTCCTTCTACTGCCAAGCCAATATTTTGAAAGAACTGTTGTAAGATGAGATGATTATCTCAACATAGTCCAGACCGTTAAGGCCAAGAAGTGATTAACATTTTTTGACGTTATTTTGTTCTTTACGGGTTGCAGCTGCTGCATTTAAGGACCTGTAAATGCTGCAAAGTGTTATTATTTTGGCAGTTAATGCATTGCAGTACTGGCAGATGCTGAACTATGGCAGTCAGTGTCATTTTGCAGTTTTTTTCTTTAAATCTAGATTATTGTTTCTCCTTCATTTATCTATAAGCTAAGCAACTTATATGGACAGGCCAAAAAATTTCATAGTTGTCATAGCTGTTTGTCATATGATAGTAGAATTAAAGTGCAGTGGTAGAATTTTGCAGTGTTGTGTTTGTTGCGCCTAGATGGCAACACGCGAAGGCGGACAAGATGCGACGGTTGTGCCACCAATGAAACCAGCATACGCTGGTCCTATTCCTGGCCCCGGCTGGTAGCACTGTTCCATTGCTGTGACAGAACAGTCGGAAGCTGTTGTTTGTTTGTTGAATAATTTGGTTTTGCCAATTGCTGCAGTCGGATCTGATGACACTGATGTCGAGCATTCCTTGTTGCTGCTCATTTCTTATGATAGCACACCGATCATTTGTGCAGATTCTTTAGTGGTTTAATGTGCTGTTGGCTCAGCCTGCATCATGTTGCTCACTGATTTCCCTGTGAAGTTTGTGCGTGTTAGAGTTTGCGCTGTAAACAAGCGTGCAGTCAGTTTAGAATGTCTGGTATGTGTGCAAAGTGAAGTAGTATTCTTGTCGGGGACACAGATATACACAACTGTGATTGTACAAAAGTTCTGAGTGGACATACAAAGCTTCTTCTTTTTGATAAGGTTTATGTTCTTGCCATGAGAACATAACTATTTCAGCAGCAGAATTGTTTGCCATTGCCGTGTTATATAATGCAAAAATGCCACTGTCATGCCATTGCCATGTTATAATTTCCTTAGCCACACGCATACTGCTTAAGGATTTAAAATTGTGACATGGTTACGTATTGAACTAAATGTATCATTCTTTACTGTTCTGCAGTGATACTTCGCAAAATATTTCGTGATTTAAAATTATATCAAGTTTCACAAGTACCAGATCAGTAATGATCTCTTGCCTGGCCACTGTTTCGGCTGCATTATTTGAGATCTACTGCCTCTCCACTATCCCCAGAATTAGGCCATTCAGAATTGGGCCATTTTATTTATCACGAAATGGCCTATTTATTCAACGAAATATAGCACCCTTCCACTGCTGAAGCATTATATAATATATGACTGTGTGTTGTTCGTAGTTCTGCTGTTTCTTGTGTGTAATTTATTTGAGCATGTTCAGGAATGATTTTTCACTTTGTCCTATTTATTGAAAACTTCATTGCTGTAGGAATTTGATGTCAGCAGTGTAAACACCATCACTGATTGTTTGTTTTCGTTACTGTCATTTTTAGACACCTTACAAATTTATCCACTACTATTATTATTACCTTAAGTTCTGTGTTTTTTTCAAATGTGTACAGTTGTGAATAATATTAATAAAGTGAACATGAATATACAGCAAAGAATGACGTGAAATGTAGTATGGCCTCTTGAAAATTAGTTTGAAAAAGTACATATACCATAATGATAACTGCAGTCACCAGAAAAGGTGACACTGATATAAACAGTATGAAGAGATATTTCTTGCCACCGTAGTCGTTAAGTGATATATTGTGCTGTACTGATGTCATACACTTTTGAAATCAGTTCATTTTGTGATAATTCAGTCTATTTAGGCAAAATAGCTCAATTGAGAGCTGTGCGGAAAAAGATTAAGGAAACTGGAGTTACAGCATCATTATTCTCTGTGGAATAATATTTACATGTTCCCGGTTGCTTCTGTCTTTATACCTGGAGGGCGCAGCTTGCACCCAGTGAAAAATAGGGGGGAAGTTTTGATAAGGTTGTAGATCAAAACTTCCTCCCTATTTTCACTGGGCAAACTACACCAACACTTTAGCAGAGGGAAGAAACCCAAAATAGACAAGAAAACTTGAGTCAGAAATGGGGGGAGCCTGAGCCCAAAACGGGGGGGGGAAGTTGCACCCAATTTCGATTCCAGATTTGGGGAACAGAAGCCACTGCATGTTCCTCCAGATTCTATGATTAATGGAAGGCAGGCGTCATGCTGTTGAAATGTATGGAGGCCCAAGAAATGCCAGATGATAGAGGGACCAAAGGTTCCAAGTGCCATAGCCGAAGTGCCAAGACGGGGGGGAGTGGGTAGGGTCTTGGGAGGGGTGATGTAGCTCATCCCTAGTACATGGGTTCGCAGGCAGCCCCAGAAAATTTTTTAAATCAACGTTGAAATTGCACATTTTTCATGCATTGGAGTATATACAGGGTGGGCCAAAAAAATGGCACAGTTTTTTGTATACCTCATAACTTCACCAAATATTAACCGATTTTCAAAATTCTTTCACTGTCAGAATCAGGAGACAATTTTTAATGAAACTGTCACTAGATATCCCACCACACCTCAAATGTGTCGCTACACTACCTTGTGAAATATCAGAGGACGCGCTCAAGCCTGCAACGCCACTGACCGGTTGCTTGATGAACGTTGATCGAGCCTGGCATGTGGCCCCCAAACAACCCAGACTTAAATTCAGTTGATTATGCTGTTTGGGATGCCCTTCAACAGAGGGTCTATCAATGTTGACGATTTACGACAGTCAATTAGCTAAAAAAAACATTGTCGCTGAGTGGGGCAAAGTGCCACAGCGTTTAGTTGATTGCGCCATTGGTCAGTGGCGTCGCCGGTTTCAATGCGTCGTCCAGCAGCAAGACGGATACATTGGAAATTTGATGTGAAAGCTGTAAAGATGTGATTTTTAGACAATAACTGAGACAACAAGCGCGTTGTTTCTGTTGTTAATATTTTAAAATGTGTTGTTACAAAAGTCGTCTTGTTTTGTTATTTTTGAGACACTGACATTTCACAAGGTAGTGTAGTGACACACTTAGGGTGTGGTAGGATTTATAGTGAGAGTTTTATTGCAAATTGTCTCCTGATTCTGAC
>Ga0209367_1002138_pt1 | contig 25725 bp, 25 predicted proteins | sample WorMetLIZISLAND2_FD_187412 | JGI IMG/M metagenome (GOLD analysis project Ga0209367, IMG submission 187412) | Marine gutless worms symbiont microbial communities from Max Planck institute for Marine Microbiology, Germany - Olavius geniculatus... ... | reverse complement strand
GCTAACCCCCTACCCCACCCTTTCGACGGGCCTAGTACTGAATGTTGTAACCGTGATTATGGTACAGATCGAAAACAAGACTAAACGCAATTTGCCCACGAGAAATGCGTCATATTTGTAATTTTGTACGCAACAATAAAAATAGGATAAAAACGATTTAAAAAATAAAAAAAAATGAAAAATTTTTTTAAAAACATAAAACATGTTTTTTTAAACTGATATAAAAAAAACATAAAAAATGTTTTTACATCTATGCAACAAGGCTCGTCAGTGAGACAGTGACTGCGGCTTGTGACAATTGAGTAATGTGTAGTGAGTAGTGAGTTTGAACTTTGAGGACAGAATTTGATACATTTCTTTATTCACGTATGCAGGTTGTGATGTAATCTAAGTACACTGTATATTTCGTGTAAGTTTAACTCGATATATTTTTCGCATTAGGTCTACACGTCTACAACAATTAACTGGGTTTAGCGGCAACGGATTCCCGGGAATTCTCAGTAATCCCGGAAACGACTTTTCCCGTTCCCCATCTCGCGGGAATGAAAAAAAAAATCCCACGGCAATGCAAACCCTAGCATGGTGTGTGACGCAGGACTGGAGCGTTTGCAGCAGTTACTGGACGCGCTGACGGACGCCGGTGATGTGCTGGTACAGCACGTCTACCGAGTGGTCGACGCTGACGACGCGTTCCAGACACTACAGCGTCTCAGCCGTCACGACGACGAAACCAAACACATCCTCATTGACTTGCCGACGCCAGAGTGTGAGGAGCTGCTTAATAGACAGGTAGCTGCCTGCCTAGAAACTAGCTGTTGCTGTTCTATCGTTCAACTGATCGATCGAGCAATCAATCAACCAATCAATCTTTTTATCAGTCAGTCAGTAAATCGATTAAGAATTTAAGAACTGTTTTAAGAGCAGAGTAAACTGAGATATACTGCGGTTATTGAATAATCCAAACGCTTGTGATTCTGTTTTGCATTTATTTTTTACAAGGTAGTGGAGCTACGCAGTTAAGACTAAGTTATGGTGGGATACTTAATAATCACACTAATAGAACTTTTTTTACAAGCTGTTCTGGTCAAAGAATTTTGCTGAATATAATGGACAGTAGTTTGAGGCTTGTTTTCTGGCTTACCTTGTATTACACTGCAACGTTCTGTGTTCTGAGAAACGAACGAACGAACGAACGAACGAACGAATGAATGAATGATGATAATTACGAGTATTTAATGATGCTGATGATGATGCTGAACAAATGATAAATGTTTCAGAGGAGAGATACTCGGGGTATGCAGCATCATTATCTCATCGTCGGACTGGTCAGTATTTATAATTATTATCCCTATCTGATAAATCTGTTTGTAGCATCAGTTAATTAATATAAAATAAAAGCATAAAAATATAAAAGTAAAAATAATAAAAATGTGTTTACCATGTCATAGTTTGCTGTATGTTTAAGGCTAATTTGATGTATAGCGCCCTAGACTTATGTTTAAATCGGTTTCAAACCGAAATAAGTGTCAAGTTTTGTGTCGGAAAATAATAATCATTATCATTATTATTATTGGATATCAGTAGCCTATTAATAATCAAATAATAATAATGATGATTTATTTAGTAGTCTTATTAAAGAAAGCTGTACTTTTTTAAAAGCAACAACTGAGTAAAAAGAGAAAAATGACTGTAAATATACCATCTTTATATTCGACTAGGGCAGTATAAATGTTTACTTACTTATGACGGACGTAGCTGTTTAGTGCGCAAAATCTCCTTCAGTCTTCACTGATCTGTGGCAGGGTATGAACGACATAGACCTTAGTTCGTTCAGTTACGGGGGTATGAACGTGACGGGTTTTCGTATCGTCGACGCGACCAACCAAACCGTGCGCAATTTCCTCAGCGGCTGGGAGAAACTCGACGCCAAAATGTGGCCGGGAGCCGGCAGCAAAAAGATCTCCGTGAGTTTTGCGATTCCTATAATTTCTGAATATGGTTTTATTTACATAAAATAAATTTCTACACATGTGTGCTTATTCAGGTTTGTTTGAAAGGTGTTACAGCTATTTGATGTGGGCGGGCGCGGTACGGTATTTAATGATTCACAATTCTGTCTCCTAGTTTATGTATAACATACCGGCACGTGTCGCTAAAGTTAGTTAGTCGCGACGTTCCCGCTTGGTGTTGTGCTGATTGGGTGGTTTATCGCCACGATGACCATTTATGCTCTGTTATTGTTGAGTGTTTGTAGTTCATCTTTTTAGTGAGATCCAGAAACTGCTAACGATGTCTCTGGTACCATGCGGCAAATAATTGCCAAAACGTTTTCACGTTCAAGAGGTCGAAGAAGCACCCTAATTTTTGCCCCTGACCCATTGACTAGGGGATCTTTTCCTGGACCCCGCTGGGGGTTAAGCCTCAAGACTCCCATTATGCGTTCGCGCTATACCACGTTCCCGCTTACCATGCCCTCTTCGCTTTTACCAGCTTCTGGATTTGCCAGTGCACGGGGTGGCGGCCAAAAATGCGACGAACTGAACTGCATATTGACGTATTGCAGCTCAGTTATACCCCGTTTACACGATCGACCAAACATCGAGCAAACATCAAGCAGGCCGAATGGAACCCCGCCCCTGGCTTAAATGTAAGTCTAGGTTTAGCCCACAGTTGATCACGTGTTATATAGGCCTTCCAATTACAACTCGCTCGCCCTCCTAATTAGCATGCTAATTACCATAGCTCGTCGAGCTAGCTGGATGAATGCTAGCGTTTAGCAAACATCGAGCAGACGTCGAGCAGACGTCGAGCAATTAGCACGTGTACTTTGAATACATTTGCTCGACGTTTGCTTGATGTTTGCTTGATCATGTAAACGGGGCATTAAGTTTAATTCTATCGTTTTGTGCACTTCTTTACAACGGTCCTATCGTGTACAGACGGAGGCAGCGTTGGCGGTGGACGCACTGAACGTGTTGTACCGAGGCGTGGCCAGACTTCACGCGGCTAACCCGAGCGCGTTTAAACACACCCTGCGCGACAACAAGTTCTACAACAACGGCAGTGAGGGCATTGACTGCGACGCCGAGCCCGTGGATGTGTGGAGACATGGCAACGAACTCATGAAAGCCATGAGACAGGTACGCGTTTATATATACTATGCTGGGTTCTTAACGTTTAGTTTTCAGCCTTTTTAAACATTAAAAGTTGATTTGTGAATTACAATGATTTAAAATAATTACATGCAGAGAGTCTGACTGTTATGTATTGATATTGACTGTTTAAATCTATACAGTGTCACCATTGTGATATAATACAGTTGGGGTGCTTTGATTCTATCGTATTATTTTTAATAACGTTTTGACATACTCATTAGGTTTTGATATAAATATGTGCAGAACAAACTAGCAATTTATATGGTATGTCATTTTGTCCATATAAACAAATGCAGTAGCATTTTAAGCAAAATAATATAGGGGACGTTTTTATGGCCCACTCTGTAGTTTCCCTCTTGTTGTTTGTTCGTTAGGTGATTTGCTTTTTTCTGTTGTCATTGAGTGACGAAATAAAGTTGAATTGTAAGAGATAGCCTTGTTCTGGTTATAATTATGTTGCTGGTTACTAATGTCTTTGATGTTTCAATGTATTTAGTTAACATAGCCTACATAAACGGCAGCAGGCTCAATTATACCTTTGCCTAAAGAATCTTGCATACAAACAGACTGATTGAAAAGCATAATTATTTTTCTGTTGATGGATTTAGTGATTGACAGATTGATTTATCGATTGATTCGTTGATTTAATGTTGATTGTAGACGTCTGTGTTGTTCTTTACTGCGCATGCGTGCTTAGGTGGAATTTGCGGGTCTGACGGGTACAGTAAAGTTCGACAAACATGGTCTGCGCCGCGACTTCAGGCTGGACGTGCTCGAAGTCAGCCTCAACCGAGGACTTGCTCAGGTCTCACGCATAGTTGTGATAACTGTTAAGATAAAAATTAATAAAACTTTAAAACTCGTTTTTGTGAAAGAAATTGAAGAAAAAACAATTGCAAATTCTTTTGACGTATTGACATAGGCCTATTTATACGCTTGAATTAGACAAAAGACCTTATGATGATGACGATGATGATGATGATGATGATGAAGAGCGAATCAACTTTAGCGTGGCGTTAAGTCCTTAGACTACAAGGACACGAAACAATAAGCCTAAACAGTGAAGTCACGTAATAGTAGTCAGTTCAATGAGACGTTGTTAGTCATGACTGTAAGACCAGGCAAAAAGTTCGGTTTTCAGTCTGCTGCGGAAAACTTGCAACGACGGAGACGACCGGACCGACTCCGACAGACTGTTCCAGACCGATGCAGCAGTCGCTGGAAAGGTGCGGTCGCCAATGGTAGAACTCACAGTGCATGGAACGACCAGCACTGATCCAAGTAATGGATGCGTTCGAGCCTCGAGGCCAGTATTATCGTCAAGGCCAAGGCGAAAACAACTAAGTAAATAAAAAAGTTAAGTATGTTTGACAATTTTATACTGCGCATCAAAACCCAGCTTAATCTTATTCGACCCATAATGAACCATAAAATGCTCAGAAAAAACACAGTTTTAATGTTTTGGTGGATATATCATACAAATATTAAAAACTTATTGCACAAAAACATTTATTACAAATGACTATAGGTCAAGACATCGAAGCCAAAGCACCTTTTGGGAGCCAAGGCCGAGGCTAAGACCATGATTTTTTTCGTCCTCGAGCTGTCTTTGAGGTAGATGTCAGCAAAATGAGTGGACTGCTGTTTTATGGGAAAGTTTAACGAAAGTTTGTCACAAAACACGAGGTCTGACAGGTTATTGTTAGGTGACTGAAAGTCTTCGATTTGTTGTGAATTTGCTGTACAACATGCAGTACAACATGTTGTACAGCAAAAGGTAAAGGTAAGAAGTAAAGGTGTCAATTTGTATAGCGCATCTCGCGTACAACGCCTCTAATGCGCTTTTCGTCACTAACCCGAGCCGCCAGCCGCACGGCCACCACGTGCAGCCTGCAGACACAGGCTAACGCAGCGGCCGGCTAGGCAGCCCCAGTCAGGTGTACTAAGGTCACCACCTTTCGTAACCCATATAAATGAGTTAGTGCTCATTTTACCGTCCCACAGCAAGTTGTATAACGATCACTCAGCAAGTCGCACCACTTGCCGTACAACGAGGCCAGGGTAAATCGAAATGACGAAGTCGGAGCCCGTCAGTCAGACCTGGGCTGGTTTCAATGCGCAGCATGGTCGACGGTCCAAAGGTTCCGTCAAGGAACTTGGCGCTGATGTTGAACGTGTAGATGAAGTCAGGCAGCAGGTGGTCAACGTGGCGCCTCTGTTCCTCCTTGGCCGCGTAGAAATTGTTGCTGGCGGCGATCGTCGTCTTGGCAATATCACCGCGCTCAGTGTGCGTCTGCTTGTGACCGTCGTACTCCACCTGAGTCAGAGTCACAACAAGCATCAACGCGTGTCTTAATACCCGATCAGGCCCTATCCCGGACAAAAAAATGTAGAGCCCTCCAACAAATCTTCTGGCATCAGTGTACAACAAAAAATTTGAGCTAATGCTCACGAGACGCGCGAAAGCCTATAGCAGTTCCTGTTCGTAAACTGTCAGTCTATCTCCAGCCACTTCGTCGCGACTTTTGCGGGGGTATCGCTGTTTGATGCCCTCATGCGCAGGTTTTTTTGAACATAGAAAATCGAGACTTGTACCATCGAAATCTACGTTCAATGCTGAAAATTTCATACGCAGCTTGTCTATGTTTATCTCAATTGGTTTCTGCGCAATTCGCTCTTGAAATGCGTATCGCAGCCCGAAATCGCCAAAAACCATTAAAAACCCCATTTTAGCGTTCAAGGTCATCCAAGGTCATTGAATTCGGTGGCAATCGAGAGCCAGTGTACGACTTTCTATTAGTGGTTAACAGTAACCAAGGCCCTATCTTGCACCGTTATTGAGATAGAGCGACTTATTAGCTAAAACTCGCAAATTTTTCCCACCCCCTCTCATTTAGCGCCCTCGTTCGGGGTGATTTCCTTCGAATTTATAGAAAAGCTTTACGGTTCCTGAAACTAGAGTCTTCCAGGCAGCCGACGGTAAAGATTTGATGATCCTAGCTTGCACCTTTTTTGACTGATCCACCCGTGTGACAGACAGACGGACGGACAGACGGACAGACGGACGGACGGACAGAAATGCGATGGCTAAGACGCGCTGAAAGCAGTAGCTGCTTTCGCGCGTAAAAACCGTACCACAAGTTCAGCGAAAAGATATGTATTTACAATTTACATCATAGTTTGTCCTGTTCCAACATAGTCTCCTGCAACTGAAATGCACATGGTCCAGCAGTTCTTCAAAGCTCGGATTCCTCTGTGGAAAAAAAATTGATCGTCGTCTTCCGACCAGCAATTTGCCGTGCAGATTACAAGGGACATTCAGCAAGTTTGTAGCCAGATATAGATGGACATTATAAATGTCACTGAAACTGTGTTAGTGGTTAATAGTTTAGTAAGATCTAGTATTGCACACCTTATTGGGCTATAATTGGAATTCATGAAAGAACGCATATTTGCTGACGACGGAAATGTAGTCTGCATAGCAAATTGCTAGTTGGAAAACCAAAATGAAAAATTTTTCTCTGATGGAAACTGCGCTTCGTAGAACCACTGCATTATAAGCAATTATTCTGTTGTAAAACAACTATGTTGGTAGGTAACAAAATATCGTGCATATCTTTTTAGGTCAACTATATCGGTTTATGCACTTTTTGACTGCCGCTCGTACAATGGTTAGGATTAGGGTTTAAGCTATAAGTTGGGCACGATGGCAAAACTAGTCCCCGATATGTAATATTAACAATGTCAGCAGGCGCGTAAATGGTCGTTCTGCTATTGTCATGTCTCTGTAACAAGAGGGTGCGGCCGTTGAGGGGCCGCCCGCTATGGGGCCGTCCCATATCTATATTTCCCTATCTTTACTATGGGAATTTCGTTTTCGTACGAGTTAAGGCTCACGTACCTGAAACGATACGTAAAAAGAAGTAGGCACGGGACAGACGGACGGACAGACAGACGGACAGGATCTATACATGATGGGGCCTCCTTCTAGGAAGGACGGCCTCATAATAAACGCACACAGTAGCCTATGCGTACTTTGTATTTGGCGACGCCCGGTCTCGAGGGAGGTTTCCATTCAAGTAGAACTCTACTGGCGTTGATAATTCTCGCACGGAACTGCTGCACTGCGTTCTGATGCACTGCACGAACACACACAAGCGACTGATCGCCAGCCGGTGTATTATTCATGTCACTTTTTATTCATGTACGAATACGACGTAGTTCTTGTGCGGTAGCTGACGAGTTTGCCGAAAGATGGAAAACGCATATAAACGTAGCGAGATGGATCATCGCGGATTAACAAAAAGTATGCGCAAAGGACGAGCCGCGAAACAAAGTGAAAACACATTAGTCTTGTTCATTAGCATTGTTCTTGTCATGGCGTAGTTGGTAACGCGTCTCGGATGAGACAAAGTTACTCTACGCTGGGCCCGGTTAGTACTTAGATGGGTGACTGTCTACAGTACGGAGCCAGCCAACTAGGTCGACTCACCCTTCTACCTTCCGTAGGATGGTAAAATGAGTACTGGCGGTAGTCATGGCCATCGCTAGGAAAGAAACGGCGAGTTCTGCACAACAGTAGGCCCTGTGGCTAGGACTGCAGGCATACTGACTCAGTCGGTTAAAGGCGCTGGCTGTTCCGACCTGGGCTGTATGCTAGCTTAATTGGGCCCCGCCCTCGCCGGCTCAAAGTGCCGTCAAGGAAATGAGCTCCCACGCAATGGATCTAGCTGTCTATGTGGAATCTTCTTCTTCTTCTTCTTCTTGTTCGATTCAATTCAGTCCTTTACTTTTTTCGCCCATTAGCTGTCATAAAACACTGCAGACACTGCAGTGGGAGATGAGTGACAAAAGTGAAGCAGATACCCTGGTTGAGTCGGTTGGTGTAGGCAATGTCGGAGAAGTTGCTGAACTGTGCGTCGACCACGGACTTGGCGCGCACTCTGACAGCGTACGCAGAATGCGGCTCCAGATGCGTCACCTGTGTGTGGCACAGACGGGTAGAATTAAAGGTAAAGGTAAAGGTTGTCAATTTGTATAGCGCATCGTCGTGTATGACGTACACCTCTAATGCGCTTTTCGTCACTAACCAGAGCCGTCGATCGCACAGCCACCGCGTGCAGCCTGCAAACACAGCCTGGCGCACCGGCCGGCCAGGCAGCCCAGTCAGCTGTACAAAGGTCCCCACCTTCCTTAACCCATGTAATGGGTTACTACTCATTTAACCGACCCCGGAGGGATGGCAGGCTGAGTTGGCCTTGTTGGTTGACTGATAGCGGACACCGTACCCACAAAGTGGTCAAGCAGCCATCCATCAGTCTAACGCAGGATAAGGAAAGTCCGCCGGCCAGGACCGACGTTCTAACCACTATGCTACGCCACCAACTGTGAATTAATGCTCTTCTCAAGTGTGGACGGTGGATTTAAGCGTGGGTGGGTTCACTGGGAGTTGTTCGCAGTCGCACAGTTGTTACACAGTTCAGCCACCAGTCTTTTCAATAAAATCCATAACCACTTGCACTACCACTACCATCTCTTGCTCCCTGTTAAGTCAGTTGATTGTTCTCTTCATAACAGCCAACAGGCTGCAGCTGTTTAGCTCAGTGTGAATATAAACTGTTCAAAAAATCATATTTACAGGCTGTGCCAAAAAATGACCCAACTTGCTTTTGTCAGAATTTTGTCAAATCTGCACCAAATTTGATAATTTTGGGCATAGAGATAGCCAGGACAATAGAAGATGGAAAACGCATATAAACGTAGCGAGATGGATCGTCGCAGATTAACAAAACGTGTGCACAAAGTACGAGCTGCGAAACAAAGTGAAAACACATTAGTCTTGTTCGATTTAATTCAGTTCTTTTTCAGTAAGGCAAACTTAATGTCCACCTCACAATATTTATGTCAATGCACTACCGTGTGAAACGCAGATGCTCCAAAATGTTGCATAATGCTGAGTTGCTGTCTCTGTAAAAGTTCTAACGACTTAACTAAGAACATAATAAACTAAAATGTGATTTATTGCAAAATTATAAGTTTGTGTAAGAACTTGCTTCCTAATTGTCAAAATTTATGCCCAAAGTGTACACAATGGCTTAAACGAGACGCTACGACTGACAGCGGCATTAACGATCAACTGATCAAAATGCACAACACTCATTCATGGATAACATGTGTTTTGAGCTCATCAATCAGTTATTTTGTTCTCTGCTCTTTTTAGCGTAAATATTTAATACCACAAAATTATTACATCAAACGGCACTCTCCGTCAAATTGATAATAAAAAAGTGAGCAATCTGATACTGATAGTCACTGCGTAATGTATCAATTTGGAGCATCTGCGTTTTACACGTAGTGCGTTGACATAAATTAAGTGCGGTGGACACTGAGTGTACCTCACATAATTTCATCATCTTAGCTATCCGTGTACTAAAAATTATCAAATTTGGTGCAGATTTCACGAAGTTCTGAAGTTGGGTCATTTTTTGGCACACCCTGTACTGGTGCCTCATCATTGACTTATGATCTGTTTAGTCTCAGAATTATAAGTTATTATTTATGTGCAATTGAGTTTGTAATTTCATTTTTAGTGTTTTCTGTGTATGTTTGTTACACATATTAAAGGTCCGTGGACGCCAAAATTAACATATACATTTTATCCATTTTTCTGAAAGTGCAGAATTTTCCGATAGCTTTGACAGTAATATCGGCGCCAAGCGTTTTGTCAACACGGAAAAATTTACCTTTGAAGTCGACGATCTTCGAAAACGACGTAGAAAACGCGCTGCCATAACGGTCTGCGGTGACGTCAACAGTTTAGCCTATAGACGTCATGAATATTAATGGCCTAGAGTAGAATGCTGACGTCGTCGGCTAGGCCATTAATATTCATGATCTATATGGGCTAGGGTCATGACGTCACCGCAGGCACTGATAGATTAGAATATTTTGCATAACGTAACGTAATGCCGCATTTCGTTTGAATTCATGCATTAATTTCATATATTTATGAAGCTCAAATCGACATATTATATATGCGGAGTTAAATGTCCAATTTAAATCTACAGAAATTGCACGAGTGAGTTTGACCGTGGCCATGGACCTTTAATAAAATTATCGTTACTATCACCTGGGCCACGGTGTACGGTCCGACGTCCAGACGGCGCCACTGGTCCATGTCAGACGGCAAAGCCAGCTCACTGTAGTAGATGCGGTAGCCGGCGATGCCGTTGTACGCCGACGCATCCCAAGTCACCTCCATAGACGTCGGTGACGTCCGACGTACCTCAACGTTGCTCGGCGTCGGCACAGCAGCTGCAACCGCACATCATCCGTGGTCAAACTCAAAGTGAAATGAGCGAGCAAGGGAGCGCCTTGCTTTTTAGCCCATCACAATGTTAAGCCCCTTGACTGAAATGTCCTTGGTATGATGTCCCTGAACAACAGGAAAAGTAATGTTGACATACGTCGCATTCTTGGAGTAGCGTGTATCACGGACAAGGTACCCGAGGCTAGGCTGAAATGATATGGCTGATTGTGTCAAACAAACGTTCGTGGACAACGGAGCAGAGAAAGACAGAAAAAGATGGATCGACGTCGTCAAGTGCAATATTGAGGACTAGCGGCTCAACTTGGAAGACAAAGAATCGTGCTAAATGGAGAAAAAGAACGCGTGTGACTGACCCCACGCCTGCAGGATCCACAGCCTGAAGCGATAGAGTAAAGCTAAGTGCAAGGTAGAACATTTCTGCAACTGTTTTATCTTGAACGTAAAAGTCACATGGCTTCGGCTATAAGTCATTGGTGTACAACGGTATACAGGATCCGCAAGACACATCCGATCTAAGACGGATTGTTATCGCGCGCAAGACGTCCAAGAGAAAAACACCAAAAATTATAATATACAAAATTACACATCTTGCAAATTATTCATTTAATGTCTTACACAGCTGCTTTTTGGACTTGTATCAACTGGTAAGACTAGTTGCAAGTGGCGCATGCTTTCAATTTCAGGCAGAAACACATCACTCGGTGTCGGTTGTTTTTCGTCAAGTAATGATAATAGTAGGGCCTATTTTGCATCAATCAGGACCGCGTTACTTCAAGACCATGTTATGTGGACCATAGCTCAAAAGGCAGTAACCGCCAATGGACGTTATTTTAATTCCCATTCCCACGGAGATGTTCTTTTTATTTCCATTCCCGCGAGAATTCATCGCACTTCTCTACTGACGTACGTTGAGCGGCGAACGTCTGGAACGGCAGCTGGTTGCTCCAGGGCCCCGAGCCCTTGCCGGTGTAGGCGCGGATCTGGAAGATGTAGTTCGTGGTCGGCTCGAGTCCGTCGACGATGATGGACGTGTCGCTGGTGTTGGTCGTCCAGTCGTCGGCAGGGTTGACGCGGTCGTGGTACAACAGTTCATAGAGGACGATCTCTCCGTTGCGATGTTGTCTGGCCGGCGCTTCCCACTGCAGACGTACGCTCGACGAGCTCATTCCGATCGCCGTGAAGTTGAGAGGAGCGCCCGCAGGTACTGTGACACAAACTCACACGTCCAGCGGTGTCCTGGCACGAGGCAAATGCCCTCCTCAAATTATCCCTACTAAATTTTAACCTGTCAGAAAAATTTTTGTCCGAAAATACAAATCTGGGGCCGCAAATCCCCAATTTTAGGGAATTTGGAGGCAAAATTAAACTTTTGAACACCCATAGCCTAGTCTCTTCCGTTGCAAACTTGCAACTTTTTGTTGGAAAATTGCAAATTTCTATGCCCATTTTTTAAACCCACGACGCCGCTGAACACATTGGCCGCTTGTCCGCGATATCTGCTATGCGGCCATCCTATAGGCCGCATTACGCGTTTTGCCCGTCCGTCAGTCACTACGTCTGTACGTCCGTCTGTACGTCCGTCTGTTCTGTACCGGCTTCTGGCCCGTGTTTGTCGTCTATAAGGCGTCTCTCGCTGTTGATCAGTAAAAAAACATCAAACTGTGAAAACATGAAATGAAATAATAATGTAACGAAAAATTGCAACATCAAATAACTAAAAAAGAACGTTAATGAAATGCTCAAATAATTATCGACGACTGAAACACAACATACAAACACGGCATTACACGCACATGAACATGCACAACGCCATTTGTCGCCAGCGAATCAGACGCGCGTCTTGAACACTCAGACAATCATGACCATTTACAAATTACAGCACAGACTATGAGTGCATTATATTTTACATTCTAGACAGTGGTTTGTTTAATCGATACTAATTCCACGCTGGCTGACAGTCGGTCATGTGGTCTACACTGTCGTGTGGCGCTTACGCATCAATTCACCAAATCACGGGCTATCGACACGTTATCACACTGTCGACATAAGCAGTATGAATGCCAGCGTGGAATAATAGGCCTGTATCGCAAACCGTATATAATGTATAGGCCTAACATCATTCATTCGCGTTAAACTTTTCCGCCGCTGTACACTGCAAACAACAGCTGGCGGTCATTTTCGGCGGCGTGTGACGTCACGCATGACGTCATAGATGACTCACTTCCGTCCGTGGTCAACAGCGACGCGCTGGCCTGATCACCGTAGTCAATGTTGTTCTTTGCCGACAGTCGGAACTCATACATGACGCCGCGCTCTGCCAACACAGCACAAAGAACGAATTTCTAAAAATGTGACTTCTAAAAGCATTTTTGGGGTAGAGGCTAACAACATTACTCTTTAGCATACGATTTGAGTATGCTGAATTCGACCATCCCGGTTCCCAAACGAAATTTTGAGTTTTTGATTGTACAACTTTCGTAAACAAAATGACGGTTTTATTTTCACCTTTGCAGACTGTGTTCGAAAAAGAATTTATAATTCAAGCTCCAAAAATCGTAGACATAATATCAAATTTAGCACATAAATTTCAAACACCACAAAAAACTCAAAACATCAAAAAACGATCAAACGTCAAGGTCACCACCATTCGACCCCGAGCTCAGATACGAAGACCACTACAGTTGACTAAAAATTATGACAGCAACAAACAACTTCGCAGCAGTCATGCCACTTCCAGCTGATTAGAGTTAAAATTTGCGGAGTCGGGTTGAGATTATAAAAAAAATTTAAAGTGATTTTTATCATGTGCCCAAAGGGGGCAAACTTGTCGCTTCCCCTGAACGTCCAAAAGCTAAAAGTGCTTCAGCTTACAGCTCACCTAACCCCCCCACTGGGAGCTTCACCCCGGACTTTCTGTAGCCTCGCGCTCCTCCGCAATTACCAAATTTTAAATACGCTACTGTCATACCGCCGATGTAATTAAACAGGGAGGCCACAGTTTTTTTTTTTTGGTGGGGGGAATTAAGAACTTTTCAAAGACTTTCAAGCACTTTTTCCTGACATATTACCGCAATATTTTACCACGTCATATGAAATGTTTCTGGTATAAAAAAAATTCACATCGCTTTCACGATGATTAAAAAAACTGAAATTCAAGCAATCTTTAGAATCCAGACCCTCTTTCATCGAATTGCAAAAGTTTCAAGACCTTGCTAATTTTTTTCAAACAAAAACCTCCAGTTTCCAGAAAAATGAAAGATTTATTTCAAGGACTTTCGAGGACCCGTGGAGATCCTCGGCGAAGCCGTGTGGTGTGAACTAGCAGCGGTTGCTCGGACTGACCTAGGAAGCCGGTGATGAAGCGGTGTTTGTCCGGTTGCAGCAGACGTTGATCGGTAACGACGAAGTCAGCGGCTAGTGAGCCGTAAGTCAACCGGTAGCCAAGCAGTTCACCACCGCCGCGAATGTAGACAGGACGCCGCCAAGTCAACGTCGCTACCGGGGGATCCTCCTCGCTCAAGGTCACCTCAAAGTCACGCGGCGCGCTCGGCACTGCAACACACCAACAGTCGCAAGCACCGCTATAGATCGTGTCCCCCAAAACTGCGCAAAATTGTTTTTGTCAGAAGTTCGGCAAATTTCCGTAAAGTCTGACGATTTTTGGTACACAGAAGGCTAAAACGACAAGTTCATTTGAGGTTTACTTATTTTCGACTTAGGCCTACCCAGTTTGCGTCTACGCCTTACTGTGTTACGTGCAGATGTTCCAAATTGCCACACAACGCTGTAAAGGTAAACGGTAAAAATGATGCATGTGTAGCTCTTAGTAAAAACCCCATCACAAAGCTACGGAGCGTCACCTGCCGTATGGGATCACACAGTGTTACCTGCCATTCGACACAAGTAAACGCGTTCCGCCTTAACCCCAGCCAGACAAGATTTAACTACTCTGAAGAAATAAAAAAAACTGCGTTGACGATGGTTGGAAATATATCAAAATGGTTTACGCCTCTACAAACAGTGGCTAATAAAACATCATTAGTCTATAGTAATCTAACGCTCTGGATTGTCAAACGTCATCTAAACAAGAACTTCGTCCATTGCACAAAATGGTCCACGCCAATATAATCGGTAACGTTAGCCTATTTTTTGTTTCGTTTTTTTGCGCGTTTACACTGTTGGTCAGGAGTCAAAAAAATGACCTGACTTATGCAAGCAACTACAGTTCTACAAGCTTGATTGCAGAGCACCTGCAAAACACGAGTACTGTAGAATAGAATGCCTGATAGTGCACGCATCTATATGTACGTATGATATCAAGTATTATTTCATGACGCAGTGCATGATCCATTTCATGACCCATGACCCAGTCTCTCAACACAGTGTCTGCGGTGTTATAACCGCCCATGATCTCATTCCGGTCAAGCGTGACGATTGAAACATGTCTCGCGTCTGTTTATCACACGCACGTCCCACGCAGAACACGCCGTCGGCCACAGTCATAAAATAATGAGCACGTTTTTATCGCGGTCAGAGTGTAGTGTATTGTGCTTCGTTACGCTGGCATAACACACTCCGGACCGTGATGTAACCTATACCTACTTAGTGACGATCGTATTGTAATCGTAACGAACTGACCGACGTCTTTGAGCGGGTTTCTTCTGATGTCGCTGGACGGACGGCGGCCGAGTAGTTGAACGGCGAGCGGTCGCTGATCGGTCAAGCGCGGGCTCGGCGACTCAGTGACGGTCACGCTGGTGGTCGTCGTCGTGGGTGGTCGAGTGGTGGCGTGAGTGGACGAAACATGGCTGGTCTGTGTAGAGTATGACGGCTGATGTAGTCGAGCACCTGCAGTGACGTCACGCCGCCAACGCGCGTGTAGGACACCATCATCTTTCACTGAACACGCATCACAGCCACACACTGAGCAATGACGACCATGATAAATAACTTCCACAACCAGCATTTCATGACATAGGCCTACTTCATCCTCCTATCTCTCAACACAGTCAGACTAGAGTCAGTGTTAGAACAGCTCACAATCCCAATCCACTCAAGCCCGACGATCGTGCCATTTCTCTGAACCACGTCACGTCATAGACTGGGATCGAACCAAGATGATCGACAGAAAAAGCAACAGGATGCCGAGGATGAACCGGTGTATCAGGAAAGCCATCCATACACATCAGACAGAAACAAGATAAGTCGATGACAAAGGCTCTACCAACTTCCACATATGTATGATTACATACTGTCCGCCGCAGCAACACCTGGTGGACAGTCGCTGCAAAGAAGGCAGCAGCGGTTGTCGATACGTCGACAACAAACTAATTAAACGTTGCAATTTGATAAATATAATTTATATAACTTATTACGATACGTACTCGTAATACAGCAGTGGAAGAGTTCACCAGATTGTGTCTGATTCTGGCGCAGTGTGCTGCTGATGTTAACGCTCCGAATGCAGCAATTGTACGAGTCGGTCGCCGACACCTTACTGAGGACGATGACAGACTTGAATAGTTGCAGTCTGTCATCGTCAAGCTTCTTCGACTCGACTGCATTTACGCTTGTTTGCCTCCCATCGCTGCCTTCACAGACGACTTGGCTCTGAAATGAAATGTAAACAATACATACGAACATGAGCAATATAGCACTCTGGCAGAAGAAATGAAGTTTGCAATATTAATTGACCTTATCTGAAAAAGTCTTTTTGGAAGCTTTAATGTAACTGTAATTATAATAATACTAGTAGGCTAGTAGCCTAATAATGATAATGAGGACAATGACAAAATATATATGACAAATTTTTAAAAAAATTGTCAATACTAGCAACATTGTCACCATTTGAATTAATTCTCATTCATCGTAGGAGTAGCGCGTCTGCTTACGTTCCAGTAGAATGTATTTGATGCTTTGAGGCCTAGTAGGCTTAGGACGTCTGACTGAGCGTACGGAATCTCGAAACTCGTGTTATCGTGGCTTAACAATTAGGACGTCGGACGTACCATCGGGAGGTCGTGGGTTCCACTCCCGGACGGGTCCCTATCAAGTGTTTATTACTAGGAATAGTAAACCACCCCGGTATATAACTAACCGTCAAGGTTAACTCAGCCTTCCGTCCCTCCGGGATAGGTAAATCAAGTACCAGCCTGGCTGACTGGGATTAAGGCGAGGTGAGTTCTCCTGTGACTATAGTGGCAGGTAACGCTGTGTGATTCCACATGGCCGGTGACGCTCCGCAGCTCTGAGATGAGTTACCGTTAAGAGCTATATCTTTTAACCTGTTTTATGAAAGCGAACTTACTTTAGCGTCACTGGGTTGAAGCCACTGGATGACAATGCTGTTTCGGTCAACTGACGACAGACTGGCACTGACGTTGGTCGCACAGCTCTGGAGCTGACCGCCGTGGAACTGAGCCGCTGTCGCTGTTGCTGCAGCCCGTGTAATCATTTCGACATCGTCACCATCATTCAACGGTGTGTAAATCGTTCGCAACACGGCGAGCGGTTAGTGCACTGCACCCGATGTCGTCAGCGCAAACCGTTCCGTGCAACATGCGATCGGCAAAGTCACGGCAGAGAACAGGAAGACAGCACTGTGCCCCAAACTTCCTAAATTTCAGTCTGTCGGAAAAACTTTTTTCGTCGGAAAATGTTCGTCAAAAAAATTAGGGAAGAGGGCTAAGAATCTCCTATAATCGAAGAATTTAGGAACGAAATTAAAAGTGTATTAAGCACCCATATCTCTACAGCAGCTGTCTGTCGCAAAACAACTGCAACTTTCTGCTCCGCCTCGACCACGATTCTATCCACGCTGCCGCTGCATGCAACGCGTCCAAGTCGACATGCACTGCAATATCCCGGGGGTCCGTGTCTTCAGATTCATTAATGGGGTGTTTACACGATCCAGCCAACGTCCAGCAAACTTCCAGCAAATGTATCCAAAATACACGTGCTAATGCTGGACGTTTGCTGGATCGTGTAAACACCCTATAACGCACAGCGCGATCGCGCGTCCGTTGGTCACTCGTCTCTACCCTGATCACTTCTTCAGCAATAAACACCACCACGTCGCTTTGTTCTGGTTCAAGTTGTAGAACAAGCGGCGCAACGGGACTAGCTGTTCGTTGTGCAACTTGTTGCCGATTTGCAGCAGGCTTTCAGTTGGTTCTGGATTCGTCGCGCACCTTCTTGTACAGCAATAAGTACTGAGAAATAAAATATTTAGGAAGGAATCATTTCCGATACCTCTAAAATCGCTAAACCGCTCAACTATGACAAAGTATGGCGTGGACTAAACCAATGTGGCCGTGGATGATAGGATATTATCCTAAACAACTGGATGGACCAGACTACTGCTGGTTTCACTTTGTTAGCCGCTGCTTTTCATTCCGTCTTTGTCTTCAACATCTTGAAACGCTCAGTATTTTATCTCAGTCATTACTGTCGAATGCGTGCAACAAATGCCGAATGGGGAACATGCACGCTTGACGTACAAATCGAGCAACTGGACAGTTTCGAAAGCGATTAAATGCAGTGAAGGGTGCCATCAAAAATAATAGTTTCCGAAACTGTCCTAACGCTCGTTGATCTACGTGAAAATGTGCGTTCCGCTTTTTATGCGCCACCATGACCGTGTACTAGGAGCTGGTCTTAGCAATTGTAAACCTATTACGTCTGACCGACTACAAACGTACAAATAACATCTGTGCATTCTTGTGCCAAATAACTGACCATGCTGTTGTGGTTTTTATAGTCTTGTACCCAGTGGCGTATGTAGGAGGAGGGCCACGGTGCGATGCCCCCCTTTGGCCGGACCATGAAAATTTTTTACAGGCGACTTTATATGAAAAGGTGCGTTTTTTGCTATTTTCCAGCAAGAATTGCAATATTCAACAATGTTTGATGGTTTTTTGCGTTTCCAAATTTCAAAAAATGGGCGAATTTGCGGTTTCCGTTGAACATTCAGAAGCAAAGTGTTTCAGCTTCAGGGGGCTTCGCCCCCCTGATCCCCCCCACCAGGGGCTGGACCCCGCTGGGGGCGGAGCCCCCAGACCCCCGTTATAGGCTCGCGCTCTGCGCGCTCGCCATGCCCCCCTTTGCCAAATCCTAAATACGCCACTGCTTGTACCGTTGTACGCTAGCTCTTAAATTAATTCTTTACGTTTTGTAAACTGCTGCATTCAAATGAAATGGTAATGAGCAAAAAGGCAAGATAAATCAATCACGCTACATTATATTAGTCGAACAAACAAGCAAACATACAAAAGCGTAACATTTCATGTGTTAGTTGGTTAATAACTGAGCCACACATTTGACTCCAACAAGATGCGTTGACATTTGTCTACTAAAGGATGATAACAAACGCACATTCAGTAATCTCTGCACTCAGGTACTGCAAGAAAACACAACTGGGCAATACAGCAACGTTTAAATGCATTCACTTTCATACTGAGCAGAAATCTAGAACTGAAATATCAGTCACATGCACGATACATTAGTGTCACAACTCACAAAAACATGCATAACTGAAAATCACAACTGTACATACGACAAGAATAAACAACATGTACCAAATACGCAAGGTTTAAGCAACACACGGTCAAAGAATTTGTATCAAGTAAACAATAAGTGGTCATAAAATAAACTGTGAAGATAAAATAAAAAATCAAATTTAAAAAAATCGCAGAAAAACATAAATAATGTAATAAATAAACAGAATTGGTTGTTGCTGACCTAGCTGGCCGGTGGTGACCTCTAGCGGGTTACTTGGCAAACCGCGACCGACGTTACTGACGGCTGCAACTCGGAACAGGTAAGTGGTGTACACAGACAGGCCAGTGATCCTGTACTCGGTTGCCAAAATATCTGACACTTCCCTCTCCGTGGCCGGATTGCCATTCGCTTCTCGGTACGTTATGGAGTAGGATATCGTCGGATCGACTGGACCGGAATCACCCGAAGCCCAAATAAGTCGTACGGTCGTTGGCGTTATATGGACAGTGCCGAACGCAACGGGGCTCGCCGGTAGAGCTATAATGAAACATAAGTAGATGCGCGACCACAACAAAATACGAAACTAAACAAAACTGCAAAAATATTAAACGAAAGGTAATTAACTCAACAAAAAGTTGAAATAACACAACAACTTAGCAATAACAGAAAATAAAACATAACACGCGAATAACATACAGCGTGTACAAAATTTACATGACGTAAGCTTAGAAAATCCACATTACGAACGTGAAATACCAAACGATCACAAAATAAACTTACTGATGAAATAATAAATAATTAAATTTGTCTGATTATAAGACAACAGCACAAGTAACTGATAAACAGAATAGAAAGAAAAAAAATTAAAAAGCAAAATCAGAATTCAAACACCTAACAAAATAACGTCTCAAGGTATACTGTCAAGTTGGCAACGAATCTGTAACTTAATATCTCAAGACTATCGTGATTAAACAGTACTCATTACCCACATGGTAAAGCATTATACCGATCAAGACTGGACAATAAATTTAAATACATAAGGTTTAGACTTTCTAAAAAACCTCTTAAAACCTCAAAAATCCAAATTTTAGGTTTTTATCTGTTGCAACTTATAACACAAATAACACTTAACTTCATATTTTAATCGCAATTTTTAGGTTCTGACGTCACGTCATGCAGTCAACCAGTGGCGTTGTAGCAAATTTTCGGCTGTTGGAAAATTGTCGGATAATCTGGGGGTTTTTTCGAAAAATGTCCTCCAAAAATGCAAAATTCGAGACTGAAACCCCCATTTTAAAAACATTACGGGCAAGATTAAATTTTTCAGCACCCACAATCTGTTCTGTTGGAAAACTGCACCTTTCTGTCCAGCGTAGGTTTTTAACCGACAACGACGACTGCACTCAACAAGAATGACTGCGACATCGAGAATGTGTAGCCTATATAATGTACTTCATGGGTCATAAAATCAGTGTCCTGTCTTAATTCTTTGTACATACACTAAAATTCCTAAAAACGTTTCTCTTATAAATCCGAAAAATCTACGTTTTTCCAGCCTTGACCCTGGTCTGTGAGGCGTAGCGTACCTTTGACGCGGACCTCGGCGTCGTACTCGATGTTGCCAAGGTCTGACGCGGCGACACACGTGTAGGTGGCCGTCTCGCGCACGTCTGTTAGCTGCAGCACGTTCTTGCCGATGGGAACAATGTTCTCAGGCGTCAACTCCACGGCGCCCAGGCGCCACTTGACGTGCGGCATGGGTGAGCCGACCGCCACACACGTCAGGTTCACCGCACCTCCAGACGCCACGTCCGTGCTCTCGGGCAGGATGGAGAAGTGTGGAGGCACGCGACGCACTGCAACCACGCACACGCAGCGCACGAACATAATAATTATCTGTCGCATTGCTATAGCATAGCATGGGACAGATTATAATATCACTTATGTCATTCTGTCAGTCTGTCTGTAAACACTCCTACGGCCGCAATTTTGATTCGATTTTGACGAAATTTTGCACAGTGATTCGGGGCCCGAAAAGTAAAATCGTGTTTGTTTGGGATAAAAATATGATAACTCCTTCCCCTATTTCACCCCAAATTTTTAAAAATTTGCATTACGGCCTAGGGGACTTCAAAGCGGTATAACTCGGTCCCCGCAAAAGATAATTGCGCGCTTTTGCACCTACCCCTCTTTTCGGGGACGGGCAATTGAACGGTGTCATTTAAATGTACCCTCTAACGACCCCTGTTGTCATAGCAATTATTCAAAAGTTGCAAAATTTTGCATTACAGCCAATGGAGAGTTCAAAGCGGTATAACTCGGTCCCCGTAAGAGATAACTGCGCGCTGTTTGCACCTACCCCCTATTTTTGGGCCAGGGCTTTCTGACGGTGTCATTTAAATTTCTCCCCTGCCGACCCCCATTGCCATGGCAACAAATTTTGAAACAAAATTGGCTATAACTCGGCCCCGTGAAAGATAATTGCGCGCTGTTTGCACCTACCCCACCCCTTATACGCAGCTGCTAGGCTAAATAGCGTGGCAATGGGACAGATACTTCGTTCCACAGAACGTATTTCTAGTTAACAACTGCGAATAGGCCTATTTGAAAGCGCAATCTGCCGACCAGACATCACTATATCGCATCATCAACGTTGGTGCATACATGTCACTATAAAAGTTGGTGGTCCATGGGCGTCAAACCGCCATTCCTTATTTTTTGGGTGGGGACAGCAATGACTTTGTCACACGAAGTGGTAAATGGAGACTTGAAATTATATTACTGATTGTTGCTCCATTTTTCGCATCAGAAAAGGCACTAAGATGGTTTGGGCTGCCCCAGAATGGGCCCAAATCCATCTGGAGAGCTTGCGGTGTTTTTCCCAAACTCATCCCCGTCGTCACTCTTCGTCCCCTTCAATATTTACCGTTTTGATCGACGCCGCTGTGGTGGTCTAACGAGCCATGGGTAGTCTTGACGTCCGGGGTCAGCTACTCAGTGTTTCACGAAAATACGAAATTAATTATGTCGACAAAAATGGGCAAAAGAGAACTCCAGCAGACAGCAGGTCTGCCGAATATCATCTCGCACTTTGATGCAACGTCTTTTAATCAATTTTATGCACTGACTATTGCTTATATTATGTATATATGCATTTGCCGCCTCTGGCGCAATGAGCGACGGCGGATCGCATACCGCTGTTGGCGTAACGACATAAAATGCTCGCTCGCTCGCGGACGAGATAAGTCGCAGTTCGCGGGCGGCGAAGATGCCAACGTTTAATAACTGGCAAAGAAGCGGACGGATAGCAAGAAATGCACACAGAGCGAAGGCATCCATCCAATGCAACGCCGCACAACGCAACGAACACATCAAGAAAACCCAGCTGTCGCTAGGGTTCACGGAAGACGCGCTACAGCCTGTACAGTTTCTGTTGCAATATGACCTTCAAGGTTATCCAAGGTCGATGATTTTCATCTCATCTGAAAGCGCGTATGCCACTTCCAATTAGTGATTAATAGTAACTTTGAACCTATCTCTTACCGTTTTTGACATATGGGTAGCTTTCCATCAAAAACGCACATTTTTTCTACCCCCTCTCTGTTCAACCCCAATTTTAAAAATGTTCCCCTTGCACTAAATCGCTGAAATTGTGTACGCTTAGCTTTAAGACACAGGGCTAATTATCCGTGTAAACGTTTTTTAATAGGCCCTAACGGCTAGGCATAATACAACCGGTACAGACGGACAACAAACAGACAACTACGATGCCAAAGACGCCAACAAATGCAGCGCAAGAATAGACGCCGCTTGCGTCCTTGCGGTTTGACCGTTACGTCAGCTGCGTCGAAAAGTACGCGTTGGTCTCGCGTTGCGTGCGTTGTATGGAAACTGTAGGCTTAACTGCTAGGCTCTGCTGCTGCTTCGTTCTTATGCAGTCGTTCTTTAGGCCGCATTACGTGTCTTGCCAGTCCGTCCGTCTGTCTGTCCGTCCCTTTGTCCCGTACGGGCTCCGACTCGAAAACAAAAAAAAAACAAAAACACAAAAATCTTAATATAAATGTTTTCCAGACCAGGAGTAACCGGTGTGCATACTTTTAGTTCGAAAAGTCGAAACTCAAGGACGTCAAAACTTCACCTAAAACGCACATAATATCTCTGGCACTTTATAGTTAACGAAAACGAAAGCGTTTTACGCGCGAGAGATATAGCATAGCTATAGCGCGTATTAAGGTAATTCTGTCTGTCTGTCTGTCTGTCTGGGTGTCCTGGTACCGTTTCAAGACTGGGTAAGATAAAGACTTTGGGTTTGCATCATATGATAGCTTAGTGTCTCTAGTATTTCGTGACAAAATTTCATGCCGCTTGGTATGAGGTGTTCCCTCGAACGAGGAGGAGAAAGAGGAGCATTCCCCCTTATTTTGCCTCGACTAGCGTGAAAATAGTTACAGTTAAACATATATACACGCTGCTTATCATAACAAGCACTGGCAACGAGCTTCTTAACAGCGTTAACATCAATGACCTTGACTGACCACGAACCCCCAAAATTGGGGGTTTTAATGAATTTTTTGCGATTTCAAGAGTGAATTGCGCCGATATGGCTGGAGACAGACCAAGACAACCTGCGTATGAAATTTTCAGCACTGAATGTAGACTTTAGCTGTTCAAGTCCCGAAAATACGTTCAACGAGGCCTGCGCACCCGAGTGTCCAAGGGGGTACCCCGCTATAAAGTGGTTATTTTTCCACTATTGGCTTGTCTTTCATGAAAACGCTTGCAGTTAGGCACAGATATGCTGCTTATCACAACACGCTTTTTAGTGGTATCAATATTGATGACATTAAATGACCTTGAACCCCCAAAATTGGGGTTTTAGTGATTTTTTTTTGCGATTTTCAGCTGCAGAAGAGTGAATTGTGACGAAATGGATAAACATCGACCAAGACAACCTGCGAACAGGAACTGCCATAAGCTCTCGCGCGTTTCATGAGCATTAGCTTAGATTTCTTGTTTTTTACGCAAGTCATACTGCATGGCGGTCTCTGTGAAAAAAAACGTGACTGCCCGCCGGTGCCCGGGTGCTTACTCTAGAGAGGAGGCAAAGATCCAGTCAACGTGCACTGAAGGCGATAGACGTCGACATAGGTTCAAGCGGACGACGACGACGACGACGACGACGATTAGGCTTAAACGTCGAACACGATGCAATTCCAGCAAAGCACGATACGCATGTCAGCATTAGACCGTAGCGCCGTGCACCTGTTCAGTATGCATGAGACAGGGTGACGAGCGCCTTGGACTGACCTGACTACTGTATAAAAAGACTACTATGTCGACTCAACGCTGCTGCTGCTGCTGCTGCTGGCAATAGAAGGTGATGTTTGCTCGGCGCGCCGTTCTGTATATAGCCAGATGCATTCGGGAGGCGGCTTGATTTACACTTCACATCTCTGATCCGCGACACACGGCGGCACTATTCGATCAACTCGATCCCGCCTGTTTGTCAGCACTCAGCCAGTCAAACAATGTTGAGCGTTGCTGAGGACAGCGGCGTCAATCGTGCAGGAGCGAGGGGGTGGGGGCAAATATTTAGACATGTAACGTAGCATGGTCAGGGTGGTGAAATATAAACGTACAGAAAACCAATAATTATAGGCAGCAAACGTTTTAATAAGCGAAAGAAACTTCAGACCAAAAACGTGGTAAATGATCCGTACGATGCCGCATTGTGTTCGCTCCGTCTCTTTTGATATCGGCGTGTTGAACAACGTGCTTGCTTCTGGCCTTCCTGTCATAGCTTGTCTACCAGTTCATCCACAATGGTCACGTTCTCTTCAGTACGGGCATATTTCAGTCCGTCGGTCTCATACCTTTCGTCGGTGCTTTCTGCTTTTCAAATTTTTGTTTTTGACATACAAACTTTCTCTTTGATAATTCCGCCAGTATCCTCTGAAAACTGTATTTTTACGCGCGATAGCAGAATGCATTTCGCGTCTTAGCCATCGTCTAGGCGTCTGTCCGTCCGTCTGTCTGTCACACTCATGATCTGTATCAAAACAATGCAAGCTAGGATCACGAAATCTTTGCTGTGCGCTGCCCCAAAGACTCTAGTTTATCGTGACGAAATTTAATGCCCCTGAGTGAAAGGGTTCCCCTCGAAAGAAGCGTCAAAGAGCGGTACCTCCTTTAAAAGACGCTATTTTGCCGTTATTGGCTCTTCTAGTGTGAAAACGGTTGCAGATAGGTATGGACATGTTGCTTATCATAACAAGCACTGGTTACGAACTTTTTAATTTTATCAACATCGATGAACTTGAACGACTTTGAACCCCCAAAAGAGGGGTTTTAGTTAATTTTTCGCAATTTTTGGTTGCAGCGCACATTTCAAGAGTGAATTGCGACGAAATGCCTGAAGATAGACCAAACAACCTGCATATGGAATTTTCAGCATTAAGCGCAGATTTTAGCAGTCCAAGTGCCGACCCCTTAAGTTCGAGAAGGCCTGCGCACGCGAGCGTAAAAGAGGGGTACCCCTCTAAAAAGTGCCTCGTCTGGCACAAAAACAGTTAGAGGCCTATTACAACTGCAATAAAACTTGCAACACTGCAACAAAATGGGCGGAGTATCATCTGCACGATGTGCACTGGTAGGCCTAATAGCGCACATTGTGCTAAAGAGAAGAAAAAAGCTATGGCGAAACAGGCGATAAGCTATTTCCGTGGCGACAATGTAGCATGC
>Ga0209367_1002137_pt1 | contig 25726 bp, 16 predicted proteins | sample WorMetLIZISLAND2_FD_187412 | JGI IMG/M metagenome (GOLD analysis project Ga0209367, IMG submission 187412) | Marine gutless worms symbiont microbial communities from Max Planck institute for Marine Microbiology, Germany - Olavius geniculatus... ... | reverse complement strand
TCCGGAAACTGTTGTCTTAATTGATCGATATTCATAAGATCTCCTTTCGTTTGTTCTTTTAAGGAGATCTTACACCATGGGTGTGACAGATACGGTCACACTAACCTTAAAAATGTAGATAGGCTCGATTAAAATAGAGTGAATGCCTCTATGCTCATTCGACAATCATCGCTCGCCATTCCCGATCATTCCCGCAGGCATCTGAGCTTGGCAAGATCTTCAGCATATCCGTAGAGATGCAGAGCTTTGCTTTCCACGATCATTTCGCCGTCTTTGACGCCGATCTCGCCGGCCATGTACTCCTTTAAGTTCTGAATTGCCGCCAGATTGGCCGGGAATCCATTCCACAGATCCCAGGAGCGAAAATACACGAAAAAGCGTAGCTCATCGTTTTGAATGCGGGTATCGATGGATCTCAGGCAGGGCGGATCCAGCAGGGTCAGGTCCGAGGGGTCGGCCACCTGCAGCACCAGCTGGTTGTTGCGCAGGCCGAATTGCTTGTAGGTTGATATCACCCACTCGATTTGATTCAAATATACTTGGCCATTTTCCTCGAAAACGACATTGCCGTCCAGTTCCCGCTTGTCGATGATTTCCTTGTTTTCCTGCTGCCACCAGGACAGCTTGTCACCGGTCAGCGGGACTTTGGTCAGGCGTTCGCCGTAGGTGTAGGATTCCCCCTCCTCCTTGCGGGCGGACATCAGGTATTCGATATAAGCCCGGTCGTATCCTTCACCTCCGTAGATGTAGTCGTGCTCAACCGGATTCGGGATACCGCAGGCTGGCGGGATGTCCGGAATCAATGGCTGTGTGCCGGGGAATTTGATGTGGCCCATAAAATAATCGTATTCCAGGCGCGTCTGCCTGGCATAGGATCCGCGGTCGATAACAAACCGCTCGCCCTGATCGAGAATGTCATGGACGGCCTGAAACCATAGATCCGGTAGATCGCGTGCGTTGACTTGATGAATGTTCATGGCAGCCTAGGTAAATGACTAATGATTATTGACTAATGAATATTGATAAATTCGAACAAATTCGAATTCTTCAGATGTTTGGTATTGGGTAATGGGTATTTGGTATTGGCACTGCTTTTTCAAGCGGGGCTAAAGCAATCGTTTAATATCGCGGCTGGAAGCCGCTCCGGTCACTTTTCAGAAGTCAGAAAACAGACGACAGATTCGGGGATTTCAAAAAACCCCGCGCTTGGCCTTTTTCGCTATGCTCCAGGCGCTATGCCCTCTGCGATGCAATCCGCAATCGACTGTCCTCGCAACACGAACCTCGCAACTCGCATCCCGTATTTTATATATCCAACGAACTCACCTCCAGGGCATTGTTCTGAATAAAATCCCGCCGCGGCTCGACTTCTTCGCCCATCAGCACGGTGAAAATTTCATCGGTGTCCACCATATCTTCAATCTTAACCTGCAGCAGGACTCGCTTATCCGGGTTCATGGTGGTTTTCCACAATTGGTCCGGATTCATTTCTCCGAGACCTTTGTAGCGCTGGACATTGACCCCCTTTTTACCCTGTTTTAAAAGTAGATCCAACAGTTCCAATTTATCCTGGGCTCGATCGGTGGGAGTTTCTTTGTCTTTCGAAAAAACCTTAAATGGCGGGAAATTATATTTTGTGATGTTCTTGCCGGTCAGCAGACACTTTTGAAAATCATGGGAATAAATCAGCCCCCGGCCAATTTTTATGGGGGTAAATGCTTTGGCCTGGCCGAAAAAGGGATCATCTTCAACAGAATCATAACCCGTGGTGGTCATTTCGTAAACATCGCGATCTTCATTCCAGCTTAACCGGTCAACCTGGTAGTTTTTTTGGAGGAGCAGATCCCGCAGGGCCGACATTTTCGTCTGGTCCTGCAATAGTTTTTTGTCATCAATATTCTGGCTGATCAATAGCTCTACCAGTTTCGCCGGGATGCCGCGTTTGACCAGCCTGGACAGCTGGGCAAAATACTCGGATAGATCACAAATGAACAAGTAGAGTTGATGATCGAGAAGTTTTTCCTCATGCTCCCCATAAGTGATGTATTTCTGGTCACAAACTTTTTTCAATATCCAGTCGTTGAAATCGGTTTCATCTTTTAAATATTGCGCACTTTTTCCTTTACCGACTTTAAACAGGGGCGGCTGCGCGATGTACAGATAGCCCTTGTCCACGATCTCCGGCATCTGGCGGTAGAAAAAGGTCAGCAGCAGGGTTCTGATGTGAGATCCGTCTACGTCGGCATCCGTCATGATAATGACTTTGTGATAGCGAATCTTATTAATATCGTATTCTTCTTTGCCAACTCCGGTTCCCAGAGCGGTAAAAATATTTTTTATTTCTTCGCTGCGCAAAATCTTATCGAAACGCGCTTTTTCGACATTTAAAATTTTGCCTTTCAGCGGCAGGATGGCCTGGTACTTGCGGTCGCGGCCCTGTTTGGCAGACCCGCCGGCAGAATCTCCCTCGACGATAAACAACTCTCTTTGCGCGGGATCGGAAACCTGGCACTCAGCCAGTTTACCGGGCAAGGTCGCATCGATCAGGGCCCCTTTGCTGCGGGCGATGTCACGGGCCCGTTTGGCAGCATCGCGTGCCCGGGCGGCATCCACCCCTTTGGCAATGATCTTTCTGGCAATTGATGGGTTTTCTTCAAAAAAAGAGCTTAATTTTTCATTGAGCAGCGACTCCACCAAGCCCTTGGCTTCGCTGTTGCCGAGCTTGGTTTTGGTTTGCCCTTCGAATTGGGGTTGGGTGATTCGTACGCTGATGATCGCCGTCAACCCTTCGCGAACATCATCGCCGGAAATTTTAGCCTGTAGATTTTTAGGCAAATTTCCGTTGGTTGCATATTGATTGATCGTGCGCGTCAGACCGGCTTTGAATCCGCTTAAGTGAAAACCACCTTCGACGGTGTTGATGTTGTTGGCAAAAGAAAACAGTTTTTCAATGTAGGTGTCGTTATACTGGATCGCCACTTCTATCTGAACATCATTTTTTATCCCTTCGATGAAAATCGGCTTGTGCAGGGCCGTGCGCCGGCGATTGATGTATTCCACAAATTCCTTGATGCCGCCTTTGAAGTGGAATTCATCTTTGGCATCGGACCGCTCATCTTCAATCGTTATTTTGATCCCCTTGTTCAAAAAGGCCAACTCCCGCAGCCGGCGCACGAGGATGTCATAGCTAAACTCGGTGGTCGTGAATATCTCCCCGTCCGGTATAAAATGAACTCTGGTGCCCCTTTTGCGGGTTTTGCCGGTTTCAACCAGCTCGCTTTTCTTTATGCCTCTTTCATAGCTCTGGTAATAAATCTTCCCCTCGGAGTAGATTTCAACCTCTAAAAAGATGGACAGCGCGTTGACGACCGAAACGCCCACGCCATGCAGACCGCCGGAAACCTTGTATGAGTTGTCATCGAATTTTCCGCCGGCATGCAATTTCGTCATAACCACTTCCACGGCCGGTATTTTTTCTTTTTTGTGAATGCCGACCGGAATTCCCCGGCCGTTATCCAGGACACTGATACTGTTGTCCGTATGGACGGTCACATCGATCTGATTGCAAAATCCGGCCATAGCTTCGTCGATGCTGTTGTCGACGACTTCGTAAACCAGATGGTGAAGTCCGGCGATATCCACATTGCCAATGTACATGGACGGGCGTTTGCGAACCGCTTCCAGCCCCTCCAGGACTTTAATGTTATCCTCGCTATAGTTGTTGTTATTTTTGTTTTCTTCGTTCATATTCTCATCGGCATGATTACGCTTAAATAGGTTTTATCTGTTTCACCCTCAATCTTGCAGGGTTTTTCCTCATCGGTTATATTGAGCACCAAATTGTCTTCGTTCAAGACACCCAGGGTGTCGATAAAAAATTTAGGATTATACATCACCTCGATGTCATCGCCCTCATAGCTGATGTCCATATCTTCTTTGGATTCCCCGATTTCGGGATTGGTTGAGTTGATCAATAATTTGTCTTTGCTAAAACGAAAGATAACCCCTTTGTATTCATCAGAAGACAAGATGGACATTCTTTTGAGCATCATCAAAAATAATTGTCGATCCATTTGAATATCGTGCCCATCCGTTTTCAAGACAATGTCGCCGTATTGCGGAAACTCGCCTTCAAGCAGCCTGATTATCAGGGTTTCTTTTTCTCTCTTAACGATAAAATTGCTGTCTTTAATACCGATTTTAACCTTTCCTTCAGCGTCAAGGAATTTGGCGACCTCCACCAGGCCCTTTTTGGGAATCAGCACATTGGCGCCGGCCGGCAAATTTGTATCCGGCTCAAAACTATAATCCGCCTTGGACAGGCGGCTGCCATCGGTGGCCACCAGGCGGAAAATTTTCTGGTCATCCTGCTGGATTCTCTCGGCATAAACCCCGATGATGTGAGCTCTCGTATCATCGGACGCGCCACTGATAATGACTGTTTTTTCAATCATTTTAGCGAAATTATCCGAATTTATTTCAAAGAACTCAACATCTTCGATTTTGGGAATTTCCGGGAAATCGTCCGGATTCAGGCCGACGATATGATATTCCACATTCTGATTGCCGATCTCGATCCAGTGATTTTCAATTTCATTGACATAAATATCCTCACTGGGGAAATCCCTGACGATTTCATAGAGTTTTCGGGCATTAATCGCAATAACGCCCCGGGTGTCGACGCTGGCTTGATAGCGGCCTTCGAATCCGGTTTCAAGATCGGTGGCACTGATGGTGATTCCGGATTCCCCGGTCTGGATTAAAATATTGGTGGTAATCGCCAGGCTTGTTTTTCGACCGGTCAATCCCTGTATTTTGGCCAAGACCGGCAAGATTTCATTTTTGCTGATGGTTACCTTCATTTTTTATTTCCTTAAATTAATTATAAAAAAAATAATATAACAATAGGTTGTCAATAACTCTAATAACTTTGTAACTGCTTTAAATTAATAATCTTTATTACATCTGACAATGCTGACAACTTAAATAACAGATCAGGCAAAAATGAAGTCTTACTGTCAGATTAGGACAGATTGTCTATAAATTTGAGACTGTCAACAACCTATGAACCATAAATGTTTAAACCGTCCGACCGATCAAGACGATTGAATCCATTTTCGGATCCTGGAGCTTTCGCTGCGGTGCCAGTTATCCGAAACCCTTAATTTTGTAAAATGGGCATAGAGCTTTTCCAAAAGCCGCAGCACTTTATCGTAAAGATATATTTTTTCGAGCACGATTCCCTCGATATCCTCGTCGGATTCTACCGATCCGGTACTGGGAATGCTCAGCGTGCTGATGTTTAAACTCTCTCCTTTAAGGGTAAACTGCCATCTCAATTCGGCCGCTTTATAAACCACGTTAAGTTCGGTGACCAGCGATCCTTTATTTAATGCTAAAATCCCCTCTTCTAAACTGGCACCGTCTCCCTTGATCGTTACCCGTTCGGCAGCATCTTTTTTGCGATTTTCAAAAACCACCCGATTTCCAACTTCCAGGGCTACGAAATCCGGTTCGATGTCTTTTATGAAATTTTGATTATTTTCGATGACAAACCATAACCAGGTTAAAAACTCCTCACCCAGAAATTGATAGCGGCTATACGCAACGGCAACATCCAACATAATTCAGGTCTCTCTTAATTCATTTTATTTTTAACCGACCAGAAAATCAACATCTACTTGACGAACTGTGTGGGCGATATTTTCCTGAGTTCATCGAGTTGGGAATCTGAAAGATCGGATGACAGCTCAGCAGCGGTATAGGGAAAAAGCCTTATCAGCGAAAGGTTAAAGGATTTTGAAAAAAGGGTCTCCAGTTCTTCATTTGCGGCCTTTAAATTGGTGAAAAACCAAACCATCGAATCTTCGTAGTGCCACACCAGATCATATACATTCGGCGTTGCCGGTATGCGTACACTTAACCCGGCGAGAACATGCTCCTTAACCAATTTTTTTTCGTTTTTGGATAAAAAATCCCGTCCACTGTCAGCCATTCGTTTGGCGGCTTCAATCGTGTAATGCTTTTTTAATACTTTAGCCGCGATATTCTTTTTATCGATTCGCAGGGCAAACACAAAGGCGTTGCCGTATACAAACGAGGATCCGTCAAAATCAGGTTGGAACGGTTTGTCAAACGACGTCCAGCCAACCGCTTTGTCAGAAATCTGGTTGTCGATGTCTAAAATGGTGTTACTTTTTAATCCATCGGCGATATTTTCGATAATCGGTGCCTCAATTTTACCATGAACCTTATAGCGGGTGATCGAGACCGTGTTGGACAGAATGCTCATAACAGAAAATAATTCCAGTCAAATTGAGGCTGATCGATACCGAGTCGGGTGCTGTTTGATTGGCGTGTAAAATTCACTAAGCAAGTCTATCAAAATATACAACATATGGTATTGAAATCAAATTAAAATAAATATATAGCGTGTTTACGAGGATGTTACAAGAAGATTCTAATAAATTGAAAAATGAAGATTGATATTATTGGAATATTAATGGATGTCTTTTCACGTCGTCTGCTTTTCATTCGAACAGACTCCCTCGATCGTCCATTCCTAATCCAGATAAACCGAAAAGAATAGCCATAAAGGCGCCAAGGCCCAAAAAAAAGAAAATTATATTAAATAAACCATGTGTCATAGTGTCTTGATGGCAAAAATATTTAGCGAGAACCAATGGAATTCATAGCTGATTTACATGTCCATTCGAAATACTCCCGGGCGACGTCTAAAAACCCCGACCTGGAAAACTTATATATAGCCGCTCAGCTAAAAGGCGTTACCGTTGTCGGAACCGGTGATTTTACTTATCCGGCCTGGTTTTCTGAAATTTGTGAAAAGCTGGAGCCGGCCGAACCCGGGCTGTTTAGACTAAAAAAGGACTATGCCAAATACTGTGATCAGGAGGTTCCCCGAAACTGCCGCAGCGAGGTTCGCTTTGTCTTAAGCACTGAAATCAGCAATATTTACAAAAAAAATGATAAAACCCGCAAAAACCACAACCTGATCCTAATGCCGGATTTGTCGTCGGTCGAAAAATTAAACGTCAAACTGGATAATATCGGGAATATCAAATCCGACGGAAGACCGATTCTGGGTCTGGATGCCCGCAACCTTTTAGAGATTGTGTTGGAAACCACCGAGCAGGGATATTTAATACCGGCTCACATCTGGACGCCGTGGTTTTCGATGCTCGGATCCAAATCAGGCTTTGACTCCGTTGAAGAGTGCTTTGAAGATTTGACCCATCACATTTTTGCCGTAGAAACCGGACTTTCTTCCGATCCGCCCATGAACTGGAGTGTTTCCGGTCTGGACGGATTGACTCTGGTATCCAATTCAGATGCCCATTCACCGATGAACGTGGGACGGGAAGCCAATTTGTTCAATACGTCTTTATCATTTGCCGATATAAAACAGGCCCTTGAATCAGGTGATCCTGAAAAATTTTTGGGAACCTTTGAGTTCTACCCCGAAGAAGGCAAATATCATCTGGATGGACACCGCAATTACGATGTTCGCCTCTGGCCGCAAAAAAACCATGAACTACAACGGTAAATGTCCGGTTTGCGGCAAAGGATTAACTTTGGGGGTATTATATCGCGTCCTGGAGTTGGCGGACCGCGCCGAAGGTGATATACCGCCCAATCGGTCGACCTACCATAGCATCATTCAACTGGCCGATATTCTTTCCGAAATTTTAATGGTGGGACCCAAATCAAAAAAAGTTCAAAAAAACTATTATGCCTCACTCAACCAATTGGGCTCCGAATTTGACATTTTACATCGACTGACTTTGGAGGACATTGAAAAAGCCGGAATTCCTTTGTTGGCCGAAGCCATTCGTAGAATGCGCCAAAAGAAAATCGATGTAATTCCCGGATATGATGGGGAATATGGTCAGATTAAAATATTTAAAGCTCAGGAGCGCGAGCAACTGCAAGGGCAAAAAGCACTTTTTTCAATTCCTCAAACCGCCACCGCGCCGGGAACCCAAAATGCCGAATATGCGACCCCACCGCGACTAGATCAGGCTACCGGCGCATCAACCGATCCACGCAATCCCGCGACGGCAACCGCCGGTAATACGGATAGCCCAGCACCGACTGTTCTTTTAAACATCGATCAGCGTCGGGCTGTCGAATATCCAGGCGGTCCGCTGCTGATAATTGCCGGACCCGGTACCGGCAAAACCCGTACTCTGACGCATCGAATTGCCTACCTAATCAATGAGAAAAACGTGCCGCCTAAACGCATCCTGGCGGTAACCTTTACCAATAAAGCCGCACAGGAAATGCGCGATCGGCTGGGCACCTTGCTTGATAAATCCAACAGTTTGCCACTAATCGCTACATTTCACGCCCTATGCTTCAAAATACTCAATGAACAAAAGACCAAACCCGCCGGCATCGTTGATGAGGATCATCGCAAGGCATTGCTTGGCGAAGCGGTGAGGTATGTGAAAGCGGCCGGACACCAAATCGCATTGCAGCCGAATAAAATTTTAAACCGTATCGTGGACGCCAAGCAGCAGATCTTGGATCCGGCAGAATTTGCAGCGGTCTACAGCCAAGATTCACAGGACCGGACGGTTGCCAATATCTATAAAGTCTATCAACGGCTGCTGGCCATTCAGGGCTTTTGTGATTTTGAAGATCTAATTTTTAACGTGGTCAAACTGCTGGAGAACGATGACATCCAGCGTCGCAAATATCAAGACCAATTTCAATACATTTACGTGGATGAATGTCAGGATTTGAATCCGGCCCAGTATCGGATCATTCGGGCCCTGGCGCCGCAGGCCGATGCGGTGCAGGACTTGTGCATGATTGGCGACCCGAACCAGTCCATCTATGGGTTCAGGGGCGCCGATGCCAGCCTATTTAGCCGTTTTACTAGCGACTATCCGGCCGGCAAGCAGATACGATTGACCCGCAATTATCGCTCGACCGCAACAATCTTAAGCGCGTCCTTTCAGGTTATCAGAGACCACCGTATTCAATCATCCGGCATTAAGACCTATTCTGAAATCGACGGGCTGAAAACAATCAGCATGGTCGAATCCGCCAGTGAAAAAGCCGAGGCTGAATGCATTGCCCGGATCATCGAGCAGTAGATCGGGGGCACCGGTTTTCACTCCATCGACACCGGAACGGTTAAAGATGCCAATCTTGTGAAATCCTACAGCTATGCCGATTTTGCCGTTTTTTACCAGACCCATGATCAACATCGCGTTTTAGCCGAGGTGTTTGAACAAAAAGGTATTCCGTATCAGGTCGCCAGCCGGGAAACGGTTCTGGATGCCGCCGGACTGCCGGAGCTTATTTCCTATATGAAAATAATCGAGGGAACCGGTGGCTTTTATGATCATGACAAGATCCTTAAAATCGCCCTACCCGGACTCGGCCAAAAGGCATTGGATCAATTTAAAAATTGGTGTTTTCAAAACCGTTTTTCACTCCACCATGGACTGATCAAAGTCAACCGGTTTCCCATTCCCGGGATGGCCTCCGCCAAGCAACAGAAGCTAAATGAATTTTCTGCCGGCATAACGCATTTTAAAAGCGAATTGGACGGTTTGTCTGTGGCTGACAAATTAAGGTTTGTTCAACAAAACACGATTTTGTCGGCGATGTTGAATAAAGATGCCTACACCCAGGAGGCCTATGCCAGCCTGCTGGACTTTGCCGGCGGGTTTGACGGAAACACGACGGATTTTTTTGCCGCCATTGCTTTGCATACCGATACGGACAGCTATGCGCCGGAGATTGAAAGGGTTTCTCTAATGACCATGCATGCCTCGAAAGGCTTGGAATTTCCGGTGGTATTTATTGCCGGCTGTGAGGAAACGCTGATTCCTCACCGCAAGCCCGACAGCGAAGAAAATGATTTCCGGGAAGAAAGGCGGCTGTTTTATGTTTCCATGACCCGTGCCATGGAAAGGCTCTATTTGACCCATGCCAGAAAGCGCCGGATCTACGGCCGGCAATTTGATCGCAAAGTGTCGCCATTTGTCGAGGATATCGAAGCCCAACTCAAAATTGATGAATCACCCCGTCTGAAAAACAAAAAGACCGACAAGCAGCAGGCGGTTCAGATGAAATTATTCAGTTGACAGACTTTTGAATAGTCGAAAAACGACCTGTTTACGAGATTGTTTAGTGGTTTGTTAATTCCGGAATGTTGGAGTACTGGAGTGCTGGAGTAATGTCTGAAGGTTGGATGTCTTCTATTGATACCCCAATACCCCAATACTCCAATACTCCAATACTCCAGTACTCCATTATTCCATGTTCGAGAAACTATATAACTATCTAAAATAAATAGTTAAAATTTTATATAGTTGAGTTTTAGCGGCAATTGTGGTTAAATTTATTATAAAGGTTGAACGCAACAACCGTGTAAATTTATCCCTGAGGAAATTATTTATTAATGGCAAGCTATATATGGAAAGTCGGAAAAATATTGGCCGGTTGCGTCATCTTCGTGGCGCTGCTGGCACCCGGTGCGTTGGCGGATATCTATCGTTATATCGATGAAAATGGCGTCATGCATTTTACCAACGCGCCAACGTCTAACCAAAATGAATTCAAGCTTTTTCTAAAAGAAAAAGGCAAGCCGGCGCCTGCCTGGCATTATACGGAAAAATATGATGAATTAATCACCGATGCCTCCGATCGCTTCGGGGTTTCATTCCCATTGCTCAAAGCTATTATCAAAGCGGAATCGGATTTCGATGCCCGGGCTGTTTCGAAAAAAGGAGCTATGGGTCTGATGCAGATCATGCCGCAAAATTTCAAACTTCTGGGACTCAAAGATCCATTCGACCCAACCCAAAACATCAATGCCGGTGCTCGCTATTTCAAACATCTCTTTGATAGGTTCAACGGCAAACTGGCCTTATCCCTTGCAGCTTACAACGCCGGTCCCACAGCCGTCGATCGTTACAAAACCATTCCCCCCTACAAAGAAACCGAAGAGTATGTCAGGCGGGTTTTAAAATATTATTACAGATATAAAAATTAGCTGGTTCACTCCGTGTTTTAGAATAATATAAATCCCGCAGGTCGAATTTTGTTGTAACGATCTCCCACATGACAAATCCGAAATTAATTGTTCCTTGACAAAATAGTTAACAATTAATATACATACAGACCATAAATAATGGCCTTTTTTTATGGTATTTACATTTGGAGGTGTAATGAGCTTGGTAAAAAAAACGATTGAACTGGATCAGGAGGCGATCACGCGTATCAAAACTGCGCTGAATGCGAAGAGTGAAAAGGAAGCGATCAATTTCGTTTTACACCAGTTTGATACAGATATCCAATTAGCTGACTCGACCCTCAATCTGGCTGGGAAAATGAATATTGGTGCAATATTCCAAGACTGATGCAACGCAAGATTATTATTGATACTGGTGTTTATATCGGCCTGTTTAACCGGGGACAAAACAAGGAGATTATCAATCCCTTTCTCCATATCACCTATCTGGCCTATCCAGTGCTCCACGAGTTATGGATGGGATTGAAAGGTCGTCAGGAAACTCAGTTGCTCGCTGCCTGGCGGGATCGTTTTATCCAACTGCAGCGATTGATTGTTCCGACGGTTGGAACTCTGGTGCTGATCGGAGAAGCCTGTCTTCTTTTGAGAGCAGCCGGAAAGCTGGATCCGACCCACCCGAAGCATTACAACGACGTGTCCATCGCAGCTTTAGCCCGCCAGATCGGAGCCACGGTAATTACGAAAAACCAGAAAGATTTCAAGATCATCCGGTCGGTGATTGATTTTAACATGGAAGGGTTGGGCTAAAACAGGGCGATCAAAACTCCAAAACACCAAAACTTCCGTACTCCAACACTCCAACACTCCAGCACTCCAATTACTCCAACACTCCAATACTCCAGCACTCCAAAACTCCAGCACTCCAATACTCCAATACTCCAAGATCGAGTCTTTTCAATTACAACCCGAAATCGTTCATGTGCCGACTTGATAGGTGTCTGAATCTATTCCTGTTAGTTTATTTGCTGAAAAACAAGGGCGGTGCGGGAGGGAAGGTAGAGACTGAGAGAGTTCACTTTTCGACCGGCCGCCGAATCCCACAGCGTCAAATGTTCCTGGCTGGCAGTCAGACGGCTGTGGCCGCCGTATTGAGGGGCATCGCTGTCGAGGATCATTTTATATTTTCCAGCCGGCGCTTCAAACCGATAATCCGAATACGATTTCTGCGGGTGGAAGTTGAAGACAAATAAAAGGCCGGCGCGCCGGAAAACCAGCAGCTTGTCGTCTGAATGCTCATATAACAGATTTAACGCATGGTGCTGTAATAATTTGAATTTTTTTGCCATTCGAAGCATTTCCCGATCAAACCGCGCCAAATCCCGATATTTCAAACCGTCATCATCCACCAGGTGCCATTGGCGTCTGGCATAGCGGTAGGACCAGTTATTGCCCTTCCTGGGAAAATCGATCCATTCCGGGTGACCGAATTCGTTGCCCATAAAATTCAGATAGCCGGATCCGGCGGTGGACAGGGTGATCAATCGTATCATCTTATGCAGCGCCATGCCGCGATCGGTTACAATATGGTCATCGTCTCTTTGCATGTGATCATACATGGCTGCGCCGATTAGCCGGAAAATAATGGATTTATCGCCGACCAGGGCCTGATCGTGGGACTCGGCGTAACTGATGGTTTTTTCATCGGCACGCCGATTGGTCAGTTCATGCCACAGATGTCCCATGGGCCAGAGCTCATCTGAAAATTCCTTAATCAACTTGATCCAGTAGTCCGGAACCCCCATGGCAAAGCGGTAGTCGAATCCGTAGCCGCCGTTTGCCTGTGATGCTGCCAGGCCCGGCATGCCGCTGACATCTTCGGCAATAGTAGTGGCATCCGGCCGCAAATCATGGATGAGGCGGTTGGCAAGCGCCAGGTAGGTCAGGGCATCTTCATCCACATCCGGGCCGAAATAATCGTCGTATGTGATAAGCGCTTTGTTCTGGCCATGATGCAGATAAAGCATCGAGGTAATTCCATCAAAGCGAAATCCATCAAAGCGGTATTCATCCAGCCAGTAACGGCAGTTAGACAGCAGAAAATGCAAAACCGGGATTTTACCATAGTCAAAACAGCGCGAGTCCCAGAGCTTGTGCTGTCCACGGTCGCCGGCATGAAAATATTGATGCAAGGTGCCGTCAAAGCGGCTGAGGCCTTCGGTTTCATTGGAAACGGCGTGCGAATGCACAATGTCCATGAGCACAGCCAAACCGGCGCTGTGGGCGTCATCAATCAGGGCTTTTAGCTCGTCCGGGGTTCCGAAACGCGAGGAGGCTGCAAAGAAGTTGGAAACCTGGTAGCCGAAGGAACCGTAATACGGGTGTTCCTGAATTGCCATTAGTTGAATGGTGTTGTAGCCGGATTCCACGATCCGAGGCAAAACGGATTCACTGAATTCCTGAAAAGAACCAACCGCTTCTTTTTCCTGGGCCATACCGATATGGGCTTCGTAAATCAACGGGGGGTCATTTTGAAGGCAAAAATCCTGGCACCGCCACTGGTATGGGCTAGCGGGAAACCAGACCTGGGCGTTGAAGATCAGCGTGGTGGGGTCTTGGACGACCCGGCGAGCATAGGCCGGAATGCGGTCCCCGGCGCCCCCCAGCCAATGAACACGCAGCCGATACAAGTCCAGGTGCTTCAGCGTGTCAGCCGGCAGACGGATCTCCCAAACGCCGTTATCTTCAAGACGCTGAAGCGCAAACCCCTCGTTTTCCTGCCAACCGGTCATGTCTCCGATTAGAAAAATATGATTGGCATTTGGCGCCCATTCCCTAAACAACCACTGGTTGTCCCTGAAATGCAGCCCGAAGAACTCATGGCCGGCGGCGAAATCGGCCAGGTTATTTTTGGGGCCGGTAAGGCGCGCTTCAACTTGGTCAATCTTGACTAGCCTTCTGGCGATGATTTTTCCGTAGGATTTTAAGTAGGGATCTGACCTTGAAATCCGGTCTAATAGATGCTTGATTCTTCCCTTGGGTGCCAGCGCAGATTTAGTGATGGTCGACATAATTGATTTGCCTTGCAAAAAATAAGCTAACGCTGAATTTCAGGTCCTCTGTGCCGGACGTTGGGGGTCAGAGTAAATCGGCGATGCCGTAATCCTGCGTATCGGAATGATGGAATATTGGAATGTTGGAATAATGGGATTATCGGAATAAGATCTATTTTTAAATGGTTGGCTCGGAATGGGAACTTAAATTCGACAGTCATCCGTTTATGATACCCAATATTCCATTATTCCACCATTCCATCATTCCGCCTGGTGTCCGAGGTTAACTCCACCCCTCTAAAATGAAATAAAAACCGGGACCTCGGAGCCCGTATCTTTATTTGGTCTCGCGAGGAATGTCCGGCACCTTTTCGGCTACTAGCGGACGCTGGAGCATTTTTTCATAGAGATTGATGTAGTTACGCGCCGTATTGGCGTGGGTATAGGTTATGGCACTTTTTTCCATGATCCGTTCGATTTGGGCGGATTTGGTTTCAGCCGGCAGATTAAAAAATACCATGGCCTGTTCAATGGCCCAAAACAAACCGTTGGCGTCGAAAGTTTTAAACAAAAATCCATTTCCGGTATTGTTTGCCGCATCCAGGTGGACGATGGTGTCATGAATGCCCCCGGTGTCATGGGCCACCGGCAGTGCGCCGTAGATCGGTGCAATCATCTGCGGCAGACCGCAGGGCTCAAAACTGGAAGGCATCAGGATAAAATCAGCGGCTCCATATGCCAGGTGTTCCAACTCGTTGCTAAAATCACAAATTGCCACCCGGTTTTGAAATTGATGATAATTGACGATGTCCCGAAAGGCCATCTGGTAATCGCCGTTGGCAACGAACACAACCTGCAGATTCTGATCCCAATAGCTGGAAATGACCCGGTAAAAGATTTCTGCCAAAAGCTGACAACCCTTTTGCACGGGGTCCAGTCGCGAGGGCCAGAAAAATAACGGGGCACGGTCATCCTGTATCAGACCGAGGTTCTCTTGCAGATAGCGTTTGTTTTTCTTTTTGCCGGCTGCGTGATCGGTGGGACCGTATTGTTGGTTCAGGTCTTGGTCCGTAGTCGGATCAAATGAAGGGTCGGGCGCATTGAGGATTCCGGCCGCGCAATTGGCCTGAACTTTGTTGTATAATTCTTGACGTATCGGTGGGTCGACAAACGGATGCCGGCCGTCTATAATTTCCTGCAAAAAGGTCGGACTGACAACATTGACAAAATGCGCTGCAAAAATACCGCTGGTCAGCAGATCCACCGGATTGTGGTCGCGTATATGTTCGTAGTTGGTGGCCATCTCATCGAAATACAGGTTTTGCCAAAAATAGGCCCCGTCAATTCCCCGGTCTTCAATTGCCGCCAGGGACGTTTTTACCGTGTGGACATTATGAACCGTAAAAAGACAGGGGATCCCCTGTCTGCGAGCCATGGCCGGAATTAACCCCGTCATCCAGTCGTTGCAGTGGATCAGGTCCGGTTGAACCCGGGGAACGATGTTGTTGATGACTTCCCGTTGGAAGGCCAGGGAAAGCTTGATATTTTCTATGCCATACAGCGAATAAACCCGGTTGATATAGTAAAAAGCACGATCCTCTGCCAGATGGATGCGGTCATCCGGCATTTTTCGCTGAATCCGGTTGAGCTCTTTTTTCAAAACCGGCGCTAATTTATCGCTGAACAGGGCGCGGTAATCCGGTATGGCCACATGAACGTCGGCGCCCTGTTCAAACAGGGCGCTGATCAACGAAGCCGATACATCTGCCAGGCCGCCGGCTTTGGCTGTATAAAAAGAAGCCAGACCGCCCATGCGGTGGGGCAAATAGGTAACTTCCGGAGTTACGACCAGGACCCGGGGATTTTTGGGAGTATCGGGCATAGCAAGTGCCTTTCCGCCAAATCTATTGAATCAGAAAAAAGAAACCCAATTCGGATAAACTGGAATTAGCTGCAACGCCACCAAGACACAAAGAAAATAATTTTCTATAAAAAACTTCGTGCCTTGGTGTCTTGGTGGCGAAAATCCTTTATTTGGTAAATACTTCGCAAATATGACGTGATTTCAATAAACAGGCACAAAGAGTCCGGAGATTAGCTCTATTTATCAATGCTATTTGCATTTATCCTTTTTGGCACCAATTGATAATTAAATCAAAGCATTTTTTGGGTTTGAATGAATTCGGTTGCCTGTCAAAAAACCGCGACGAAAAGTGACAAGGTTTAGGCCCAGGTCAGCAGCCGCGGAGTCGACTTGATTCTGTCATCCCCGCGGGGTGAGACTCTGACGGTAAAACCGAAACGCCCCGACGATTCACATCGCAGGGTGCAGTCGTAGATATAATTTCCATCGCCCCGGTCTTCCCGGACCGCCATGGGTTCGACGTGACTGGCGCTTAATTCATCCAGAGACTTCATATTGCCGTAGTAAAGTTCAACATCGACTTCATCCGGGGTCAATTCTGCCAGGTTGACCTCGGCCGTCACCTCAAATGTGTCACCCACCCGATAAGACTCCTGGGTCTGTCTGACCGGAGGCTGGATTTGGATCTTATCCCAGTGCGAGCGCAGACGTTTAAGTTGGGCGGCCAATTTTTGGGCTTCTTCGGCCTCATTGGCCAGCAGTAAATCCCAGCGTTCCGCGGACGGATTGTAGTAGCGCTTTTCATAATCCGACACCATCCGTAAACTGCAAAATGACTCCATGGCCATTTTCATGGACTTTTTCATTTTTTGGGTCCAGCAACCGGGTAGATCCCCATTTTTACGATCGTAAAAACACGGGATAACTTCATTTTCCAATACATTGTAAAGTGCCTGGCTCTCTATGGCATCCTGGTAGTTGTGATCCTGGTATTCTTCGCCCTTGCCGATGCGCCAACCCCTTTCTTCCGAGTATCCTTCACACCACCAGCCATCAAGGATGCTGACATTTAAAACACCGTTCATGGCGGCTTTCATTCCGGATGTCCCGCAGGCTTCGTATGGCCGACGGGGAGTGTTCAGCCAAACGTCGGCCCCTTGCAGCAGATGGCGTGCCAGATGCATGTCGTAGTCTTCCAGGAAGATGATTTTGTCGCGAACCTCCGGCTTGCTGGCGAAATTAAATAGCTGTTTGATCAACTCCTTGCCTTCATTGTCTCTGGGATGAGCCTTGCCGGCGAAAATAAACTGCACCGGATATTTTTTATTGTTGATAATGGATTCCAGGCGTTCTTCATCCTTTAACAGCAGGGTCGCCCGTTTATAGGTCGCAAATCGCCGGGCAAACGCGATGGTCAGCGTTTCCTGGTCAAGCGCTGTTTCAACAGCTTCCAAGACCGCGCGCGGAGCGTTGCGCCGTTCATATTGTTTGACGAGCTGCTGCCGGCAGGTACGCACCAGGCGGGAGCGATTCATTTCGTGGCCGCGCCACAGCTCTTCGTCGTAGATTTCATCGATGCGATCGATGTTCTCCGGCTTGCGGGAACTCAAATACCACTCGGGACCCAGATACCGGTCAAAAAGATAGGCGATTTCCTGGGAAACAAATGTCGGTACGTGGATACCATTGGTGACATAGGAAATCGGCACTTCCTCTTCGGGACGCTGGGGCCAGACATGCGACCACATGCGTCGGGCTACCGCGCCGTGCAATTTGCTGACGCCGTTGCAATATGCTGACATGTGCAGGGCCAAGATAAACATTGAAAGCGGCGCATCGGCATTGGACCCGACGGGCTGACCCCAGGATATGATTTCGTCGACTGAAATGCTTAACATTTCGGCAAGGGGCGTTAAATATGGTTTGACCAGATCCACTGCAAATTCATCATGCCCGGCTGCCACCGGTGTATGGGTGGTGAAAACAGTGGTCCGGGGAATGATTTCAAGAGCTGTTTTGATGTCAACCTGGTGATCCGTCATGATTTGAGTCAAACGCTGTAAACTCGCGAAAGCTGAATGCCCCTCATTCATGTGCAAAACTTTGGCTTTTATGCCCATGGAGGCCAAGGCATGCATTCCGCCGATTCCCAGAAGCATCTCCTGGGCCAGTCTAACCTTGCTTTCGCCGGAATACAATCGTGCTGTGATTTCACGAGAAGCGGGTGTGTTTTCAGCAATATTGGCATCCAATAAATAAAGGGGGATGCGGCCGACCGCTACTTTCCATACGATGGCATGAATCGGTCCCTCGGGCCCCTGAATGGTAATGGTTAAATCATTACCGTCAGAATCCGTGATCCGCTCCACCGGCAGGTTGTATATATCGGTCTGCGGGTATTCTTCCTGCTGCCAGCCTTCCTGATTTAAATATTGGCGAAAATACCCTTCACGGTACATCAGGCCGATACCGGTTAGCGGCAATGCCATGTTGGATGCCGCCTTCAGGTGATCCCCGGCTAAAATACCCAGACCGCCCGCAAACAAGGGAAGGCTTTCATGCAGCCCGAACTCCATGGAAAAATAGGCGATGGTTTCCCCGGCTTGAAACGGCACCTCTCTATCAGATACCGGATCCAGGACCAGACTTTGATATGCGTTTTTAACTCGATCCAGGTGAGCCAGATAACCGTCGTCCTTGGCCAACTGTTCAAAGCGGTTCTGGGAAATTCTGGCCAGAAAAGCGATGGGATTCCTGCCCGATTCCGCCCAACGCGGCGGATCAATCCGTCTAAAAAGCTCAATGGCATCTTTTTTCCAGCACCAGAACATGTTGCGTGACAGTACTTCAAGGAAGGCCAGGTTGCGGGGAATATTCGGATGCACCTGATATGTTTGAAAATTTTTCATATAGTCTATAACCTCAATTCAATTTTATTGGTAAATCAGTCAACGATATTTTATTTCGTAAGCTGCTAATTTTAGATGTTGATTAAAGTTGGAAAATAGGGCCGAATGGTAAAAATGCAATGGGATCCTTTAAGTTATAGCAGTTCCAAAATGACAATAAAATCCCAAAGCACAAGCAACAAATTACAAATAAATTCCAAATTTCAAAAAACAATGATCAAAACAAACCGCTGTGTCGCAGGTTGCTGCCCAGCTTCGAAGTCTATGTTGCTGGCGGAACCCAATGGTTGACAAATCATTTGTTTTTGAAATTGGGTAATTGTGATTCAGTTTCCTTTCAATTTGGTCCAAACCCGCAGCAATTCACTCGCCCCCCAGGCCTGAGCCTCGCAGCCCCGCTGGCTATGGGGAAAATCACCATCCAGAATTTCAGGAATATGGCCCACGCAGCCGCTCTCGAGCAAGGACACGCCGCTTGTGAGCCAGGCCAGTGCTGTTTCCCGGCTGGCCTCGCCGTAAATCATGGCCCAGGCTTCACAAAACGAAGGAAACGGCCAGGTCCAGGCGGTGCCGTTGTGGTAGGCCGGTTTGCGTCGGCTGTCTTCATCACCGAGGTAACGTCCCTGGTACGGATTTTTGGGATCAATTATCAGGTCTCCCTGATGAATGATTTCAATGGGGTAACTCACCGGCCGGTCGGCCAGGCTGCGAATAGCCCCCGGTATTAACAGGGCTTCACAGGATTCAAGGATGCGGCGGCCGAGATCTTGTTCACTGACGGCACCCAGCGTAATTGCCAAAAGCTGGTTCGGTCGCAGGGCATCATCCGCCGTTGCGTCCAAGGCCGACTGGCCTGGGGCAGCATGGCGGCAATCGGAGAGATACCTCAGGTCAGGTTGCCAGAACAGATTTACAATGGAGGATTTTACCTGGCGTGCCAACAGATACCATCTTTCTTGACTTTCTATCTGGCTCAAAAAATGGAGCGCGGCATACCACAAGGCCTGAATTTCGATCGGGTATCCTTGTCGGGGAGTGCCGGCCGGATGATCCGTGTCCATCCAGGTATAATGCACCGGGCTGAAAATGAGCCCGGTGGCAGGGTCCATTTTGATGCCGTTGGGGGTGCCGGAGCAATAACTGTTGGCAATGGATAAAATAATTTCGCGGATGGAGCGGCCGCTGCAGTCGGCATCCAGAAAACTGTCATCGTTTTCGGATTTTATAAAATCATCACAGGCCAGTATGAACCACAGCGGCGCGTCTGATGTATCTCTGTTGGCGGCCCGGGTGCCCTGGATCATGTTCGGCAGCATCCCCTCCCGTTCAAATTGACCGAATTGCTTCAATATCGCCCAGGCTTCGGCCAATCGCCGAGCGGCGATCAAGCCCCTTACAAAGATGAGGGCATCCCGCCCCCAGTCGAGAAACCAGGGATAGCCCGCAATGACGGATTGAAGTGCTCCGCGCTGCACCACGAAATCATCCAGGGCCCGGTTTAAAATGTGTTGCGGGCTCCAATGGCCATTGGTTTTAGGATCGAAGGGAGCGGTGATTTGTTCGGCCGAAAGGGGTGCTTGCGAGAATGAATCCCCCGGCTCTTGTGATACACCGGCAGCAAGGCAGGCCTGTTGACCCCCGGCCAATACCACCGAAAAATAGCCGGGACTGAATAAATCCGAATCCGGATCCTGGCCCCGCTCTGCATCAAATGCCCGGTGAACCATATACTGCCATTCCGGCTCTCTGATAAAGTCGCCGTTGGATATCCGCATGTGCAGATGGTGCCGGGCGTCCGGTGTAAATGCGAATCCTTGTTGATCAGCTCGGACGCTGCGGGGCCATTGATCCTCCGGGCCGGTGTAGGCTTTGGTTGTGTCATGAAAACTGCGATTTTCAATGTCCGGCCGCAGTATAAGCTGAACCGTTTTGTCGTCATCCAGGTGATTATCTTTATTCTCGAAAGGGTGCCGATAATAAGTCAGATGCAGGGCGTTTTGACCGGTCAACATCTTTAATCCGATGGTTAGCCGGATGTTTTGTCCCTGACCGGTTGGAACAAGATAGCGCCAAAATCCCCCACCGGTGCCGTTGGCCGCGAATGCTTCCAGGCAGTCGGTATTCAAGGCCTGGGAGTAGCCTTGAAACACCAGCCAGGCCCGGCAGCGGGTAAACATAATCCAGCGGTCTTCGGGATATTCCTGACTGATGTTGGCTGCCAGCAGGCCGTCATAGCGACTGCCCAGCTCAGCCCAGGCCAGCGGCATTTTAAGCATGGCGCCGCGTCCGTTGGTTGCCAGAAAAGAATGGTGCTTTCGATGTATTGCGGCATGCTGAAAAACTCGTCGGACCCGGAACTGCCCGGCCCGGGGCAGGTGCAGTAAAGGGCCTTCTGCGTGCTGTGCGCCGTCGGGCGCAAATACGGAAAGCTTCAGGTTTATGGATTGGATGGATGCGGGCGGATCGAGCGGTGGAAATAAGACAAAAAAAGTTCCGTCCGAACCCGCGATGCTTGCTTCACTGGCCAGTGTCTGTTGCTTTGTTACCAGGCGGGCGCGAAAGGCATGATCCGCGTGAACATACAAGAAATGGCCCGGCGGCAGCATTACCTGCCGATGCAGGTCTCGGGGCCACTGCCAGGAAATGACACGGGTTTCCCGGCTGTCCCGATTAAGCTTGCGGCACAAAGACAAGGGGTCGTTTTTTAGCTCTTTTGCGGCCTGCCCGATATCAAAGGCCGCCACGTCCCCGGTTCCGTGATAAATAGAAATTATTTCCAGCACCTTGGCTTGCAGTCTCTGCATCTCGATTTGCCGGGGCAGGCCGCTGGGTCGGTCCGGTAAATCCTGCTCGAAATTCAAATCGTCTTTGTTCTGGGTCAGGCACAGCACCTGTCCGGGTTCGAGTTCAACACGGCGCAAACCGTCTGACCTGGATACCGATACCGCAGTGCCGGACAGAAGGTCGATAAACTCCGACTGGTTCATCCCGGCCGAATTGGAATCCCAGCGGGCCGTCGTCCGGTTATTTTCATCCAGGTTGATTGCCACCAGCAGTTTTTTATCCGTTGGGATGTGATGGCGCAGCAGGCAGATATGGTTGCCGTCGCCCCGCTGAATCATTGTTAACTTCGTTTCGCCGAAAAAAGCCGGATGCGTTTTCAACAAATCATTCAAACGACGGATTCGGTCAACCTGGTTGATCTCGGCACCCCAGTTCAGAGACGGAGAATGATGGACATTGATTTTTTCAGTGGCATACCATTCCACGCCGTTGGCAAAGCCAAAGGCCCCCTGCTGTGAACACAGCGCGCAAAGTGCCGTGCGAAGACGGGCGTAGTTTTGAGAACGGGCAGCCAATCGCAAGTTGTCGTGGGTTTCGGCGAAATGGACCGCTATACCATCGGCGTTAGATATGTCGAAAGCTTCGGGCAGGTAGTTTTCAATCTGTCCGCGATCATAGTTTTGAAACAACTCTGAATAAGCCCAATTCAGATTGGCTGTATTCAATAGATCCCGGGTCACCGAGATTTTGCCGCCCAGACCCTCCAGCAAAAAAACGGTATCCGGGTATTGCACTCGAACCCTGGCCACGATATATCGCCAGGCCGCGGCCGGAATCATGTAGCCGGCATCACACCGGAAACCATCCACCCCGCGGTTGCACCAGGTTAAAAACACATCGGCCATATACTGCCAGAGGTCCTGGTGGCTGTAGTCCAGCTTGGTGAGATCTTCCCAATCGACCCCCCAAGCACCGGGGACTTCAATTTTGCCTTCCGGACCCCGCACCAACCATCGGGGATGGGACTCGTGCAGACCGGCGGCCCAACCGGTGTGATTAATGGCGATATCGATAATTATCCGGGCGTTGCGCTGGTGAACCGCGTCCACCAGTTCGATAAATTGTTCCAGCGGGGTGGCGTGGTGGTCAAATACGGCCAGAGCCGGGTCTACAGCGGTAAAACTCAAGGCCGCATAGGGACTGCCGAATCTTCCCATGCGACCGTAGACCGTGGGGGTCGGATGAATCGGCAGCAACATTAAAATTCGGCACCCCAGATCTCCCAAAATAAAATCAAGCTGGGCTATCAGGTCGCGAAACGTTCCCGACGGCGGAATCACGGTATAGCCTTTTTGGTCAAGATTGGCGATGAGCTCCTCTTGGGAAGCAGACACTGTCTCGCAGGCGGATCTGTTGGGACCGAATTGCCGAACAAAGGCGTTGTAGATGATATTGGCGCAGCAGGCGTCAGCCGCATCAACATTGATGGTGGTATTGTCACCCTGGGGCCAGACCGGCATCTCTTCGTCTTCCGGCAAAAAGAAGCATTTTGCCTCAAAGTGACCGCTTTCGGTCAAAGGCAATTTCACCGCAAATTCTTGTTTACCGGTCCGTCGCATCGGAATGTCAAACCAGGCACGGCCCAGCGGGGGGTCCTTCGCATCGACCTGATCGATGATTTCTTTTTTCATCGTTTTGGCTTGTCCAATATTGGTGCGAATCCAGGCCGTGCCGCGTTCGGACTGCGATACATTCAGCGTGAATTCCACGGTGTCGCCGCAAAATCTTACCAGGCGTATTCCCGGGGCCGGGTTTTGTTTTATTGGGTTCATTTTTTCAGGATTAAGTTTGTTAAGTATTAGATTTTGTCTTTTGCGCAAAAAAGATCGGGTTTGGAGTATTGTAACGGTCTCGGCCCGATTGAACATTCAATTCGCAGTTTCCTATATCGAACCATCCAGGTTAGAACTTAATAGTATATTGACAAGTTTTCAACCAATCAACCCGTTTGCGAGTTTATATACTGCAAATTCTTTTTTTATTTCTCTTGAAAAGCTGACATTATAAGTATAAGATATATATAAGAAAAATAAGAGATGATGGAAAACTGACGGGCAGATTATAGGATCTTTCATATTTCAACCCTCCCACTGACTTTCCGGGGCCGCGTCCCGGATTACCTATTTGTTATGAATTACAGACGGGCAGCCATGATTTGTCGTACCTTGCTTATAAGCTTTGTTCTACTGTTGATGCCGTATTCGGCCCAATCTCAATCCGGTACGGGCGCGTCAGCCAATCGAGAGCTCGTTTTGGTGCGAGCAGTGATGTGTGAAGATATTCAGGGTCAGACCCCGACAAACTTGACCTCCGTTTTTTCTATCGAACTGCGTAAAGCCATCTGCTTTACATCATTTGATCCGGTGCCGAGCAAGACCGTCATCTACCACCACTGGTTTCATCGCGACCGGCCCAGCGCCACAATAAAGCTTTCCCTGAAGCCGCCCCGCTGGTCGACCTACAGCAGTATCCAGCTTCGTGCCGAAGATCTCGGGCCCTGGCGGGTTGAAGTCACCGACACCCAGGGCCAGATACTCCAAATTCTGAGGTTCAGCATCACGGAATAGGTTAGATGGAAAAAATCCAATTGCTGATATCAAGCCTTCGCTGGCAGGATATCATCGACATCAGCCTGGTCAGTTACATTTTATTCAGGTTCTATATCCTGTTTAGAGGGACCAATGCGTTCCGGGTGCTGATCGGTATGACCATCCTCTGGTTTTTCCAGCAGTTGGCGGTGTCCATGGGGCTGATTGTGACCAGCTGGGTGGTCCAGGGCATCGTGGCCCTGGGCGCCTTCATCATTATAGTAATATTTCGTAATGAAATCCGCAGTGTATTGCAGGCCAGTCATCTGAAGGCAATCCTGTGGGACATTTCCTCAAAAACAGTTGTCAGCACTATCGAAATTATCGTCCAGGGTGTTTATGAAATGGCCCAGCGCAAGTGCGGCGCCTTGATTGTCTTTCCGGGAAAAGACGATGTGGAGGAAATGATTCAGGGCGGAATACCCTGGAAAGGGGAAATATCCAAAGAAATGATTTTGAGTGTCTTCTGGCCCGACAACCCGGTTCATGATGGTGCCGCCATCATTCAAGGTGATCAAATCATTCAGGTCGGTGCCACTTTACCTCTGTCGCGCCGGGACGATCTTCCCTCATATCTCGGCACCCGCCACCGGGCGGCCCTGGGCCTGGCGGAAGTCACCGATGCGCTAATTATTGCTGTTTCCGAGGAAAGAGGAGATGTGGTGGTCGTGCGGGGCAGCTCCCTGAAACGTGTCCGACAAAAGCGCAAACTGGAACAAATTTTACGGCAGCATAAAGGGGTCGTCTCCAAAAAAGGGCGTGAGTTGATTAAAGATAAACTAATGGTTGCCGCCGCCGCCATATTTTCCGTTATTTTTATTACCGGGGTGTGGTTCAGTGTTTCCCGAGGGGGAGACACGCTGCTGACGTTTGAGAGCCCGGTCGTTTATCAGAATCGGGATCCGGCCATGGAGATTGTCCGGACCTCCGTCAATACCGTGAGCCTGGAACTGGAAGGATCCGATGCCCTAATAAAATCCATCAAACCCGACCAGGTGCAAGTCAATTTAAATCTTAATAAATCCAAGGCCGGCCCCAACAGCTTTACGATTACCCGGGAAAGCATCTCCCTGCCGCCCGGAATTGTGTTAAAGGGCGTAACGCCAACAGTGGTGGAAGTTGAGCTGGATGTCCTGATTAAAAAAACAATACCGGTGCAAATCGATTGGGTCGGCAGGCTGCCGGATCATTTTATCCTGACTGAGGCCACTTTAGAGCCAGCAACGGTGGCCGTCATCGGCGGCAGGCGGATACTGGAAAAGATAACAACAATATACACCGAAAAAGTACCGCTCAATAATCTGGACGTCAAGGGAACGATTTCGGTCAATCTACGGGCTGTTGCCCAAATCGAATTTTATTTGCTGACGCCGCCTCACCTTGTGCGCCAAATTTTTGGTTTTTTTCTTAAATATTTTTACAAACGTACAAACAGTAATTGATTACGTCGACTACTTATG
>Ga0209367_1002136_pt1 | contig 25729 bp, 22 predicted proteins | sample WorMetLIZISLAND2_FD_187412 | JGI IMG/M metagenome (GOLD analysis project Ga0209367, IMG submission 187412) | Marine gutless worms symbiont microbial communities from Max Planck institute for Marine Microbiology, Germany - Olavius geniculatus... ... | reverse complement strand
GGATACTACGCAGTGCTAAAATTGTAATAAATTTTTTTAAGTTCCTCTAACCGCCTTTTTAGCTTCAAATTTAGCACTTTTGCACGAAAATTACTTGCCGCCCTCACCTGCTCCCTGCCAGAACGCCACTGACGGTAAACGTTGAGGAAAATATTTAAAACAACGTAAAATATGCTGGCGGATCGCGCGCTGATCGGCCGGCTCACCCGCGCCGGCGGCTTTGCCCACTGCAAGCGCAATGCACTGGCGAGTATGCATAACTAAGGGAACGGCCGCATACAAAACTCTGCGCATAATCTGTTTGCTTTTTAGTTGTTTTGAGTAGTTTCAAATAATTGTTTTATTTAGGCTTACTCTGTCTAATTTCGTCTATGTCGGTAGGCCATACTGTTAAGCCTATACACTGTGTCTCAAAAAACATCCCCGACATTTTTGACTGTAACTTAAAAACCAATTATCAGATTTTGATAATTTTTGGTAGGAGTATTCTTGACACAACTTGCCATCAAATGACTATTTAGTTTTCCACCTCACCCAGCGTTTCTTTCTGCACTACCTGAGGAAATCACAACCAGCGAAATATCACTTTTTATCTAATGTGATATGATTGCTTAGTTAACATAACGCGTAAAAACACATTTTGTTCAGATTTCTGACACTTTGGCTGACATTTCATCCAGTTGTCCATTTTTTCAACTGCCTGCAGTAAAACTGCTTAAAATGTTTGCCCACTATGCGAACACAGGCAAGGAGACGCTTTCTTCATTCATTGCCAGCAGTATCGATAAAGTTCTGCTCCAGACCAATGCAGGCTGTACCGGTCACTTCTTGACTTTTTAAACATTCCTAAATTTCATCTGGTAAACACACTGTTGCATGACAGTCAAACCTTGTAATAGACCGGCTGTTGGGGCCCACAGATTAGGATAGATGGAATTTATTGACGTTTTTTTCAATTCATTTTAACACGTATTATGCTTAGTCTGCTTTCCCCAGGTAGTGCAAAAGCAGACGATAGGTGAGTTGGAAACTAAAACACTTATTTAATAGCCAGTTGTGTTGAAAATAACTCTGCTGAAAATTATTAAAATCTGCTAATCTTTCTTCAAGTTACGATCGATAATGTCGGAGATGTTTTTTTCAGGTTTTCTGTTTATTTCAACACATATTTCGCTTAATCTGCTTTCCCTAGGTAGTTCAAAAGCATACATTGGATGAGTGAAAAACGGAACAGTCGTTTAATGGCAAGTTGTGTCAGAAATATTTTTATCAAAAACTATCAAAATCTGATAATTGGTTTTCAAGTTACAGTCAAAAATGTCGGGAATGTTTTTTGAGACACAGTGTAGATTATCAACTAAAAAAGGTGCATATATCAATGACTCACTGTTTTTATTAGAATGTTGTATAAAGATGTAGGCCTATATTCACGATTTAAGACTTGGGGTTTTATTCCTTTGTCGCAGTTTTTATTTCAACAGGTCACTTCATTGCGGTTGTGTCAGCGTTTGATAAACGAATATATTGATATTGTTGATGTTAGACCTACATGCACACATTTGGATATTTTTGCTAGCTCTATGGCAAACAGAGACATACAATCTGCTTTTACATTACAATATGTGAAAACAGTTCTTTCAAATTGTATATCGTGGCTCCGACGTACCTTCTTCCAGACAGACGTTGAGACGTTTTTCTGTAGCCGAGTTACTGCAGTCTCTGGTGAACTGTCTTATCTTTTCCGACCAACGCTTGCCATACGCCTGACAAGTCACGACATCATGAGGATTATTATTCTCGCTGTTATATTAGCCGGCATCACTGAAAGCAGCGACAGACGTTTCCGGAGCCTGGTCTGTCCGTCTGCCACACTCATGTATCGCGCTGAAGCTGATGGACGGAACAAGATGTCATCTGGCATGAACACTCGGGCATAAGTTACACTATTTCAGATAGAGCCCCGGTCTACCAATATTGTCGTTGTGGGATTTCGTCGTCGTCATCAGTGTAGAAAAGTAGGCCTAAGCAGTAAAACACTCCACTTAACTGCGTATAGTAAAAATCGTGAAATAACGTAGTTAATCCAAATTTTACAATATTACACAATGACAAAACACTTATTCAGTAACCGAGTTAAAAACTGATACAATCAAATGCCGTGTAAAAAATTGACGTAGTGGTTTGATGCACCGTGCAGTAGCGTTAACACGTTGGGCTCGTTACTCTACAGGATGAACTAAAAAAGTAAACTATTGTACTTTTTCCATTTCTTCGCTAAATATTGACCAATTTTCATAGTTTTTTCACCAGCAGGCTCAAAAAGAAATGTGCTAATCAGTGGTATGTACTGGTATGTAGTGGTTATTATATCGCTACACTACCTTGACCACGTGACCATTCGACTCCCGGGTGTCGACTTCCTATCGGTGGTCCATAGCGACCATGCGTCTATCTAGCACAGTTATGGAGATATGGCGCCTCAAAGATAATGGTGTCACGAGTTTGACCTTTTGGGGTCACGTGACGTCATCGGTCACGTGACCATTCGACTCCCGGGGGTCGACTTTCTATGGGTGGTCTATAGTAACCATGCGTCTATGTAGCATCGTTATGGAGATATGGCCGTTTGAAGTTCTTCAAGGAAGGCTCTTCCAGGAACAGAGGTCGGTCGTTGGTCGGTCGGTCGGTCCTCAATATCACACTGATCTTATATACTCTTCTTCGCTACGTTAGGAACGTCGCGCGCGAGGAGTAAAAATAGTGCGCAACTTCTAGAGCCGAACATTTGAAAAACATTGCACTGTTATGCTCATGCAGTTAACTGAGCAAGATTGCAGCCATCAACCAACATTAATGTACATTGAAAATTGATGCACAGTAAAATCGTCTAAATTATTTGAAAAATGTTTAACATGTCCTCCAATGTTTTTGACGCTTACTATAACTCATATTTTAACATATTAGTTACATGTAAATACTGCAAAAATTTACCATTAGACCTTCTGTCCATCTTTATATATTGTATGTTTTTGGATATTTATATTTTGCAAGGTAATGTAGCGACGTAATAAGTGTGGTGTGCATTCCCCTGAGTATCAAATTTCTTACAGAGCTACTGGTGAAAAATGTGTGAAAATTGATGAATATTTAGCGAAAATATGGACAAAGTGCAATAGTTTATTTTTCTGGCCCACCCTGTATGCCGAGTCTGGTGGCTACTTAAATGAGTGACCGTCGGCAAACCGGTAAACCATCTAGGTATGTAACCAGCCACCCATGTACTCATCCTGGCCATCCTTATGTGAGTTGAGTACCTGCTAGACTTGTGGTGTAAAGGTTATAAATAGACACACCGCGCGATGCATTAGCCTCGTATCGGTAATCTCGCAATGTGTCCGGATGAAGGCTAAGAAAACAGAGGATATCAGCGCCGCCCTGTAGACATTGAGGTTCGGAAATGTTTTACGTTTTTAATAGCGACGCCGCTGCGGTAACCTACTTGTTGGCAGAGTACCCGGCAGGTGTCGCTAGTGGCGTGAATGCAGCAGGCCAGCTTAGCAGCGTCAACTCCAGTGACGTCAGCACTTGCAGCGTGCACGTACAGATTACGTAGGCGATCTGTGGCGCCCGACAAGAAACATTGCCACAACTTCACCTGAAACAAACCAGACCACTATGAATCACCACCAACACCATCATCGTCATCAACATATTCCTTGTTATCGCCAACTCAGCCTTTCATCCCTCCGGGGTAGGTCGATCAAACAGCAGCCTGCCTGGTCGAGGTTAAGGCGGAGTGTGTTCACCTGTGTCGGGCTGTGTGATCATATATGGTAAGCGACGTTCCGTAGCTTTGAGCTTAGTTTACACGAAGAAATAATAGAGATCTTTAACCCTTTTTACCAGTTGTAGAAACTCTTCGAAAAGTTAAACAAAAGAGTAAGTGCGGTATAGTTTACTTGTTAGTTATTAGCAGAACAGTAGAAACATTGCAGCGACCGTCTGGTTAAAGGCAGACACCTATAGGCTTTGATGTCTGTTTAACATACTGACGCTACATTAGCCAGATTCTTGGTTGTTAGTATACTGACGGCGTAGTCGATCTGTCCGCAGTGTTGAATGATGTTGCTAATAGCTTGCTGGTCTGTCAGTGAACTACTGGTTAATGATCGCTGACACGATTGACGACAAGTTTTTGTAGCGCTTTCGCTGCAGCAGCTCAGCATACCTATGCACACACACAGACTCAGTTTCCTACCCTAGATGAGATAACATCACACATAAGCTAGCACGCGCGCGTACTTTAAAGCATTAAAATAGCAAACTAATAATTGATTTTATTAACGAAACACACTTTTATAGTCACCTAAAACTTTCTGTCATCGCCTTGGCCGTTGTTTTTACGCGCGAAAGCAGCTACTGCTTTCAGCGCGTCTTAGCCATAAAATTCTGTCTGTCTGTCTGTCCGTCACACGGGTGGATCAGTCAAAAACGGTGCAAGCTAGGATCACCAAATCTTTACCGTCGGCTGCCTGGAAGACTCAGCTGTTCCATAAATTCGAAGGGAGTCACCCCAAACTAGGGCGCTAAATGAGAGGGAGTGGAAAAAATTTGCGATTTTTGGCCAATAAGTCGCTGTATCTCAGTAACGGTGCGAGCTAGGGCTTAGGTTACTATTAATCACTAATGGGAAGTCGTACACTGGCTCTTGATTGGCGCCGAATTTAATGACCTTGAATGACCTTGAACACCAAAATAGGGGTTTTATGGATTTTTTGGCGATTTCGGGCTACGAGACATAGTTCAAAAGCGAATTGCGCCGAAACCAATTGAGATAGACATGGACAATTTGCGCATGAAATTTTCAGCATCGAACGTAGATTTCAACGGTCCAAGTCTCGATTTTTTAGGTTTATGTAAACTTGCGCACGAGGGCATCAAAAAACGGTACCCCCCCGAAAAATCGCTATTTTTCCGATGTTGGCCAGTCGCATCGTTCGTGAAAACGGTTGCAGATAAGCCTGGGCATGCTATAGGCTTTCGCGCGTTTCCTGAGCGTTAGCTCAAATTTCTTGTTTTTGCTATTATTTATTTACATCAATCCTACCTTATATGGCTCATCTACATAAACCCTACATTGTTTCTACGATGGTTTACAAGTTATGACCACCACAACATCGCTTATTTTAACTAGAACTCGTTAGAAAATTGTCGATATGTTTATATTTATATCAACTTATCAAGCATTTATATCAAGCAGAGTTGACTACTGTAACGCCGTCGTCTTCTGCGGCGTTTTCTCACAGGTCACTCGTCGACTGCAGACGGTGCTGAATGCCGATGCCCGCTTGGTTGTTGGTGCTGGCAAGTACGACCACATCACACCAGCCATGCGCGACGTCCTCCACTGGCTACCAGTGCCACAGCGAATACTGTTCAAGATGGCACTTACTGCCTTTGATTCTATCCGTGGCACGGGTCTCGCATACTTTAAGGGTGTCTGTATTTCGGTGGCTGACGTCTAAGGTCGCTCCAATCTTCGTTCGGTTGGGCGTGGTAATATGTTCGTTCCCCGAACAAGAACTCTGCTCGGCCGACAGAGTTTTCGAGTTGCAGCGCAACTCAGTTGCGGTCAACTCAGTTTCCTACCCTCGATGAGATAACATCACACACAATCTAACACGCGCGCGTACTTTTAAGCATTAAAATAGCAAACTAATAATTGATTTTATTAACGAAACACTTTTATAGTCACCTAAAACTTTCTCTGACGTCTCTGCTACACTCATCTGAAACAGTCTGCCTGAGGATCTGCGCTCTACGACCATCAATCGTGAACAATTCAGAGCTAGGCTGAAAACTCATCTTTTTAGCCAGGTTTACGCAACGGACTTCTGAGAAATTTTTTTTGAAGAGAGTATAAACTGAACTGAACTGAACTGATATGATTTAACAGATTATGAGTTATTGTTCACAAATGCTGATGTAACATGTGACGTACGTAGGCTGAGGTGGTTGAGTGCTGTCGTGTGATTGGCTACACAGTCGGTCACGTGAGCCGGGCACCGACTGGTCACGTGACGCAGTGCTAACGACGACAACCGCCAGGAGTCGCCAACAAACATGCGACGACACGCGGTACGACATTCTGCTTCCGTTTCCGCTTTACAACACTCGCCAGCCGCTGTCCCGCCGACAACGCACACGAAAGCACCGCGGTGTATGACGAAGCCGTTTATTAATGTGAAGTTCGAGCAGTATTTTTAAGTTGCAGAAATTTCGGAAAAATTTCAAGAATTAGTAGCGAAAGTTCGGAGTAGTTCAGATTCGGATCTGAACTACTCCGAACTTTCGCTACTAATTCTTGAAATTTCTAGAAATTTCTGCAACTTAAAAATACCGCTCGAACTTCACATTAATAACCGGCTTCGTCGTACACCGCGGTGCTTTTGTGTGCTATTGATGCGACATTTGTCTATATTTAATTCAGCTCCCGAATTTTACAACAGTCAGTTACTGGTCGCGAAATAATAAATAATAGTGTGTTACGTAGTGACCGACTAAGCGTCGTTCTATTTAATGCAAAACACACAACGTAACGAACGTAACAGAACAAACGTTACTTCTATCTTTGCATTGGCCACTGCGTCAGCTAAGCTCAGTTGCGTTTCTTGTGTACTTTTTTTCGCATTCATTGCTTTGCTCTCTACTTTCTCACAATCGCTGCATACGTTGCGTTGAACGGAAAGCATGCTGAACAGACCGTGTTGTCTGTCGAGGCAGTAGAACAGAGCCAGCTCAGTGCGTCGATGACAAGCGCCCCTCACGTTCTGAGTCGAACGCCATTTCGCCTGCAAACGACAGACATAGACCGACGACATTGTGATGACTGCTCATGCCAATGATGTCGCAGCTGATGATGGTGATGATGATGATATTTTACCTCCGCCGAAGAAAAGCGTTATGTGACGGCGTCTGACTGTTCGTTTGTTCGCCGTCTTTAATTTTTACTCTTCGCGCGCAACCTTACTTTCCTAACATGGCGAAGAGGAGTATATGAAATCAGTGTAATATTGAGGACCGACCGACGACCAACCCGACCACCAACGACCGACCTCTGTTCCTGGAAGAGCCTTCTTGGAAGAATTTTAAATGGCCATATCTCCATAACCATGCCAGATAGACGCATGCGTTGAGGTATAACAAGACAAATGGCAACTTGCGTCATCGACCATTATTGAATTTTTCCTCCTCATTTCGTAAAATCGAGCAATATTTTACGAACTTTGGGGAGACAATTTTCAATAACGATCTCGACGCCAGTCACTATTGGTATAATAGGCCTAATAGACAGATCTTAAATAGACGCTGGATCTGTAATACAATCCGAAAGAAATAAAAAAAAAACACTTAGAAGAATACAGAAGAAAATAATGTGCGCGAGGAGTACATTAGGTTGGTCACAATCCAATAATATTTCTTATTATTGAATACTTTAGAAATATTGCAACAGTATTTTTGGTTTGCTTTCCAAGTTTTACTAAAACAAAACTCTTTGCATCTAGTATCTAAAGTTGTAGTGGTTTTACTTTCCTTCTCATTTGTACTGTTCACATTGTCGCCTTGTTTTGTATGAGCTGTTGCGTAATATTACACGGAATGTCACAAAATAAAAGTAAAAATTTTTAAAATGTTTCCAGTCCCTACTTGTTTGCCAGACTGTAACTAGAGGCACAGGAATTTTTAGGTCTCAATGACGCACTAAGGTACACACGGATAGCCTACATACCCGAAGACAGACTCGACGACAGTGTGCGTCTTGCGTCAACTCACAACAACTTCGACTCGACCATGACTTGACCTGACTTGACCTCGAGCTCGACCCGACCTGACCCACATTCAGCACGACCGCCAAAACAACGACCGCAACATACGTCATCAATCTAGGTGGCGACGACGACAAAAACGATGACGTCATTGGTGTTTCCCGTGTGACTGGCGGAGACGACATTTTCACGCGATCAGTAAATAGTCCATCAACTTCAAGGTCGGGTCAGGTCGGGTCAGATGACATCGACGTCAGAACCTCAGCGTCCGTCGTCAATGTTAGTCTGGACATTTTGTCGTTCACATTATGACAGACGTGAGAAGTGCGATGAACGAGAAATTCTTCTTTCGTAGGCCTAATAGCCGTTCATTTGCTGTTTAAAACAACACCTACAATATTTTGTTATATTAATGCGCAAAGTCACAACACAGTAGTTAGAACATAACAGTTAGTCAGGACTAGAGTAAAACGAGATAAATTTACAGAATAAAATGTAACAAAGCTGGTTTATCAGACAGAAACAAAAAAAACATTAGTTGAGCAGATAATTAAATTGATCGTTGTGGTCCGCTAAACACCGTATGAGTGTGACGCACTCAGCAATACAAACAACTAATAATTATTGCCGTCATGGCGCATGCTGTATGACAGACGTATCAATAAGACTTAAGCCTACAGCATATAAAGTACATCATTCTACAGCGTGCGACAGCTTCGCTGTGACCATATGGCTTTTTGCTTTACGTTACGGTTCCTCCGCAGGGTCGAAGTTAACATTCGTACAAGGCGACTTCAGTTTGCTAGAATTAATGTCAGAGTAACATTTAACGTCAAACACCACCTACTTGGTACGTCCGCCGTATTCTGACTAGAATCAAACTAGAACTAGACCTACCAAAAGTCACACCGTAATGTAAGCGTCACCAATTCGGCCTTTTTCTGGTACGGTAGGTCGCAAAGCGTCGCGACCGATCGCGCGGTACTTACGGTTGCTTTCTATAGGGCCTAAGCTACTGCATTCACGTCGGACGGCCAGGTTTGGCATTCGTTCATTCACTGCACAGAATCCTATAGTGCAACAAATCGCTTTATAATCCGCTCATAATTGCTCTGCGGGACACCTCATTACCGCTGCGATATTGGCCTACGCTTTATTCAGCTGTCTTGCTCCCCATACCACAACAGCGGATAAGCCCATACCACTGATTGAGAGTGGAAGCTAGCTTTTTCACATGAAATGCCAACTTCTTCACATGCACGCGCACGCTGGTCTTAGCATAATGACCGACGAAGTAGAATCAGTGTGCACTGATAACTGGTTTACCACTTACCACTATATATGTAAAAAAAACTTACCAGTTAACAACTGTGTGTAAGGACGATGTGATGATATCAGTCCTTTAAAACAGCAAAAATCATTTGGGTAACCTTAGATGGGGCTATGCATATGATTTTTGCTGTTTTAGAGGACTGATATCATCACATCGTCCTTACACACAGTTGTAAAATAAGTTTTTTTACATATATATTTGCTGTTTTATTGCCAAAAGTCGGGGAATGAGCCTGACGCATGTAAAAAGCGCTATCAGGATCCGTATCTTTACCTTTTACCTTTTAAAGGCAGAACAGTATACTTCCCGGTCGGGTACAGAACGTTGGATGTGTCTACTACTGCTGCTGCTCGTTATACCTGGAAATCAAGGTTGGCTGTGGTAGACTTCGGCTAACGTCATCTAATTGCCAAACCCTCACCCGCACCTCCGTCAGATGCAAGAATCTTGGTGATATTTGTTGTACAAGCCGAGGTATAGCCCACTTTGTCTTAAATTTTGTTGCTATGGCAACAAGGGTCGGTCGGGGTAAAATTCAGTTGGCAGCATTTGATGGCCCATTTCCGAAAACTCCAAAACAGATGCAAAAAATATCGCAGATATCTCTTACACAAGCCGAGTTATAGCCAATTTGGTCCCGAATTTCGTTGTCATAGCAACGGGGGTCGGTCGGGGGAAATTGCGATTGGCAGCATTCGATGGCTCATCCCCATATCCTCTTACAGGCGCAAAAATCTTTTACACAACCCGAGCTATAGCCAATTTTGTCCCAAATTTCGTTGCCATGGCAACGGGGGTCGATCGGGGGAAAATGCAATTGGCAGCATTCGATGGCCCATTCCCCAAAACCCCCCTATAGGCGCAAAAATCTCTTAAACAAGCAGAGTTATAGCCCATTTTGTCTCAAATTTCGTTGCCATGGCAACTAGGGTCAACCGGGGGTAAATATAAATGTCACCGTTAATTAGACCGTCCCCGAAAACCATATCTAGAACCAAAAATTACGACTCTTTTATCTTGCACACAACCGAAGTTATGACAGTTTAAAGAATTTTTAATTTTTTCAGATAGGCGCTATTGTAATTTTTTTTCGAATTAATAAATGAAAAATAAAATTTTTATTTTATAATAATAAAAAAGCAGTTCCTTGCGCAGAACCGCGTCATTTGACGTATTAAGCGTAAAAATCGGTCTAACGGACTCGCCTGTAGGCAAGTTCAAGAACCAAAAAAGTGTAGTAAATTTCGAACGGGAGGGGTGTATATTTCACCTATATGGGGAGCAAAAACCCCTGGGCGGATTGAGCCCAAATTTATTTGGTGGTAGGCGTCCACGACGTAATCACGGCATTCAAATTTGGTGACGATCGGTTCAGGGGTTTTGGGTTGGCTGAGGGTTAAAGTTTGCCTTTTCCCTTATATTTTGAAGGTCGTCCTTACAGCACTCACACTATCGTGTGAGGTGTGATGGACCAAAATAGAATGAAACCTAGCGAGCGTAGAGCTAATGAAAAATCTTCATAGGCCTAGCGGTAATAACATTCACCTGAAAACTGTCGCCATTATGCTTTTCTGTCATTCTGGGGTTGCGTTTGCCAATCTTTCCTTAAACCACAGTAATAATAATGATATGATTATCTGAAGTTCTTTTTTATTTTTGGAGATTTCCACAATCTGTTTAATACGTGTAAGATGACGTGCTGTATCGACGGCGAGGCGAACCTGCTCTTGGCGATTTCATACTTGTATAATAAATATATGGCATCATGTTTACATAAAGCATGACAAACCTAGGCTACTACATTTTTTCCCTTTTCTAGGCTTATCTAGTGCTGCACACGTCTATGCCTGCGGGGCAGATGGAAAATGCAGTATATAAGTTTGCAAAGTCACAACTAAACAATCGGAACGTTTTTATTTCACAAAGACCAGAGTGAACACGTTGCTCTGTCAGCCAATAAATATTTTATTCTAACAAAATAGCCTATCTTACGTTAATGCTTCCACCCTCAACCAAGTAAATGCTAAAAATATCAAAATATCAAACATATGTTAATGGAATTATTTTTGTCAGAATGAACACAACGAACTGACATTACAACAAGTGGCAGACAATGACTAAGCACGAAATAGTGCAAGAAAGAAAGAGCATGAAATGAGCCGGTTTCACGTCGAGAACAGAATTAACTGCCGTCACAAAATTATTTTGTAACTAACTGAAAGCAATGTAAAAATGTGCCAGTTCCATACATAAAGTAATATAATATGCAGTGATAACAAGTGAATTAAGCAGATAATTGGACAGGACTCGTAACGAATGACAAATAACCTTTGTTAGGCGTACAAAATTTTTTTTTCAAAGTCAGAATTAGTTAAACTGCTTGGCAGGATTCTTTGAACATAGAACTAGATGTTGTACTAACCTGATATGACAAAAATTTACAATAACCAATTACCATATTACTCAATATCAGATCTGCTGCTTACAATCACAATAATTACCTACTAAAACACGTGTATACACGTGGCTAACCACACACGCAGACAAAACCCACAAAGTAACAACTATCAAAGCTGCACATATAAATAATGCAAAATGTAACAACATGAAAATATAACCACCATATAAAAACCATGGCATGGTACACAACAAGCAATCAATGCAGAAAATCAAGACACACACACACACTGTCTACATAGTTGCTAGAACTAAATGCGTTCCACCATTACCCCACGTTACACATATATACTGACATTAACTAATTATTATGCAATTAAAAACAATACATAGTAGCAATACATATACGTATTGGCAAAATAATGAAGCAGGTAAAGACGCACACACACATGCAACTGTTTCACTGGACTGTTTCCTGGTTGAATCACGTAAGCAGATTTATCTGAGGACGGACACTGCCTTTGTGATAACCAAGACGTCTGCCATTCACTAGTAAAATTGCTAGCACTATCAATATCAATGAGAAACACATGAGTACTCTTGGTACTACTATTCGTATTAAGCTGAGGTGGAACGTGTATCAGATATGAACTCATTAAAACAATGGTATACAATCTCAAGGCTACGGACATATCTAGCCAGTGAAGGACTGTCATGCGGTCTGCAACATACAACAGGAAAACGCCAAACATGAACAGTGAACAAGTCTTACTTAATATGTTTTGCTTCAGAGATGTGCAAACGCAGACGCGTTTGCAGACAGGATGTGAGTCCGCAAGCATTCTGTAGACGAGGTCAAAAACGCAATTTTTGATAACTTTGTGGACGCGGATGCTCCCTGTCAAAAATAAATTTCTTTACCGAAATTTTTTACTCTCTAGTAACAATAATACTACAAAGTTTCACTTGCATTTACAGTTTTTGCACATGCCACATTGGTTAAGGCTAGCTCTGGGGTCCAGTCGATTTTTAACATTATCAACGATGCTGGCAGTGCAGACGCGGATGCTGACGCAAGACGGCTTAGTTTTGCAGATGCAGATGCTATCCTGCAGATGCGGACGCAAAATTCAAGGATCTGCACATCTCTGTTCTGCTTTGCGGTTATGTGATTAACATTAAGCTATAATAAACTGTAAATAATATTATTACTTTCACATGTTGCAAGTCACATCCTTGGGCACAGGTAAGTCCCACAAACAATCTGAAGCTCAATTTCTCAATAATGGTATATTAATAATTAGCACTCCACTGATAGAAGCCTCACTGATCTAACTCGCAGAGGCTTTCGGCTTCACTTTTAGTGGCCTATGGCTCAAGAAGTCTGCACACCACTGCACTTAAGTGAAACAGTGAGGTAGATGAATATCATGCAGTGGTAGATACTTCACATATTGGTGTCTGCTTCACGTACTGGTGCTTCACATGACAACAGCAAAGTTCCTAATGCAAGTCTTCATCAACACATCATGATAACAGCAGCATAAGCTGGATACAAATGGTACAAAACAGAACATCTTTGCCTTGTCAACTAAGAAACAACTGAACATTAATGGTCACTTCACGCGTATAACTAACACTTCATGACATATGCTAAACTCATTCATGCAATGACCTACACTCCAGCAGAAAGAATATCCTATAATGCAATATGCTAGCAAAACTGACAAAATGTGCCACAAAATATGCCAGATAAATAGTTGGTGTGTACAGTATTGCACTTAATGCCACGGGCAGCATCTTCTAGCTTATTTGGAGACTTGTCTTACTGCCAGCAACAACAAAAAAACTACAACAACCAAAATAACAATGCAGGAAAAAAACAAAAAAAAACACTAACAATGATAATAACACACCCCAGTTTTACCATGTCACACAACCTCAAACCCATTTCACTCTCGTAATGCCGAACAACAAGCCTAAAATCAGAGTTACATGTGAAATAAAATGTTTGCACAAATCCAGCAAAACATTCTCAGCATCATAAGCACACATTAGTAACTGGAGCAGAATTCGTGCAATGCGTTCAAAACGCTGCACAAGATTTGCACATATGTTTTATTTCGTGTGTAACCATGGCTTAAATCTAGCACACAGAGCCACTGCACAGACAGTTTTATTTCGTGTGTAACCATGGCTTAAATCTAGCACACAGAGCCACTGCACAGACAACCAGACATCAGCCATCATAAAAAGTAATAAAAAATCCCCACTCCAGAGAAAACAGCCCACCACTGGAGCAAATGTCCCCCTAAAAATCTGCCATTCTGCTCTAGGACAGAACGAATCTTCCATAATATAACTGGATATTAAAAATGCTAGATGTAAGACCTAGAAAAGAAAGACGTTAATCAGGGGGAAAACTATTTTCGGGGGATGGAGGAACTGTGTCCATTTTCATTATGTACAGCTGTAGCAGTGTACGGCAATGGTCGCAACACAACTGCTGCTTCATGTGACATCCCATGTGTCACCAGAGAACGAAGGTCTCTCACAGCGCATACAGGATCACCTGCAGTGGATCGATTGTCAGCATGTCCAGTAGCGGATCAGCTGTGCCGAAGATTGCAAGTTGTTGCAGATAGGCAACTGGACAAGTCTGCAGCCAGTGTTCCAATGTATGTGGTGACGGCAATGCCACTGGTTACAGAGAGGGTCTATTGTTAGATCAATAATGTTTCATCGTTGAGCAATGAGTTTGTGACAGTGACCAGACCAGAGCTGAGCCAGTTGAGTCACTGCTGCCACCACTGCTACGGACTGTGAATATGTGAACTAACATACATACTCTCACACACTGACATAGGCCTACTCTCAGTTGCTGCTGCTACTGCTGATGACAATGAACTCTGGACTGTAATGAAAACATATGCTCTCATACACACAGACACACTCTCAGCTGCTGCTGCTGAAGGTGAGTTTATTGAGATCAAAATCACCGAGAACCCAGCGCTGAGACGTGCTGTTGTTGCATGCGCCTGAACACACAACAAATTCTGCATTAAAACTGAGGTTAAAGGTATTGGCAGCTCTTCACGGAAACCCACCTCAGTGCTATGAAACATCACCTGCCTTGCGAGATCATATCTGCCACCCAACACAAGTGAATGTGCCCTGCCTTATCCCGGCCAGACAAGCCAGTGCTTGATTTACCTACCTCAGAGGAATGGATGGCTGAGTTGACCTGACTTCTACTTATTGTCAAAACGTGCACAACATACATATACCATGTCTGCAATAAGCCTACAGCATAAATGTAGCATTTTTTGTATATCTTAAAAATAACTTTTGGCGTAACTCATCTCGATTTTCAACACTCCAATTTTATTTGAATTTCATCAATCTAGGAAATTTCCACTGCAGTTTATTTCAACAACTCTATTGTTTTCATTTTTAATGTGCACTGTACACATGTACGTGTACAAAGTGAATACGAACCAATACTGGGAGTGTCACGCTCGGAAGCTGAAGATCTGTCGAGACATTGATTGCTACTGAGATGAATCATGCTTAATATCTGTAAACAACGACAATGACAACTATTACAACTATGATAACAACAACAAAAACAATAGTGGTACTGCTACTGCTACTATTACTACTACTACTGAAGACATTGATAAATGATGTTAAACATCTGCAACAACAACAACTAATAAAACAAATACTACTACTGCAACTATTACTACTACATTGACACTACTACTTCTACTACTAAATATAACTACTAAACTACTCAAGACACTGATTACTGCTGAGGTACAGCACGCTTAATGTATGCAAAACAAGAGCAGCAGCTGCTGCAACTGTACTAGTTTCTGCTGTGTTTGAAGGCGCAGTGTTAAAGTCTGTGCTCTAACACAGCAACTGACAGCCAGACGTACCTGATGGTCATACTGCCAGAGCTGGTTTCCACCAAGCCCATGACACTGATACAGTTTGACAGGACCTCCAAGCGCCGAGACGTCAAGGCACAGATCGTCTGATTGCAACGATTTTTTCTTTGTGTAGGAAAACACCTGCACCAATCACTGATCAACTACACTGTGTCCCAAAAACGTCCCACTTCGTGACTGTCTATATCTTCACCAAATATTAACAAATTTTCAAAATATTTTCACCGGTACATTACGTGGACAATTAGCAATAACGTGATTATTGAATATCCCATCAAACGCTAACTGTGTCGCTACACTACCTTGTGAAATATAAATGCAAGAAAAAGTAGCAATCATAGACAGCAAGCGTGTTGATAAACAAAATATGCTTTCAGAGAAAATGCAGTGAATGATCTGTACGATGCTAGACTTTGTTAAATCTGTTTCTTTGGTTATCTGGCGTATTGAACGATATGTTTGTTTCTGGCCTTTGTGGTGTAGCAAGCCTAACACTTAATCCACAATGACCACGTTCTCTTCAGTACATGTATGCTTCAGTCTGCTGGTTTCATGCTTTTGATTGGTGCTGCATATTCCCCAAATTTCTGTTAATAGCATTCCCATCTTTTCCTGTTGCAGTTCATCTTCCAACATTCTGCCAGTATTCTCTGAAAAATATACTTTTTGAACTGGACAAGTTCCTTATCAGAGCCATGTCTCTACTGCTAAATGGCACATTACATCACTGGTATATCGTGACTGCATTAAAAATTATTATTTATGACAACATCATCTGCTTTTGTTTACAAACATCCAAAATGTATGTAAAAATAAACACAATTTAATTTTTTAATGAAAATTAGTAAAAATTGTTTCAGAAGCTGATTTTTTGCATACGTTTTATAGTGATTTTAGCGATTTTTAAAAATTTATGTTTCACATGATAGTGCAGCAACACAGTTAAAGTTTGGTGGGATATTTAACAACTACTTTATTGCTAATTGTTCACAGTATGTGCCAGTAAAAGAATTTTGAAAATTGGTTAATATTTGGCGAAGATATAGAAAATGACAAAGTCGGACGTTTTTTTAGAACAGGGTGTACATCATCCTTCAGCTGCTACTGTTTTCTTGTCTCGTTCCTTCCCTGTTGCTGTTCCCACTTAATGGAACAAACTCTCTGTGAACACTAAAGCTGCTGGTACTTTAGACACATTTATATCAAAGCGTAAAACTGAACTGTTCACTTCAGTATAGCCCACCTGGAACAGTCGGGTGACAATGACAAATGTTGGCGCTCTGTCCAACGATTCTTTTTAGCATAGTGTCATTTGTCCCTGTGGATAGCCTCGGCCTTCAAGCTGGCCATGACACCAAGTACAGTAATAACTATTCCTGCCGTACAATTCACATTACGCCAAAAAATGAAAAAAAACGCAGTTTTTGATCTGGGCACCATGTATACATAACAAATTATATACTTACTAACTTATATTAGCTAGTAGCAGGAGCAAATCACATGCAACGTGTGTAAGAAAACATCGTTGATGTGACACTCTACAGCTTTGATGTTCTATAGATTAGTTTTAGAGTTAGTTGGAGGTATAGTTAAGTTTAGGGTTAGAGTACTGCACTCTAGTAGCAGAACTTTGGGATGGCAGGCTTATTCCAAATCCAGAGTAAACATCAGGATACAAGCTACAAAACACACCCACAGCCAGTGTTATACAGGAGCAATGCAGGTGACAGTGTACACCTACAATGAGTCAACAGCAGTGAAATTAAAATGAAAATAAACCAATGCCAAGTGTAATACAAGCGAAAACACACCTGGTTGCCACCAAGACCATGACAATCAGCCATTCCCACCTTCTCCCCGGCTTTACGACCAAATGTATCCAGACACATGCCAGTGTCCTTGTTACGAATCTATCACCACCACACATTAACAAGTTATGTATATCAAACAAGAAATCTGAGCTAATGCTCATGAGATGCACGAGAGCTTATAGCAGTTCCTGTTCGCAGGTAATCTAGGTCTATCTCCATCCATTTCGTCGCAATTCACTCTTCTGCAACCAAAAATTGCAAAAAAATCTCTTAAAACCCCTATTTTGGGGTTCAAGGTCATTCAAGGTCATCAACGTTGACATTCCAAAAAAGCTCGTCGCCAGTGTTTGTTATAATAAGCAGCACGTCTGTGCCTATCTGCAACCATTTTCATGCTAGACAAGTCAACAGTAGATAAATAACCACATTTTAGAGGGGTACCCCTTTTTGACACCCCTGTGCGCAGGCCTCCTTGAACCTAAAAGATCTGGACTTGAACTGCTATAATCTACTTCAATGCTAAAAATTTCCTATGCAAGTTGTCTTGGTCTATCTCCAGCCATTTCAGCACAATTCACTCTTGAAATGGGCGTTACAGCCCATAATTGCAAAAAATTCACCAAAACCCCCTATTTTGGGGGCTCAAGGTCATTAAAGATCATTGATGTTGACATACCTAAGAAGCTCGTCATCAGCACTTGTTATGATAAGCAGCATGTTTGTGCCTATCTGCAACCATTTTCATGCCAGACAAGCCAATAGCGCTAAAATAATGTCTTTTTATGGAGGAGGGGATGCCCCTCTTTCTCCCTTTCGTTCGGGGGGGATCCCCCTCACCCAGCAGCATAAAATTTTGTCACAAAATACTAGAGATGCAACACAATCATATGCTGAAAACCTGAAGTCTCTAGCTCACCTGGGCTCTGATCGGTACCGGGATGTGACAGACAAACAGATGCCAAGACAGACAAACACCAGGACAGAATTACCGTAGCTAATACGTGCTATGCCAGCTATGCTAGCTCTAGCGTGTAAAAACAACGACTTCCACATAATGCAGCCAGATCAACAACAGATAAACATCACCAAAACTGTAAGCAACTACTGTAAAATGGAATAACTCAAGTTAAACCTGCTTTTATAATTTTTAACCGTTAATCTTTAAAAAATTTGATGATCCTGGTTAGGTGACTGGAAAAGCATCCGGCCTAAAAAACATTATCACAACTGCTGAATGTTTACTTCGATAGATCAGCATAACCTTGAGCAATTCTAAAAAATGTGGATAGCAGGTACAGCTAAATAGTATGGTAAAATAGTCGAATAATGTTTGAAGTAGTTCTGTTTATTTATCATAAATTTATGTTCTTTCATGTTATTAATAAAAGTGTATTTAGCTATTTAGTTAGAAAGCTAGTTTCATCTACTCACCCATTCTTGATCAAAACCTCAGAGCACATTAAAAGCACAAACCTCGCCCAGCGAGAAATAGTCGATGGGCATCTGAGACTCGGGATAAATTGTCTCAAGATACCAGCGAAAACTCTTACACTGCAGACGCTCACGAAGCTTACGTCGTTCAGATACATCACCATAGTCCGTCTGCTTCACACCTAACAAACACACAATTCACATCATCATCATCACAACTGAACTCATCATTATTGCACTCACCGACAGAATGGTTCGACGTTTTCACCAGTAGCAGCGTGTCTGCCAGATTACCCAATAAATTATGAACAAATTGAAAGAAAATCTTGCCAGAATAAAGCGTAAAAAAATTCCTGCTCTTCCAGTTGCTGTCCGTCCCTAAAATCTTTATTTAACAGCTCGAAAATAATGGGGCAGTTTTTTGAGGCTTTAAAAAGTTTTAACAAAAGAAAAAGCTTGGCATCTAGTTTGTTATGCTGCAGTATTTTTTTACTTTAGTTCTCATGAGTGTGGCACCTTGTTCTTATGAGCTGCTCAAGAATATTGCGAAATAAAAATATTATTTCCACCTAACGCCTACTTTTTTGCCAGACTGCAACTGAAAGCACAGGCCTAAAAACAAGTGATAACATTTTAGCAATGATCCAGATCATCATGCACATCTTAAAATTTTACAAAGTACAAAAATGTGCATAGCACACAAGGTCGATAAGAAACCTATGAATAAAGAATATAATTATGCAGCAGATAGTATAAAGTCATATTACCAGTGGCAGCACTAGAGAGATGTTTTGTTTTCACAGTAATTCCAGCTATAAATATGACTATCAGATCATGTGGAAAATAATTATAAACAAACAAATCGGGCAAAAATTGTATATTCAGCATAAAATAATCTGGTTTACAAAGTTTGTTGAAAATTACAGAAGAAATATAAATTCAGAGTACATAGAATGTTAAGACACTTTTCTCTGTACTTCAGTTTTTGTAGCAGATGATAAGTAAAGTTATGATGAGATGCACAATATAACACTGATGTTTCACAGTCCAACAAACAGGCAGCAGTTGTGAAACTAATTATATCAATGTCTGTGGTCAACATTCATCAGAAACAAAAGTTATCATTAGTCAGTGGCTAAAACTTACTGAAAAATCTAATGGCAGCAACACAACATGCTTCGCAAGACTGTTCTGACTACTTTACTATTGGTATGCACTGCAAGACAGTTCTTATACGAGCACGCAACATCAAGATTAAAAACTAACATGCACAGAAAAACACACGACGCATGCTACAATGAAATAGAAAAAAAGAATTATGACCGCATCAAAAGGTACTAAGATTCGTAACTTGATATGTTTCATAAATATTGAGTGCAATTTTATGTATCGTGTATTGTACAGACTGTTTTTAATTGTTTTGTAGCTCGTCACTTTTTGTGTATTGCGTTTAACAGGGGTGTGTCTGTTGATTGCTTTAATAAAGACCATCATCACTGATCAGTTATGCAATTATTCTTATCCTCATGCAGCCATCACTGGATCTGCAGAAACTAAGCCTTCTCAGCACACTTTGAATGCTTCACTACACTGAGTTATCGAGAATCACTACACCGTGGGCCATAAAAAACGTGGCATTGTACTTTTGTCCATATCTTCACCAATAATTGACCGATTGTCAAATTTTTTCGACTGGCACACTCTGTGAACAATATGCAATAATGTGATTATTATACATCCCATCACACTGTAAATGTGTCTCCACACTACCTTGTGAAATATAAATATACTTTATACATATTTCACAAGGTAGTGCAAAGACGCAATTATGATGTGGTGGGACATATAATTATCACACTGTTGCAAACTGTCCGTAGAGTGTGTCAGTGAAAAATTTTTGAAAATCAGTCAATAATTAGTGAAGATATGGACAACAGTAAAGTGCCACATTTTTTATTGGACCACCCTGTATATTACTAATTTACTGCTAAGCATCCTTAGAGGATGACTTTTAAGACTGATCAACATATGATAAAAATACGACAGCACTGCTTACATGATTCAGGCTCACACCCAGAAATGCCTTACAACATTAGTAGTAGTAGTAGCTGACATCCTTTGGATATAATTTTTAAGACCAATGAGGCTGAGCCAATGATACTGCAGCACATTATAAGGCCAACCATTGCCTAGTGCTTGCAAACAACTGTACTCATGGTGCAGCATACAGTCATACCACACCCCAATCAGCCACATTACGCCTCCACCAGAATAGAGATCATCAGTGACTGGCAAACATATCAGTGTGTGAACAACTTGATCAGGGCTGTTATCTTGGGGCGGTTATCTCAGGGCCGTTATATGACAACAAGATGACGCTGACGCACAAGTTTCAGCAAAGCTGGATTAAGCACCAGGCTACTGGCCTTAAGTTTCTTGTCCTAACCACCATGTCAGACAGTAATCAAATGTTACAGCTTTCACTCAGGCATATGTGCACCAGTGCTATTACTGAGTACGAAGGCCAGGAAAATGAGCTATTACGATCAGGTGCTGAGAACTGATGGAGACAGTCCGGAGAAAGACATCACATTGGGATACATGTTGGAAAAACGTACCAAAGACTGACTACAAAGAAGATAAATACAGGACATCATTAGCTTGACTGGTCTTGGGATTAATGCAGTTGGGATTGCAGTGCTTTGTGGCTAACGATTAAACTGCACCTCATAAGCTATCCTACTTACATACTTACTTAATTAGTTGCTTGAATAACATATGACAAAAAACAGTAGAGAAAATGGTTGCTTATCCTCCTTTGCAGAACGGCACCTGACCTGACCATCCACCAGAACTCTAAAAGATCCACCACCACCTCATGCGCTGCTAGATCTCAGGATCATCAGCTGTAGTTTATTACCAGATGCTTTGTAGTAGACAGCACGCTGCGGTGGGTCCAACCACACGTTCAGCAACCTCTCGGTGTTACGCACTATTATACGCATGCCACCCACAACTCCGCCAGGGAAACTGTGTGGCGTGAACCGACGAAACACGTGACCAACGTGAGAACACGGGCTTATTAACAGCTGGCCGCCACACTGCCACACCTGTCAGACACAGCGATCGAGTACTGAGCGCAGTAGAGTTCTACGTCACACTCAACATGGTGCAAATCATTTTGGAGATGAGTCTTTTGACGCAATCATCACTCGCACAACAAAAAGCAAAGCTGCATAAAATCCAACAGACCATGGACAAAGTTACAAACATAACACTAACTGACAAAAGACTGACAAACGACCTAATGTAATGATACAAAACTAAAAACTGGTCTCGGCACCTTTTATGCCATCTGACCAAAAAATGGATGATGATCAAGTTTATTCTACAGCTGCTGAGACTTGCATAGGGCAGCGGGAGAGTTTACTATCCATCACATAATGTACATCAGAAATAATCAGCGACACAGAATCCTGGATGAAGGTTGAGAGAAGAACAGTATACAATCTTTACTACACACACACAGAAACTATACAAAATACACAAGATGAAGCATAAGATGCAATGCATTTGCAGCCAAAACAGCCACAATGAGCATTACACAGCAGAAAATAACAAAAAAAACACAAAATTAGACAGTTCATGGACACATCAAGCAACATGCAGATGGCTTGGTACAAGTGCATACAAAGCTAGACAACTTTAATCTAATGCTTTCCGACATTGCAGCTCAGCATTCAGTTGGCAAATTAACTGACAAAAATAAACACTACTGTAAGAAAATGCAAGTGTGATCGATCTGACTGAAAGAAGCCAAATATGCTGATGATTAGCATAAACTTGTACAAGATCAAAAGCACACGTGTCTAAATTCACATAAAACTCCAATGACAGAGAAGAAATGGCACAAATTAGTTAAGTTTCCATCACCAGACTTCAGAAAAACTGTCCATTATAAACTTTGCAGCACTCAACAGTTTATTATTTTGACTTACATTTTGAAGTTTAAATTTTAACTTTTTATCACATCTTAGCAACGTACTGCAGACAACATCAACATGGAAATGGTAACAACAGAACAGAATGCAGACAACTAGCAACAAACATGATGCAGGTAAACACACTCTAGGGGCAAGCATACGGTCTGTCTGTCCGGGCACTAATGCTACCTGGACTAATTCGGTAAAAGAAGTCACGCCAGTCATCCATCCAGACGTCAGCCAGGCGAGCATTGTTGTGGTTAATAATGCGACCTGTGCCACCGGGGAATGTGTATGGTGTTGCCTTGCGGAAAACATGGCCGACATGAGAGCATGTGACAATCAGTAGCGTACCACCACACGTCCATACCTGATGCATTGATGCAAGAAACCATAACATCATAACACGCTGCAGTACGTGTCTCTGATTTACCTGCGCAATACGGCACTACATAAATGTGTAGTGGTTAACTGATTTATATATCAACAAATGCATGTTATGCTCAAATAATGGAACCATAACATCATCGCACAGACACAAATCAATGATGCCGTAATATTATCATCCCCGAGAGTCTTAGTTCTTCTTTTTCTTTTTCATGATAAACTCTTTTGCCAGCTGTCTTCTGCACCTCTGACAGTCTTATCAGGACAATATGATTAACTGGACCATAATTTGGCAACGTACTATAATACAATAAAGCAGTGTTTTTCAACCTTTTTGCTGCAGCGGAACCCTACATAAGTGTTAAAATCATTCACCAAACTCCATGGCATCCAATGATTCGTGAGTCCAATGGCGTAGGCAAAGTGGAATTTTCATGGTGTCTGGGGACCGATGTCCCCAGCGGAGTCAAGAGGCAGAAAACCTGTGGGAGACTGCGGCAAAACCCTGAAATGCTGACGATAAAGCAGCAGGCAAAGGACGTGTTAAATTTTACCGTATTAGATAATATTATTTAGCATCTTTATTTCACCCTTAACCAAAAACACCTTACGAGGCTGTCGCACACGGCCCAAAAATTATCATTGGATTTTTTACATTTTTATGGCCATGGACAGCTCAGAGGGTCTGGACCACCCAGCCAGTTGTGCTAATGGGCAAAGATTTTATATTTTTCAAGCAGAATGTTTCAGGAAATGAAGGTCTTCCAATGAATGAACACACGATGCCTTAACACTGACACTAATAAGTTAGTGTTCCGTGTTCAATGCAAATATTCTAACATTGTTAACAACAAGAAAAGTATGCACTTTATGCAAAAGTAGATGGCTAAAAGCCCTAACTTGGAAGTAAGCATTCTGTGCGTAGTACTTCTATAGCTTGTTTTGACGTAATTTCGCATGCTAGATTATTTATATTTTTTTACTGACGAGCTGCAGAACCCTTGGCAGATGCTTGTGGAACCCCGGTTGAAAATCACTGCAATAAAAAAAACCTGGAAGAAAATCTACATAGTGACTTTAGTGGTGGCATTAAATTACAAATGCGACAGTGACAATACATCACTGGGGCTGTGAATGACCGACAGATATTGAGCTGCAAAGAAAGTGGCACAATGTAAAGGTAAACGCCATGATGTGACAAGCAGAAATGTCAAAACATCAAGTGCTAACAAGCATGCAGCCATCTTGTCTTGCTGCTGAGTATCATATGCACCCATTGCACTGTGACTATTGTGCACTGAATGCTGAAGCTGCCAGTATGTGATCTGTTGCAAGTCAGCATTCACATGATATGAGTCAATTTCTAAGGATTTCTGACGTCCAATGATCATGTTGACCTTGAGCTAAAGACTGCCAAACTGGTTATTTCTGCTGCTGCTCTGCGCAATGTTCACACCAGTTCCGGTACTGCCATGTTTTTTGTTAGGAGCCTCTATAGTACAGGTGTACTAATGAATGGATGAATGCCAATACATATAATGAGGCATTTAAGACAAATGCATACTAAAAATAAATGAATGCTTTTGTTTACCCGAAATGATAATTCGAGATTCTCTCCTCCCCAGATGTCCATGCCCGGGTCATAAGAGCCAATCTCATAGAAGTAGTTCCGGTCAATGGCAAATAAGCCACCTGCCATTGTTGGCGTTCTGACAGTAAACACACACAAAGTCACCGACACACGATACCAGCTATACCCCTGTTAATCTACACTAGACCAATCTCGATAAGTAAAACGTTAAAAACTAGAAATTTGGGACAAAGCCCAACGTGAGTGAGCCCTAAGTCCGATTTGGGAAATTAGAGGGGAAGGGGTAAAATTTTCCCGGCATCAAATCACATGGCCCAAACTCAAATGCATTGGTATATGCCGAATGCGCATTGTCGACTTAGGGTAGGTCAACGTGAGCGCTTATAACTTGGTTCGTCGTGGACCGAATTTCACAAAATGTTTTTTGTTCAACGCCAAAGGATCGTACTCATTAACGCCGTTTAGATTTTGTCGCTATCTTCATCATTTCCAGAGATATTTGCGCTCAGACTTGAAAGTTGTCGTAAATTGCACCGATTTTTAAACGTTTTTTGCCCTCCCAAATTTTAAGGGGGGCGGTGCCCCCAAAAGTTGTACTTGCGTTTACACCCTGACCTAGAGCCGCGTCAAATGCCAAAGTTTCGTCAGGCTACACCCGCTAACTCCGAAGTTATAAGCGCTCCTTTATTGCATTTTGAGCCAATTTTTGACCCCCTTTTGAAAAAAAGTTGTAAGGGGGCCCCTGTCTCCGGTTGGGAGTGCGCTAGTGAGACTTGGTCATTCTCTAGTGCGTGTAAAAATTTGGGAGCGCAGCACCACCTACGGGCCGAAATATGGTTTTCCGAAAAATGTGCTTAGGGTATGTCAACATGAGCGCCTATAACTTTGTTCGTAGTGGACGGAATTTCACAATTTTTTTTTGTTCAACGCCGAAAAGATCGTGCTCGTCAACGCCGTTTAGATTTTGTCGCTATCTTTATCGATTCCAGACATATTCGCGATCAAACTCGAAAA
>Ga0209367_1002135_pt1 | contig 25729 bp, 18 predicted proteins | sample WorMetLIZISLAND2_FD_187412 | JGI IMG/M metagenome (GOLD analysis project Ga0209367, IMG submission 187412) | Marine gutless worms symbiont microbial communities from Max Planck institute for Marine Microbiology, Germany - Olavius geniculatus... ... | reverse complement strand
CCGTCCCCCCTATAATCGCCGCCCCTGCCTGGAAGACGTAGGAGGTCTACAAACCATGCCACGACACTGTCACGTATATAAATCAGGCTTATTCAGTATTATATCAGTCTATATCGAGCCAAAGCTGTTTTTTTTTGTAACACGGACTTAGAACTATAGTGCTTTTGAATAAATTTTATTTAAAGCTTGGTAATTGATAACATTTCAGTTCTAACCACAGTCTTAGCAATGTAGTGAAGAAATGTGGCTGCATTCTTACATTAACAACGAGATAAATGTAATTAGGTAAATGGCGATCTACCGCTGGTAATTTTTTGCTCTCTAGTGCGAGATCGCCGATCTATCGCTAGCACTGACCATTTGAGCAACGGGTCTGGTCCGAAAATGAATTTTATGCATACCTAACGTCAAAAGAGCTATCTGGTACACTTTTCGGTAAGCCAAGACCCCATTATGAGTCACTGTGCGTCAGCTGTGCGCAGTCAGGAAAATACAGGAAAAAAACAATTGTTAACTCGTCTACTAAGTGCTCATGGGCCTGATTGCCCTTCAAATCGCCAAAATTTTTTTCGCCGAATCTGCTGAGGCTGTCGCCCATGTTCAACAGGAAGCGCTGAAGTTGGATTATTGTTAAGGATAGGGGCCTATGCTCATGGTTAGTGTTAGTTACGATACAGCGCTTTAGTGCTTACGCCCATAGGCGAAATGAAAAGAAGCGTTAGCCTATTTTCAAGAACAAAAGAACATCCGAGTGGTTCACGTTACATTGTCGTTTGTTTCGTTTTGGGGTAAAATAGGCTACAGAACATTGCATATTTTGTGAAGGGACCTATATATAATGCTGCAGCATCAATAGCACTCGCTGCGCACCAGAAACCGGTTCAAGATAGTGTCGGCGATAAATAGCACAAAACAGCGCAAAACACCACAACAATTACTACTATGAGACTATCAGTGCTGACAGTGCCTGTTACAGTACAGCGGAAAGTTGGGCGCTCGGCACCGAATGTCGCAACAACGACCGTGTCAGCTGAATGAACCGGCTGACCCTGTCGGAAACTGTCAAAACGAAACAACACACATTTAAACTCCGTCACGGAATGCAAACACAGCACAAGTTTATTTTTTTTCTCTCTCTCAAAAATTACGACGTTTTATTATAACTTGTTATCAGAGCCGGATTTACAAAAATTGAGCCCTTTTCGATAAAACGTGGGAACCCTATTAAAAGCAAATCCCAAAGTCCATTACGTTGACTTTCACCGACTTTCATCGCGAAGACAAACCACCTTGACATGTCGAGACGGTTGGGACAAAGTCCGCCACAAACCCGTTTCTGTAGTGGAATTCAGTTCGTGACAAAGTACGAAGAAAATCGGCGAAAACGTCGGCGACAAAGTCCGCGCGAGGCACCCCCGACCGCAGGGTACAGGGGTCCTTGCAAGAAACAAACAAGTAAGTAACATCGTAAAGTTAAATTTCGCAATAGGCCTACAGCACACAGACCACTGAGACCACCTCCAGGCCAGAGAATGTAGTTCTGCAGCAAATAAATTTTTAAATGTTGCAACACGCCATAAAGAGGCCTCACAAGCCAGAAAATTTTGCATTGCTGGCTTGTGGGGCCAACATTTGTGAGAGTCCCTGTTCGGTGGGACAAGCTAAACATGTCTGAACCCGCATCTGTATATAGTCAGTATACTGTGCATATTTTCTGAGCACTTCTCTGCGAACGAGTTGTGTACAGTGCAAGGGTAGGCTCGCATAACATTGACATTGGAGTGACGGTCGGCCGGAATTTCCCCTCCACGTAGCCTATATTATCTACCTTTAAGACAACTCAGCCTTCCATCCTTCCGGGGTAAGTTAATCGAGTACCGGTGTCATCGAAAATTTGTCGCACTTGGAAAATTATTCCCACCTCCATATTGTCATAATGTAACTAACGCTAACCCTAACCGTAACCCTAGCCTTAACCCTAGCCCTAATCCTAACCCTAATCTTAACCCTACTCCTAACCCTAACCCTAAATTTAACCCTAACCCGTACTGCTGTGTGTAGGAATAATTTTCCGGTACGACGAATTTTCCACTACACCGGCCTATCTGGCTGGGGTTAAGGCGGGGCGCGTTCACCTGTGCCGGGTGGCAGGTAACATTGTGCGATCTCATTTGGCGGGTGACGCTCCGTAGCTCTGGAATGGGCTTCCAGAAGAGCCATAACATCACCACCACCACCTTTACACTGTACCTTACTCCACACTCGTTTTCGCGGCCACACCTATCCAGGGATGTCATTTAGGGGAGCTGGGGGTCCACGGACCCCACAAGGATTGATGATTTTATTTTTCTCTGTAAATCGTACCTTTGAAACAGTGTTACTGCTGCAAGGACAATACGTTACGTAGACTGAGACGCCAAAGATTACTGAGAACCCCAATGATTTACTGAAATAAAGCCACTGCCGCTATCCGTTCACGTGCCAGCAAACGTTGCAGATGCATTTTTACGCGCAACAGCAGCTACTGCTTTAGCGCGTCTTAGCCATCGCAATTCTGTCCGTCCGTCCGTCACACTGGTGGATCAGTCAAAAACGGTGTAAGCTAAGATCATCAAATATTCACCATCTGCTGTCTGGAAGACTCTAGTTTCAGGAACCGTAAAGCTTTTCCATAGATTCGAAGGGGTCACCCCGAACGAGGGCGCTAAATGAGAGGGGGTAGGTAAAATCTGTGACATTCAGCCGATATGGCGCTGCCAGAGCGAGATAGTGGCGCCATTTGATGAGTACAAGTAAGACACTATAAGCTTAGGGCCTACATATGTAGTCGTAGGGGGTCTGGCGCCATCTGGTGAATGATTGTTTTACTGGGCCTTCTGCGAAACTAGCCAAAAGCTGTACGGATGAGATCTATGGATAAAGTCTACGCATCACTAGCGTACGACGGCGCACCGCTGTTGCGCGTTCCGGTTTGCGTTAGCAGACTTTACTTGTTTCTCGATATTTTGCAAAAAAGACCGTTGTAAGCCTATGTTAAATGCTGTTCATATAAATCTGCGACTCACAAAACATCGAAGTTCAAAAAGTTTGTTGTGGAAGCCAGTGACGCCGTGGCAGGGTGTGCAACTACCCCGCCCTTAATTTTGGGCTACCGGAAAATTCTCGAAAAATTTGCTTATCGAGAGGTGTTCGTCCAAAAACGAAAAATCCGGTGCTAACCCTCCATTTTGGCGAAATTTGGGGCAAAATTGAAAGTTTGAGCTAACATGACCTCCTCTGTTAGATATTCGCAGCTGTCTTTCGAAAAATTGCAGCTTTTTGTCCCGCGGTCCGCCTAATTCTCAACGCACGACGCCGCTGGCCGATGCGACAACACAAGTAGAGAAACACTAATGTCATTTGACGTAATTACCACGAATGACGGCGGACCGGACTGTGTTCGTACTCGCAGTGCTCGAAACTACATGCACAGACACAATAGTAGTTGGCCTAATTAAACCTAATGTCTAATACGTTTAAAATAAAAATACTCAAGTTGCGATTATGATTCAATGTCGTGAGGCACTGCGTATGCCAAAAGATAAGCCTAACCCAAATCCAGGTTACTCAACTGAAATAAAAGAAATAAATATATAAAATGCAATACGATAACCGAACAAAATAGAAAACTAGACCTTAGATGACGGTTACGACTCCGTCGACTATTATGCCTCCGCCAACGTGTGACGCGTTTATCCTTGCCCCAAAACTCATTAGTGGTAAAAGCTTGGTCAAATTCCGTAAACAAATACCAAGGATAGAAGATATCGTGCTGACAATGTTTTTTTCGGGACTCACGGACGCACGGACGCACGAACACTGGAAACATAATGCTTTCGGCCACTACGTTGGCGGAGGCATAAAAACTCCCGAGTGCATTATGTTATTGTCGTTTTTTTTGTTTTGCTTAAAATGCAGTTATAATCAGTTAGCCATTGTAACATAACATATGACATTCAATAAGCATCGGTCGTGCTCTATAGCATACTCGATTACTTACGTAGAAGTAGGCCTATTGAAAATCACATTTTGATTTGGTAAAATTAGGCCGATCCATCCACTTTAAGAAACATGAACAAACAAGAAACATTCCCGGCATCATTTTTTTAAAAATTTTATGCACACCATACGACTCGTACATAGTGAAAAAAAAAACGAAAATTATACAACTTCTAACGCAACAAGGAAAGTAAAGAAGCAATAATACTGACGTCACTAGCCCGTGGAGTTACATCAGGATTACTCCTTCTAAACTCGTTGTAGAAATCAATTCGCTCTTTGCCTGTTCCACACGTTTAAGCTAGGTGTAAATATCTCAATAATACCACATTTTGCTTCTAACCTTACATCAAGGGCCACCGCGGGGAGACAACGTTTTTGCGGGGCCCGTCTGAGGAAAAATTTTTGAATTTTGCTTTTTAATATGGCGCATTTTGGTGCAGGCCTACTTTATATTTTAGAGCGACGGCGGTTTTAGGCCCGGGCCGGGGAAACACGGGCCCCCAGTTTTGCTCGACCCCCATTCAGTTTCGTGGCCACGTACAGTGGCGTCATTTCACAAAATCCTTGGCGGTCCACTCTCTCCCTCTTCCTTTTCCCCTACCTACCATCCTTTCCTCCTCCGTCTATCTTTTTCCCCTTCTTCCCTTTTTCCCTTTCGCTTTTCCTGCCCTCCCCTCCCCTTAGAAGTAGGCCCCCTGAAATCCAGTTAGGGGGTCTGGGGGAGCGCTGTAAGCTCCCCCAGCAGGGTCTGGGGCGGAGCCCCAGCCGAATTCGAATTTGGTGCATTTTCAGCCTTAAAATGTGACATCTCGTGGCAACAATTTGAATGACTTTCTGAGAATCAGTTGACCAAATTTCATGCAGTTTACACAGTAAATGCATATAGCAGTCATTAACAGAGCAACGAATCTAACACTTCTCAACTCTAACAAACTTGCATGTTCTATAACACACTTGAACTGACAAAATTATACTCAACTGATGAGTCCAACTGCTAGGATAATAATGTTTCTTTACTAGCGTACGCAATCACACATGTCCTATGTCTCATCAGAAAACTAATGTAACACAGCAAAGAAGAACACAAAATGCAATAATGTGAACATCATCATAGTAATCAGATCACAATGTTGTTTAAAATCTACTTCAAACTGTAATATTGAATAGTTCTGGTAACATTAGGCCTATCTGCTCCAGTTGGTTGCCAATTCTCAGGCATATACAAACAACACAAATGTTTGCTCGACAGTAAATATGTGAATGTCAGTGGAAGGCAGTTAAGATCGATCGTTCACACTGGCCAGCTAATTCAAAAACGGAAATCATAAATCCTTGGTGGGGTCCGTAGACCCCCCTAAATGACGCCCCTGGCCACGTATAATTTTTTGCAAAGCTGACACAAATATCTGACTTGCGTTTCCAAATTTGAGAAAAGTGGGCAAATTTGTGTTTTCCATAAAACGTTTAAAAATCAACAGTGCTTCAGCTTCAATGGGTCTTCGTCCCCCTGATCGCCTGACTAGGGGCTCTACTCGTAGATCCCCGTTATAGGCTCGCGCTACCGCGCTATCGATAGGGCCGTGCCCCCACCCCAGATTTGCGAGCTAACACCGCCGCTAACCCCTAAAACGTCGCCGGCCCAGGATAACTTACCCCCTATTCCTCCCTTCTCGATGGGTCTGGTAAGAGTCCGAAAGAGAGGAAACTACACATATATGCGGTAGATCCAAACGTGAAACTGCCCGGCTCCGTAAGTCTGTTCCGGACATAGATGCAGAAACGTTTTTTTGTTTTTTAATGTCACTTCGTTTTACTTTTAAAAAAAAATTTGGAAAGTCTTTTATTCTAAAAAAAACGTTCAATAAAAATTTTATTAATAACTTAAAAAGCATTTTTGAAACTACAGAAACGAAAAGTGGTAGTAGTTTACTTGGTTATGTATAGAAGAAATCGCCGCCCCGCTGGTATAGCAACTCTCCGGCCGGGCGGTGATCTCCCACGGTCGTGAGGTTGCTCCTCAAGCCCGTAGGCTGTGTATGTGTCATCGGCGAGAAACATAATCAAACTCAGTGGATAGTGTTAATCATTTATTAAATGCACGCAACAACTGACAGGCTAACTCCGGACTAACTCCCGACCTGGACTGGACTGGAGTCAGATTATTTAACGACGCTATATAGTATCGAAGACTGTCGGCGTCATTACGGATTATAATGCGTAGCGTTTATCCCTCAAGAGTAGACAATATTTTCAAATTCTAAAGTGGTCGCTGGATACTCCGGTAAATGGCTTTTATAACAGTTGCTGAGCATAGTATTGTGCGCAGATCAAACTGGAGTTTGTGTTCAACACAGACTTTTTTGACTGTTTGTGATATGTTGTTTCTTGTACATTCAATGAGATAATGTTCTATAGTTTCTGGAAGGCCACAGAAGTCGCAGTTACCAGTTTGATGAAGGCTCATTTGGTGTAGGTAATAGTTCAGACGACATTTACCCAGACGAAATCTGCGGAGAAGTACCTGTACTGATCTGATGGAAAGTGAAAGAGACTGCTTGGTAGGCCTACGAACAGTTGGCTGTAACTCCCGGTCTCCTTTTTATAGTCCCACCGAAAGTGGTGGGGCTTGTGGCGGCCGGGGCTAGTGGCTGGGCTCTACTTAACATAGGCCTAGGACTGAAAATGTGGAGTTGTGGCGAGCCGCCCCACCGCTGGGCAGGCGCCCACCTCACCACGTAATTGGGCAAGGCTGGGACCACACCACCACGGCAGGACCTAACTCTAAACCCTAACCCTAACCCTACACCTAACCCTAACCCTATTGGTAGTTATACGGTATATATGTGAAATAATAGGCGCAATGTATTCCTATGGCGCCCAGTAAACTCCACTCTACCCCGACTTTACAGTTAGTCTAGTGATCTTATGACCTCGGGATTTAATTGAAACTGAACAGGGTTGGAGTTATCTGTCTCTCTATTTTCAGCTACACTGCACCTACAGCACTAGACATTCAGCAAGAAGTTGAACAAATTAGAGCTGACGTTTTCTTTTGTTTAACGTTTTTACACTTTTTTTTATTTTTGCCACGTTTTTACGTTTTTCAGACCTAAAGTTTTTCATCTTTTCTACTATGTAACACGCGATCGAAGTTTAAAGTTATCCAAAATCACGCCGTATTTTTGCCTTCAAAGTTTTTTCGGGATGCGGGCGGTTCAAAAATTTGTAACCAAATTTTTATCAACGTTTTGCGTGGACGTGAACAAGTTTGGCGATTATTGAGCTATTGCTCATTGGACGCGCGACAGCATCAGTCGTGAGTGGCGCCTCGTCGCAAATCAGTGTACAACGTATAATAGTAATGCGTTTTCAAGAAAATGCCGGAGTTTTTGAAACGAATCAGTGATATTTTCATGAACCTAAAGTCGATCTTGAAGTAAAATCATTGATTTTACTGCAGTTGAAGTTAAAGCTGAACCAAAATAAAATTTAAAAACTTGAATCGAACTGAAAGTTGAAGTAGAATAGGCCTAGTACCCCGTTAAATTTTTCTAGCTACTGACTGTTGTTGTTGTTGTTTCGGTCGGTGTTGTATGTACGGTTGCCAGACGACGAGGGCTGGTGCAAGTTCGGACGCCAAATGAGCATGTTGCGAGGAGCACGATGTAGAGGATCGCGGTGAAGAGATGGCACAGTGCTGTCCGAGTCGTCAGCCGACTCGTCACCAGAGAGTTTGTTGCGCTGTCCGTACACCCCAGCAGACTGACGCCTCAGTCTCGGCACAGTGCGACTCGGCACAGTGCTGCTTCTTCTGAGCCTCTGCCGCCCAGAAAATACTTCATCCCTGCTCCTGAACACACAGCTTGGTTAGTTGGTAAAATTTACAAAATTAACGGAGTACAGAGCTAACAAAATAAAATGAAATGAAATAGTAAAAATGGATGCTTTTAAATTTCATTTCGGTTCATCCCATTTCTGTCACTTTCAAAACATGTTCAAAGGTTTAAAGGGTAACCTATTATGCAGCTGTGAACTTCCTTGGGTAACAAAGACAATTCCTGAAGCTCAAGAACTTTCTGTAATGCGAGTGCGACACTGATTGCTAGTTTGCTAACATCTCAGCTCGGTATATAGATGTAGGCCTAGTAGAATCGGCAGGTGTTTCCACTAGATGTTTTCTTCTTGGTTGTGGTTGTCAACTTGTCAATAATGAGTGCACCTGCTCCTCCTTCTCTACATCCACTGAGTACAGATGCATCTGTATTTCAATTAACGGCAAGTTCTAAATTTTCGATTGCCTCCTCAACTACTCAGACCAAAATTCGGCTGAATCCTCCTTGTGTACTCGCTGGCTGAACTTTAAATTGAAGACAGCCTCCGAGACGACGTTCCATGGTAATAACCAGCTGATAGCGACCCCACCGGAATTTGAACCCACGACCTCGCAATCGTAAATCCAACGTCCTGCCTGTTGCGCTACCAAGCCACCGTTCGTGTCGCAACTGCCCTATTTACAGCAACTACCGGGTAGCCTACTCATAGTAAGTAAGTAAGTAAGTAAGTAAAGTGTAAATTTATATAGCGCATACTCAAAAAAATCTCTAATGCGCTTAATACATTTTTTCATCAATATTTCACAAAAATGTATGTCTTCAGCTGACGTTTGAAAGTATCGAGACTCAGTTCTGGGTCACGAAGACTGTCTGGCAGCGAATTCCATAAAGAAGACGTTGCGGGTTGAGATGTAAAACTGCAGTGATCACTTATTTACTGTTGCACAGCTTAAGTACCATAAATTTGGAGCAAAGCCCAACGTGAGGCCGCCCGGCGTCTTGCGTTCAACTGGGGAGAAAATTTAGGGTTTAGCCTAAAGTTCCTTTCCTGGTAACGTCACGTGGCCTGGACGCAATGGCATTAGCATAGGCTACGCGCAATGGGCTCAACATGCGCGCCTATAAATTTTTGTTAGTAGACCAAAGTTCACCATTATTCGCACAATGTCAGATTGGCGGCAGCTGAGCACTGGCCTTTCTAATTTTTGACATCTCAATCCACTCCTGGGACGCAAAATCTAAAGTTGTCCGAAATGTCGGCGAATTTTGGTCGTTTATTGCTCTCTGAAATTTTGGGAGTGAGGGTGGCCTCTACAAAATTAGTAGGCCTACTCAGTTATCACGCTCGTTATGAAGAACATCACGTGAAAAAGTTTTTTAAGATTAATTCTTCTAACCCCAAAGTTATAGCCGCGCAAACGCTGAATTCTAAGTTACTTGCAGACTTCCTGTAAACACCTAAGTTTTCTTTGCATTAACATTTAGTTCAAACACACTAGTGCACGCTGAACTGTTTAGCTGTGAAAGACTGACATTTCACGAAACATAACAATACCATATGTGTATCAAAAATCGCATTAGGCCTAAATTAGCTAAGGTTTCCGTCAAGCGCTGTCAGCATACCCTACGTTCAACAAAATGGACCTAAGTGGTCGACAGAAAAGACCGTAATTAAGCCTTATAAACGTTTTAGGACTGCTAGTTTCAGCGTTATCGAAACAAAAGCAGATATCATACTGGGCGCGAATGTTGCTTCTAGGCCGGCCAGCTTCGGCTAGATTCGGTGTCGTTCTGAGTCTCCTGTAGATGGCGATGACGACAACGGCGACGACCAAGAGAGCCGCGTAAGGAAGCAAAGTGCTGAGACTGATTAGCAGAGCTAGTTCGGATGACGTAATGGACTTCAATTGGCAGTATGCACCTTCATAGCCCTGCGCACAACTACAAACAACACACATGCATATCACTGAACCACATGCTCACGGAAGGCAGTTCCTATTCTGACCGTTGCTATTCCGACACTGCCTATACTGCATACTGTTAGGGGATGGGGATAGGTTTCAGGTTAGTGATAGGGCTAGGCCTACGTTATTCCAACAACTGCATGCGTACTGTAACCTAACAAGTGTGAGAGTAATATCTGTCAAAATACGTAAGAATTGTCTGCTAACTAACTATAAACAAAGGCACTACAGAAGACACCAATGCAATTCCGGACTTGCTAACTTTGAGAACCGTGTATAGTTATGTAGGGAAGAGTGAGGCAAGACTAACACCACAGCATATATACCACGTGGTTATATATGCTGTGGTAACACCTTTTTATAAGAATTGTTGCATTCAGAAGCAGCATATTAAATTGCTCACAGGTGTGATCTACTAACACTGGGCAAACACTAATCTGTGGTATAGAAAGCAGTATGGGCTCCGCTATTTTGTTTGCATACTGATTTAAACTGGTCCTCTTTCGTGTGTCACTATTGCCTCACAGGTAGAGGCAAGAGTGACACCCTATGCCACGCTTGCCCCATTCAGCACCACATTAAATAAAGTAAGTAAGTAAGTAAGTAATTAAGTGCATATTTAGAGTGCACAATGTCAGCCAGTTGTTTCTTTCTTGTATAGGGCTCTACAAACCTGTATGACTATAGCATGTTTTTGTTAAACATGCCTCCCATGTAAAGTATCATAACATATGCTATAATAATACAGACTATTATTAATACGCTTACGCAAATATAAAGTTTCATGCAGTTTTGGCTTTTTAGCTTGAGATGAAACAACTGACATAAAACACAGTAGCTTAAAAATAAAATCAACATATAAGGCATAGCAAAACAAAGCATTAATACTGTTCAGTGGGTTAAAATCGAGCAAAAGTAGCAGTCACTGAAACGGTCAGTTCACCCTGGGGGCAAAAATGACACCCCGGTGATGTCACTCTTGCACCTATAAAGTGAGTTCTAATTGCTCCCAGTTAGCAGATGCATGCGAAACAGACAATAGTCATAATTTTTTTAACATCTATGAACGACACCTTGTGTAGTGACATATAATATACAGTCCGCTTTAAAATCACCTTTAAATACTGAGTGGTGATCTGTAAATAGCATACGATCTACAAAGTGCGAAAAATTAACATTTTTGTTTACCATAGCTACCAAAAATTATTTGCATAAAAAATTATTATAAATTCGTACCCATCTAAATGGCGAATCGTAACAAATAGCAATGGTTTCTTTATTTCAACGTTACATGGCGTGAGGACCAATGTCACTCTTGCCCCAAGTGTCACTCTTGCCCTGCTCTCCCCGAGCCTACACTGTAGGGCCTGACACATGGCAGCCCAACAACGAAACCTATTAATAATTTAACATTCTATCAGTTCTTTTTCTACAACACATAGATAAAACATTCAGTTCTAAACTACATTTGTTTCTATCTAACTAAACACGTGTAATTCACGTTAATGGCATATAACTTTTTAAAACAAAATTTAAGAACTGTAACTTTAATTATGTAAACTGTAACAGTATGCAACACACTATTGAGGCGTTCTAATTTTAGCGTAGACTATTGGAACCTACGCATACTCACGTGCAGTATGTTGCTTGAAGCGCATTCACACGACATTCCCCGTGGTTCGAGCACGTTTCGTCATTGCAGAAATCAACTCCGTTGTCTGAAAAATACGACAAATAGTGATTTTCTGTACCGATTACATCAAAATAGTGCGGCCAGCCGACGCAAAACACCATACGTTTAACTGTGCGATTATTAGTTACTTACCAGCCTACCTATGGCTATTTGCCGCCGTTACGGATAAGCAAGTGGACAGACGAATTACGGCATGGACAGCGGGCTGTGTAAGCTTACTGCATGTACATGAACGTAGGCCTACGGTAAAAACAACAAAAAAAGGAAGAAAAAACAACAGTAACGGCGAAATGCAGAAGTCACAAAGTCGTTACATTACACATAATCGCAGCCCACGTGGAGAGAATTTACCGAAATTCTCCACGTCGAGTCGGTTGGCAAATTTTATTGTTTGTGCAAAGTTATTTTGTACAAAATATGTATCGACGGTGTATCAAAAATTTAAAATTGGCACTGCCTGCCGGGAAGACCTGGAATGCTATATATGACACGTACACGTGGTAACGTTGTCGCTGTCCAATATGTTCTCAATATTAGCTGGGTAATTCACTCCGTTAATAGTGAATGTGTTATTGCCATCCATCAGGTTCTGCAATATGATCGGCATCGCGCTGCTGATGATGTCTTCGGTACCGGTAGCGTTCGTTGTAACGTTCGCTAAGAACTCAACTACCAACTCGACAATCACGCTGCCATCCCTGAAACGCATTTCACTTTGCGGTTTTTACGCGCAAGAGCAACAGCACGTATTGGCAATGGTAATTCTGTCCGTCTCTCCGTCACAACCCGGTACCGATTTGAGCCCAGATAAGACAGAGACTCGGGGTTTTCACCATATGACAGCTTGGAGTCTGTAGTATTTTGTGACAAAATTTAATGCCGCTGGGCGAGGGGGTACCTTTCAGACAAGAACGTGAAATAGAAGCAACTCCTCTTCCCCTATAAAGACGTTACTTTACCACTGTTTGCTCGTTTAGCGCAAAAAAAATGGTTGCAGGTTGCTGCTTATCACAACAAGCACCGGTGACAAGCTTTTCACGTTTATCAACATCGATGACTTTGAACGACCTTGAACCGAAAATAAAGGTTTTATTGATTTGTTGCAGTTTTTGGCTGCAGCGCACATTTCAACAACGAATTGCATCAAGACAAGAATCGTATAAAATTTTTAGCGTTAAACGTAGATTTTAGTAGTCGAAGTCCCGTCTCCTTACGTTCAAAGTGGCCTGCACGCACGGCTGTCAAAAAGGGGTACCTCCTAAAACGTGGTTATTTTACCCGCTACTGGCTCGTCTAGCGTTAAAACGGTTGCAGATAGGCACAGACATGCTGCTTATCATAACAAGCACTGATGACACGCTTTTAGTGGTATCAACATCGATGACCTTAAATGACCTTGAATGACCTTGAACCTCAAAAATGCCCACTGCATATGACACCATAGATAGCCGGATTGTCTCCTGGATCTGTCAGTAATGACGGCCAAATGACTTTGTGAGAAGACAAGTCGGTTAATCGTTTGGTCTGCAGTAGCTTACAGTGCTAGCAGGTTGACAAACATAAAATGACAAAATGATGATAATACGGATACATTTAGTTGTAAATGAATACACCAAAATACACATTAACTGTGTGTATTATAGCAGACTAAAAAATTGGAAGTTGTTTCAAACATCAGATGAGTCAGTGCCACTGTTGTTGTGGCTTCTATTTGTACATTACTGTAAATTAAATACGAATCAAATGCTGCAAGAAATTCTGCAAAAAAAACATTCTTATTGCCGATGACCTGATTTCCATTTCCATTTTTATTTCCATTATTTCAGCCCCACAGTTCCCATTCTCATTGGATTCCCACGGAACTCATGAGAATTTCCACCATGTGCACACAGCTACACTGAACATCACAATTTATGTATCATTTTAGAACAAGGCTTTAGCTTTACCTACCCTCGTTTTTTGCAATTTAAAATCTAAGTACAACCAAAGTCCAACTGAACTCATCGCTCATAAACCCGCCTAAACTGTCTAAATCTGCAATGACTAGACGGGTCTGCAATGTAACTTACAGCAAAAAAACTGCCCTAGTTTCTTTTTCAGTCAAAAAACGCTTTTAGTCCAATAAAAGTTATTGTTTTTTTTCGTATTGATTTGATATCATATAATTGTGACCTCCACCTTGGGGAGAATAAATTTGCATGTTATAACCAAGAGATTACATGAAAAAAGTAAAAGACTGGAGATTCAACCACTCAATCCCGGACAACACGATACAGCATTAGATAACTAAGACACAGCATTGATATGTGGAAAATGTTATACATAACGACTTATGGAACAGTTTATGTTCTCACCAGAAGTTGATGATGCGAAACGACCGGTAGTAAGAAATACGACGAAACAGGCGGTTACACTGCACAATTTACATTACACAAGTGACACGCGGACAAAAGCAGCATTTTGAATTTTAAATACATTTGCTGGAAACGTTTGCTGGACGTTTGCTGGATCGTGTAGGCCCCTAAACAGGGACAAGTGAAGATGACGGAAACTATTCATTACTATGGGTAGTTTGCGATCAGCTTTTCCAGTGATTGCGAACGCTAAATTACTGACAGAATACGGCACTGTGATGAACAAACCTGCAAGAAACATATTCCGCTTGTTTTTCAATCGAAATTGTCATACAACGATTAAACGAGTGAAGATTTAAATCAAAAGAAAAAGAGCTTTTTATGAAACCCTGTGTATAGGGGGTCTGAGAGCGTCGTGGGCTTCCCCAGCGCGGTCATGGGCGGAGTCCCGGCGAAAAAAAAACGAATTTGGTCACTTGATGCACTCTAAGGGTCACAAAACACTTCTGCTTGCAAAATATCGTAAATCATGAAAACAGCGTCTTACAAGCAGAGGTGCAGTATGCCATGAAAACTAGGCAGCAACTTCGGGCAGTGGTAACAGCAAGAATAAACATGCAGTCAATAACATTCGCGTCGTTAGGCCTATTCGGTATAATAAGCCTACCGACGACAGCTATAGGGATTAGAGAACCACCGCTAACTTACACCCAGTGGGGTCCGAGGCGAAGCCATTGGCAAATTTTAAGCATCACACAGCACTTCTGCTTGCAAGACATCATAAATATATAAGAAGTGCAAAATTATAATATTTAACTCCCCTAAAAATTCTCCCCCAAAATCTTTCTCTTCCTCTATTTTTTCTTGCTCCAAGATCTAGCCCGTATGGTATAGACGCCCCAGAACACATACAAGTGATCACCTTTGAAGCAACTTCCACGTGCAGTGACCACCAATCCCGCGAATAAAGAACGCCGTAGCTGGCTTTGAACGCGAGGCCACGAATTCGAATTCTTAATCTTCTATACGTTGTAACTGCAAACAGTTACTGTTAATCGTAAATAACAACTAGAAGGCGTTCGTGAGAGTGCATATCTCCGTCAAGTGTTGTGATTCAAACATCACCATTACTACTACTATTACTAATATTACCACCACCACCACCACCACCACCACTCCACTACAACAACTACTACTACAAGCTACAACTACTTTTACTGCCAGTCTGTTGGTGACGTACATATAGTGACGTCATTACTATTGTGCGTTTGTGACGTCAGACGTCACGCTACGGCGCCGCTGCCGTTAATTTCGTTTTACCACTAAACTTAGAAATCAAAAAAACGATATCGGGCTATGCCGAAACTTTTGTATTTATTACGTGATACAAAATGCTAATTCATTACTCTTTACTTCGGTTATTTGCCTGTAGTGGCAGGTTTATGACAAACGCATCTGTTAGCTGCTTTTGTCTTCTACAGGGTGGTCCAAAAAACTGCACAAAGTTTATGGCACCATAATTTTGCAACCGTACATCATAGAGTCATGCGGTTTTTAGCAAAACTTTAACTATGCAAAAACAGTATTATTCTCGACACTGAGGTCCATAAAAAGTACCACTTTTATTTTTTCAATAGCTCCACGAAACACTGACCGATTGCAATAATTTTTGACACGCGACATTAGAAAGACGCTTGACGTAAATGTCTTTAGTTTTAGCCATCTCAGCTTAATGTTGTTGCTACACTACCGTGTGAAATGCAGAAGTCGCAGTTTGGCCGTGGACAACAATGAATTCCCACCGGGTAGCGCATGCGTCGGCTCAGACATTAAGTAATATTAACTGAATAGCGACAAACACGATTGGCTATTATTATCTCTCAAAAAGTCACACGTGTCACATTACATCATCTTTATTACAGCATATGCTCAAAATGTCCTCCTGCAGCACAAACGCAAGCGATAGACGCTGACACCATTTGCCAACAGCACGTTCAGTAACTGCATGACTTAAGCGGCCCACTCACTGTTGATGTATCATTTCAGTTTGTCGACTTACAATTTTAAAATAAAGACAAAGCAACATATTTTCATTTTTGTGGTCTCAGTAATTTTCTGAACTGACGCATGCACTACCCAGTATGAATTCATTGTTGTCAATGGCCAAACTACGACTTCTGCATTTCACAAGGTAGTGCAGCGACAACATTACGGCCAGGAGGCCAAAACTACAAACTTTTGCGTCTAGTTTTTTCCTAATGTAGAAATCGACCAATGTTTCACGGAATTATTGAAAAAAATAAAAGTGGCACGTTTTATGAACCGCGGCGTCGAGGGTAGTACTGTTTTTGCATAGCTCAATTATTAGTGGCAATAACAAAAAATATGTAACTACTGTATTCTAACACTGACTTTAGTCACGTAAAGAATTTCTTTTAAAACAACTTGCTGAAAAACCACATGACTTTATGACGTACGATTGCAAACTTATGGTGTCAGAAACTTTGTGCCGTTTTTTTTGCACAATAAAAAGCAAGGCCTAAACATCCCCGTGTTTCTGGTTTCCATCTGTCCCTAAAAAACCTGCGTTTCTATAATTTTCTATTGGACCTTAAAATATGATTGGAGTTCTTAGTTTTCTTTTACAAGTTTACTGAAAAATACTGCTTGCATCTAGTCTGCAATGCCGCAGTAACTTTGCTGAAGTTCTCAAGGATACTATTTAGTGTGTAAGTTTGTTTCTTATGAGTTGTTGCGTATCGAAACAGTAACCCGGAAGCGTGATGCTGTTGCATCGAGCGGACAAAGACCAGGCATTGTGTGCAAGTATAAGGCATGACTACTATTACCAGTGCGCCGTCGGCAGACGACAGGCTCACAGCCCGTGTAAATGGTTTTGTAATTGTATCTGAAATAGTAACGGAACTCCGTGTCATCTTCGTCATCATCGAAGTCGGAATAGTCAGCGCCAATTAGACCATTGGACGAGTCATCATCGTAACTGTCAGTGTACGGCCAGCCATCATTCCAGCCTTCTGTGCATCGGCTGCTTGATGAACACGATCGTGTTATTCTTAGCTTTCTTTTTCCCGACCGCGTCTCAGACCAAGTATAAACCACAGAGCACACCGCCTACACAAGCAACAATTGTACGTAGTACGCAGTGGCGTATTTAGGGGGAGGGCCACGGTGCGATGGCTCCCCCATGCTTTGGCCCGACCATGAAAATTTTTTACAGGCAACTTTATATGAAAAGATGCGTTTTTTGCCATTTTCCAGCAAGAATTGCAAAATTCAACAATGTTTGATGGTCTTTTGCGTTTCCAAATTTCAGAAAAAAGGGCGAATTTGCGGTTTCCATTGAACATTCAGAAGCAAAAAGTGTTTCAGCTTCAGGGGGGCGAAGCCCCTCTGACCCCCAACCAGGGGCTCTGCCCCTGGACCCCGCTGGGGGCTCCGCCCCAGACCCCCGTTATATTCTCGCGCTCCGCGCGCTCGCCATGCCCCCCTTTGCCAAATCCTAAATACGCCACTGGTAGTACATACCCAGTCCTGGTGTCGTGGGAAATTTATCGCACCTGGAAAATTGTTCCCACCTCCATACTGTCATAATGTAACTGACCCTAACCCTAACCCTACTCCTAACCCTAACCCTAAATTTAACCCTATCCTTAATATTAACCGTAACCAGTACTGCTGCGTGTGGGAATAATTTTCCGGTGCGACGAATTTTCCACTACACCGGTATTATGTACAAAACCGCAATTTACGCACTTGTTAACGGCGACTTGCAGTGACTGACATATCAAAACAGCAAAATCATAAGAGGCGATATTACCCACCATCACATCAACTAGCTGTCAATGTACTGTTGGATAATATCACAATTTTTCAACAAGGAGAACTAACGTCAGGCGCCGTGCAGGCTTTGTATTCGCCTTTGTCTTTACACATGTCTTCACTGGCTGCATTGCGGCATGTCAGACATGACTTGAGGTAGCTGATAGTACACGCCTGCGAAGCTGCACACGCATTACACCCACATATCTCACATGCAGTACACGTGGATCATCGTGTCTTCGTCATGCAAAGGCTCGATAATCTGAAGGATGGTGTAGACTGCAACACAAATTTTCACTAATTCTAACCTTAACCCTAAGTTCCTAGTGTAAGAGAGGCGCTGGCGACTGGTTATTGGAAGTTCCGGGGAATTAGCTACATCCGAATGTAGGCAGGCTGGTTGTGTCACTCCAACTGTCAGACCACTATTGGTTCCTCCATATTGTCCAAAGGCGGTTCTAGGAGACACAGAGACGACTCAGGATGGTATCCAGAATAATAACATTTATTAGCAAGTTTCTACAGGTCAGGAACACATAGCTACGACGTCACCACAGCGATGACGCCGCTATCACATACGCTACATTGCGACAGCTAGAAGAGCTCCGCACAGGCCGATGTCTAGAGCTCGTCTGACTAGACAGAGGACCTGCGCTGCTGCTAACGCTTTCGTGGCAGACAGAAATATTCTAGCTACGTCCCTAGTACGTCGCAGACGCAGACTACAGCCAAATGTGCCTAGTTTTTTCTAGCTACGCTTTCAGCCAACACGAGCCAGTTTTATTGTAAACCTAGCTTGCTTCCTAACACTGCTTCCTGCTCTACAGCGTAAGATAAATGTCTCTAGTCAAGCCAAGCTACCAACAAGCTTTCCTCCACTAGCTTTAAAGCATAGCTGAGAATTGGAAACAAATGTGGAAATTGAGTCGACTTCTGTATCTTTTGAAGCTTTAGAACTATCGTAAGCTTACCTTCGGATACTGAACCTTTGTACTAATGACCTGCCTCCGTACAAAAGTGGTTGCAGAGGTTAAACAACTGACTACGAAGGTAACACGGTGCTACGTATAAGCGGCACCATAGCACGTTCTGCGATACCGGTATGATTATGATATTATAACCGAAGCCTATTATCAAACATCATGGAGCAAGTTGCCAGCTCAGCTATTGCGCCATAAGATGCTGACAAAATCATGCCAAAATGCAACTCAAGTGGAGATGGTTCAGTACGCGAGCATGCATCTATACGACACTTGACTATTAGGCCTAAATGTACAGTGATCAGACTATCTACGGATAGCCTATCCTACGGCTAACTGACCTCGAATAACGTTACGACAATGTCACGCATTTCAGTTCGAAATCTCACGCCAATCATGTTGTTAACAAGCATCTCTGAGGACGACACACGCATGTTTTGTTGCCGAACGTCCTTAGGTACAGCATTACTATGGATGGACAAATTGGACATAATAAGTCCAACGCCAGCAAGCCAGTGCCTATTATTCCCCCAGTCTAGCGTGAAAACACGTACGTGTTGTGCAGCTGACGGTCGTGCATGAGGCGACGATCGTGCTCGTTGGGTACGTCAGGTACTGATTGTTGCCACAAGCACGGCTCGCACGGCATCGACTGCTGTATGCCTGGACCGCGTATTGACGGTTGTACGTCGTCCATGTTTCGCACACCGGCTACAAGACAACATTCCACTGCCGACTGACTCCAGGCCTGTCAGGTCACCCATAAATGCAAAAAACGTTCTGGACAAAAATTAGAAACGCTAAAAACGTAAAAAGTGGCAAAGATAAAAAAAACGTTTAAAATGTTGAATAAAAAACGTTAGCGAAGATTTGTCCAATATTTTGCCTGTATCGAGCCGTACGTCGTAACTTGGTGCTTAATGTTTTAAGTGCAGTATAGCTGGAAAAAAACTTTATTCAATTTCTATTTATCTGCGTGGTTGTAAAATCAATTTTAAGTATCACTAGATTACCTAACTATCACCACTATTACCTATTAATTCGTTTCTGTGCTTCCAGAAGTTCTTGATAAAATTTTCAATAAACGTTTTTTTAAATAAAAAACGCTACAAATAAAAAAAACGTTAAAAACGTAAAAACTTGTATTAAGTCTATGCAGTCACCCGTACTGAGCAGACATCCACAATTTAACCTCGTCATCCGCTCACCCGTGCAAAGTTAACTATAACCCGCCGACGATGAATGTCTCCCTTTTTGTACCCAATCTGCCTTTGTTTGAGCTGCAGCAAATTTGGTTAGTTGATTCTCAGAAAAATAACTAATTTATTTATCTTCAGTAGCAGGCTCGAAGCCCATGAACACACAAAACACAATTATAACACAAGCACAAAGACTAAAAAAGACTAAAACCAACTACTACGCGAACTTTTAAAAACTGGTGATTTAAAAAACAAGTCCGATGACAAAACAGCATTGATAAGCGAAGTGTTACTAATTTGCAATGAACGCCATAATGAGAAAGTCACTTTCCGCATATTTTCCGGTAATGATGAAACACTGTTTAGAACAAAAAGTTTAGAAGCACTGCACCATCGTGGCTCCTGTAACAGTTATATGCAACACGTAACTTGTTGAAAGAATTTTGATATATTGAACACCACAGCTGACAGCCATACAGCGTTTATATAAGAATTTGGACAAAGAAAGTTAAGTAAATGTTTGTTTGGTCTAAGGACAGCTCACTTGCTTCTTACTAACCGACAAAGCGGAAGGCGTGGCTAGCTGACTGAGCAACAACAGAAATGGTCAGAGGCAGAGCTACGGAGTCTAAATTCGGTGAAACCTATGACGGACGGCAAATACGACATTTCTACGACTCTACAATAATTAGGTCAGTGCGGACGGGCGGCAGGCGGCAGTGCAGGTTTAATCGTTGTCGCGCGTTCCCCTTTGCGTTAGCTGGGCTTTTTGTTATTTACTGCCACACTCACTAAGGTCATCATAGTAATACCGGTAATTCTATACGGAGTTGGTTGTTGTCGTAACATAGCCGCGAGCAAGTGCATCACTAAAGGTTAAAAGGTTAAAGGTGCATATAGCTCTTAATGATCCCATCTCAGAGCTACGGAGCGTCACTTGTCATATGGGATCACACAGTGTTACCTGCCACCCGACAGAGGTGAACGCGCCCCGCCTTAACCTCAGCCAAATAGGCCGGTACTCGATTTACCTACCCCGGAGGGATGGAAGGCTGAGTTGACCTAGGCGGTTGGTTACATCCCGAGATGGTTTACCTGCCCACAGGCAGTCACCAATCGCAGTATTAACCGGGCCCGGCGTACAGTAACTTCGCTGATTGGATCAGACGCGTTACCACTACACCACGCTGACCGCCCAGACCAATAGTCAGCGCTATGCCGAAACAGGTTGCCGTCAAACTGACTTGGCGACAACAAACACTAGCTGCAATTTCCGTACATCACACGCAGAAGTTCTATCACCATACTGAAGAATTTAAAGTGGAATGGATACAAAAGGGTTGGATTTTAATAACAGTTGGGCACCGGTGATGCGTGTTTTGTGTCCGTCCGATTAAAGGTCCCTACTAGCCAAGCAGCGGTGTCGTACTAACAAAAAGTTGCCATTTTCCGACAGACAACTGCAGATTTCCGTCAGAGGAAATTATTTTGCTCAAGTTTATTTTTGCCTAAATTTGCCCCCCCACCAAAATAAGAAATTCTGAGCCCCAAATGTTGTATTTCTTCCAAAAAGTAGTCGAACAAAAAACTTTTTTGACAGGTTACAATTTAAGGGGAAGCACTGCATTTCGCACTTCCCGTTCGCCGCTGTCACGACTCCACTGTATCTAAGATAGCTCAAAATGTATATAATAATTAAAACGGATTCTGATAAAAAATAAATTCTGCTGTAAATATGCATGATCCGCTTCATGACGTGATTAGACGTCGGTGATAAGCCAAATCCTTTTCCATGGACTGCCACTCTGTTGTGTTTACCAGGTGGCTTGCACTATTCTCTAGATAGAAGTCTAAAATGCTAAACCGTACTCAGTTTGAAGCTGTAAAGACGAAGAATAGTCTTTAACCATTACACAGGTTGTATTTGTTCATTGCACCGGCGACGTAAAATGTCTATATACAAAAAACGATGTTCACAATCACATTGTCGGGAGCGCGGTGTCTACGCATAGTGTACCGAAGGCGTTGCGTTATGAATGCGTGAGTGTGGGTGCACACACGTGCGTCTGTCTCGGGGGAGACCTATTAATAGTCAAATCAACATGCACTGTCTGTGTATCGGCTGGTCGCACGGGGAAAGTGTCAGCGGTGAGCGCGTGCGTTCACTGTCACGACGTTAAAGCGATGATGATGCATATGCACGCATAGTCAACCGAACTGCCATCGGCAAAGCGTCGTTCGTCTCATATGCACCGTTGTCTGTGTCGTTTCGATTAACACTTTTCAGCCGACCGTGCTAACGCTCATGTTTATGGTACGATGTTCTGTCCGTCTGTCGTCTGTTTGCAACGTTTGTACTGTGGCTGAACGGTACGCCTACGTCTTTTCGGGAAATGTCTGAAGAAGCAAATATAGTTGCCCGACCAATTCGGACACCTACAATTCCCTATCTTTCAAAGGGGTTACTGAGTGCACCCAAAATACTTGCGTTGCAAATTTCGGCCAAACCGCTTCAGTTAGCGGCATGGTCACTAGTGACAGCTTATCAAAACATGCTAACGCCCTCCATCGGTAGGTCTACAATCGCCGACCCCTTTGGACATCTGTTTTTGTCTGTCTAATGCTATGCATAGCATTGGACAGAGTATAAAATCACCCGTGTCCGTGCGTGCGTGCGTGCGTCCGTGCGTGCGTCCAACTTTTCTTAAGCTATCTTAAACCTTCCCTTTCCTTTCCCCTTTCCTTTCTCCTTTCCTTTTTTCTTCCCCTTTCCCTTCTTCGTCCCCTTTCCCTTTTGCTACAATTGCTGCAATTTCTTCTGCTTCCCCTTCTCCTTTTCCCTTTCCCATCTTTCTTCCCTTTTCCCTTCCCTTTCTCCATCCTTTTTTCCTTCGCCTTCCGCATTTCTTTTCTTCTTCGCCTATTCCTTCCTTTTCCCCTTCCACTTTCCCTTTTGCTTCCCTTCCCCTTCTCTTTCCTCTTTCTCTTTCCTTTCTTCCATCTTTCTTTTTATGTCCAAGTCCGTGCGTGCTATATTTGACGCGCCATATCTCCATAACTGTGCAAGATAGACGCATGGTCACTATGGACCACCCATAGGAAGTCGACCCCCGGGAGTCAAATGGTCACGTGAACGATGATGTTACGTGACCCCAAAAGGTCAAGTTCGTGACCGGTTAAGTTCGTGACCCCATTATCTTTGAGGCGCCATATCTCCGTAACGGTGCCAGATGGACGCATGATCACTATGGACCACCGATAGGAAGTCGACCCCGGAAGTCGAATGGTCACGTGACCGATGACGTCACCTGACCCCCCCCCAAAAAAAAATTAAGTTCGTGACCCCATTATCTTTGAGGCGCCATATCTCACACATCACACGGGTGAATCAGTTAAAAACGGTGCAAGATAGGATCACCAAATCTTCACCGTCGGCTGCCTGAAAGATATTGTTTTAGGGGCGGTAAAGCTTTTCCATAAATTCGAAGGGGGTCACCTCGAACGAGGGCGCTAAATGAGAGGGGGTGGGCAAAATTTGCGATTTTTGGCCAATAAGTCGCTGTATCTCAGTAACGGTGCGAGATAGGGCCATAGGTTAGGCCTACTATTAATCACTAATAGGAAGTCGTACACTGGCTCTCGATTGGTAGCGAATGCAATGACTTTGAATGACTTTGAACGCCAAAATAGGGGGTTTTATGGATTTTTTTGTCGATTTCGGGTTGCGACACAAGTCCATATCATTCACAAGGTGGCGCAACGTTACGCGATCCAGATAGAGAATTTTGTATTTGTATATTAACTTAGCGTGAACACCACAATTTTCAGCTAAACTACTGAACCGGAACTGCTATAGGCTTTCGCGCATCTCGTGAGCATTAGCTCGAATTTCTTGTACATATAAATTGGAACCACACCCTATATAGTGTGAAACTCAAGGCATGCGACAGTCGATCTGCCATCTTGGTGTCACTTGTTGCCAAAAACTGGCAAAAATACGACATTTCTCGCACAAAATAATGTGACTTTAATGTCACATTTGAAGTCACAGCACATTTTATGCACGCCGTTTTCGCAGGTGCTAGAAATACGCCTACCCATGCTTCAGGGCACGGAGTTGGTTATGGTGCATTATACTTGTAATTAAAATAGCATACGCTCGGCCATGAACGGCTTGGGTGGCTGTAGGCTCTGTTAACAAACAGCCAGCGCTTTCTTTGAGTACAATGCACTCGCAGTAATAGTCAAAAAGCGTAGGCCTACAAGACGTCACACAGAACTCTTTTTCTTAGCGATCTGCTTATCCAATCAAATTGACTTAAACCATAAACCAGTAGGGCCTGTCGCAGCTATACATGACATTATATGCCACACGCAACTTCATGTAACTCGAACCACTTTGCAGTTTGCACAAAAAGTTTAGAGTAAACGGCCATGAAGCTGGTCAAATCGTGACCAAAATTAAAAGCAAAAATGCATGTAGAACTGCAGAAATTAACGATTAGTTAATCGATTGCTGTAATCGTTGAAAAACTAATCGATTGAAATTTTAATGGATTGAAATTCGATTAAAATGTTAAATTTTTTAACAGCCTAAAATTACTAACGATCAACGTTTGTAATCAAATTTTATGTCGCGTATGATATGTCATCAAGATTTTTTATTTGCGTAGTGTTAGTTTAACAGCCTGCAGATGCACTTTGTGCTTTTTATGACTTAGTTTGCACAAGATAACACCAGTAAGCTAGTTGAATTATACAATTTTCGTGGGCTTTCTAGACTACAAAAATTAACGGAAATTAATTGATTAGACCAATTGTTGAAAATTAATCAATAACAAAAACTTAATTGGTTGCAGCCCTTTAATAAAAGCTTAAAAGGTTTTAGTTTTTGATGAAAAAACTAAATAGACAGGCTATTAAAATTAACCGTTCGGAAATTGAATGAAAAAATCTCTAAACCAGACAGCGGCGTAAACAATTTCCCAATCTCAAATTTTGTTGTTCAAAATAAATCATAGAAACTAAAGAAAATAATAATAATTGTGGCCACCAGATCTCACAGCTTAAGAATAAATGCACCAGATTGGATTTTGGTTGGTGCTCCGCCTCATTTCCTGCTAGAGGAGCTCACAGCGCTGTCCAGACAGAATTTAGAGGTCTTACTTCTAACGGGAAGAAACAGAAAAAAAGAGGAAAAAAGAGGGAGAAATGGGAAGGACAGAAGAGACGGGAGGAGGAAAACAAGAAGGGATGGAAGAAAAAGAAAGGCGAAGCCTCCCGTTTTACATCACTGGAACCGGAACAAAAACTTCTTCAGGCATAGACCGCGGAAAGTGTTGGAAAGTGGGGGGCAGACCATGGCGAGCGCGGATCGCGAGCCTATAACGGGGGTCTAGGAGCTAAGCCCCCAGCGGAGTCCAGCGGCGGAGCCCCTAGTCGGGAGATCAGGGGGCAAAGCCCCCCCCCCCTGAAGCTGAAACACTTAGCTTTTAGACGTTCAATGGAAGCGGCAAATTTGCCTACTTTTTCTGAAATCTACAAACACAAAAAAACACAGACATTTGTGTTGTCTCGATCGCCAATGTGGCCATCGTACCATCCATCCCCTCTTAATTTGGTGACGACCCGCCATAGCCAGGGGCCGCCATAGCCAAGGGCGGCCATAGCCACAATCCCATAGCCAACCAGGGCCGCCATAGCCAGGAGCCGCCATAGTTAGGGTTACGGTTAGGGTTAGGACCCCACATTCCTATAGGCTTCCCATAGAATCCCCGCTTGAGGAAAGGGGTGGCCGTAGGGGGTCGCCGATGGTACGAATGGCT
>Ga0209367_1002134_pt1 | contig 25738 bp, 16 predicted proteins | sample WorMetLIZISLAND2_FD_187412 | JGI IMG/M metagenome (GOLD analysis project Ga0209367, IMG submission 187412) | Marine gutless worms symbiont microbial communities from Max Planck institute for Marine Microbiology, Germany - Olavius geniculatus... ... | reverse complement strand
GGGATGTAACCAACCGCCTAGGTCAACTCAGCCTTCCATCCCTCCGGGGTAGGTAAATCGAGTACCGGCCTATCTGGCTGGGGTTAAGGCGGGGCGCGTTCACCTGTCAGGTGGCAGGTAACACTGTGTGATCCCATATGACAAGTGACGCTCCGTAGCTCTGAGATGGGTTCGCTCATTACGAGCTATATGCGACCTTTAACCTTTCACAGTACCATAACAGAGTCTTGAGTGATACTGTTCAGTTTTCATACTTCAAACCATTTCTCATCTCACCCAAGATATAAGTTATCCATCAACAGAGACAAAAAGAACCTCTGTGGTCACCAAACAGCATGGAATTGTGGCAGCTGTGATGTATTAGTCATGCTAATTCTACCCTTTCCCCCTTCATAAAAGATCTAGACTGACACTCTGGTTATGGGTAGAGCAAACTGGTGAGGTATGCTCCCAATTGCACTTAAGTTCACCTTGACAGAGATGAACTGACTGTTATCATCAAGTCCTGTTACCATGGCTTTTCTGTTCATTGTATAAAATATGCAAGCATGGGGGTGGCCAGCAAACAGCACACCATAAAAACTTGAATATAACTCCCTGTCTTCAACAAGTACAAGTTAGCTTGACCTCTGCGGTCTACTGGTACTTTACTGTATTTTCAAAAGAATCAGAAGACTGTCATCTCCTATGTAAATTGCATTACCAGTATCATAGTCATACCGACCTGTATCTGGGACACGGCTAATGTCTGGGAGCTGGCTTGTAACTAGGACCCGGCTGCCATTAGTACAAGTTACGTTAACCCCCAGCCTGTATCCAGGACTAGCAAATATTCAAGACACGGTTTCTATTCAAAGTTTTACGGTACATACAATAAATACAATACAATACAATACAATATGGACCATAGTCATTTTAAATTCAACTGTGGAAAAAAGAAAGAGATCAAGTGAGTCCTAAGTTAAGTCTTAAATGTTTGCAAGCACTTTAAAAATGCCACTTCTGGTAGCAGACTGTTCCACGTTCTTGCTACAGTGACGGGGAACACTCGGTTATTGACCGTGGAGAGTCGTGTCAGTGGTACAGCCAGTGCTGAGGTTGATGATGAGTGCAGGCATTGTTGAGCATCAGCCAGACTGTAAGCCAGCACAAGTCCATGGGCACTCTGGTAGACCACTATGGCCAGTTTGTACGCTATTCACTCCGGCACACAAAGCCAATGCAGATGGTAAAGCTGCGATGTGATGTGGTTGTGTACACTGGACTGGAAGACAAGTCAAGCCGCTGCATTCATGACCACCTGGAAACGATCTAGCTGGAATGATGGGAAACCGGCCAGTGTGAAATTTATAAACTTGAGCTTCATCAGCATGAATGCAGCAACAAGAGACATGGAGGGCTAATGCAGACTTAAAAGATGAACATGAATCAAAAGGAACCAGCTCATGACCGTCAACTTCACAAGTTCACTTACCAAAAAAAACACAAAATAGCATGAATTTCATAGAAAAAAGTAAGAAAAGTTCACCCAGTCGACTGATCGCTGATGAGGCCCATATAGTGCCTACCGACACATAACTGCACACTACAATACTTACCGGAAAACTTACCGGACAAGGCCTCCCCGACAGCATGGTTCAGCCTCAGTAGACCAAGTAGCATCAGTTGCCAACAAACATGTCTATCTCTTTGACTGTCTGAGTCTTTCCAGATTCCCTTTGAAGATGTTGATGGATCCAGTTGTCACTGTTCTATTATCGAGACTATTCCAAATGTTAATAGCACATTCTGAGAAAAAGTGGTGTCTCAATTCAGCTGACGTTCTTCTTTTTGTGAGCTTCAGTAAGTGACCCCTTGTTGCTCCATAGTTGTTATATTTGAAGAATGTGATAACAAGACTGATGATATTCTGTATATGATTTTATAGACTTCAATTAAATCTGCACGAACTCTTCGTTCTTCAAGGTTCCACAGTTTCAGGTGTTGCAATCTTCGGCATTCTTCGCAAATATGGTAGCCTCCGTAAATCCGAGAACATTCTTGTAAATCTGTGTTGTATCTGTTCAATTAATTCTTTATCCTTCACATAATGAGGTGACCATGCTGGTACCGTATACAATACTCCAAGTGAGGCCTGATCAGAGATTTATATAGGCTGAGTAAAATGTCTCTGTCTTTGTGTTTAATGGATCGATTGATAAGACCGAGCATCCTGCTTGCCTTTGCATAGGCTTGCTTACATTGCTGAGATACTTTCAGGTCTTTAGTAATGATTATTCCTAAGTCCTTTTCTTCTTCTGCTGTATCTAACTGCTTCCCATCCATGTAGTAACTATAGCAATGATTTTTATAACCCAGGTGCATAACTTTACATTTTAAGACACTGAACAGCATTTGCCATTCCTCTGCCCACCTCAAGAGATTATCCAGATCTTTCTGAAAAACACTACGATCCAAATTATTATTAACTGCACTGAATATCTTTGTATCATCTGCAAATTTCAGTATCCAGTTCTTTACACCATTATCCAGGTCGTTAATATAAATCAGAAATAAGATTAGTCCCAATACTGACCCTTGAGGGACACTGCTCAACACTTCTAACCATGATGACGCAACACCACACACACCCTTTGCTTTCATTCCTTCAGCCATTCTCTAACTCACTGTGACACTTTACCCGTGATACCATGACTTTCCAGCTTCAAAAATAATCTCTTGTGTGGCACCTTGTCAAAAGCCTTCGCAAAATTGAGAAAAACAACATCAGTGCTGTTTCCCGAGTCCACTAAACCTGAAACTTAATCTAGAAACGATAACAGATGCGTTAAACATGAATGACTTCTCCTGAATCTATGTTGAGAATTACCAATCAATAACTTCTCTTCCAAATGACAAACCATAGTGTCTCAGATAATAGACTCGAACAGCTTGCAAATGACACTGGTAAGACTAACCGGTCTATAATTTTCTGCATGGCTTCTGTCTCCTTTCTTGTATATTGGACTTACATTTGAAACTTTCCAGTCTGTCGGTACTGCACCTTCATCCAGACTTTTGCGAAATATCAAAAACAGTAGACAACTTAACTGATCCTTGATGTGAAAAAGAAACCTCGGAGATAAATCGTCTGGACCAGCTGCTTTGTCTTCACGTTGATTCGATAGTGCTCTAAGAACGTCATCCTGAGAGAAAAGTACGTCATGACATTTGTCCTCGGCTGCACCACAGAACATATCTGTTACAAAAGGCAAAGCCGAAATATTCTCTGAAGTAAAAACCGACGCAAAGTACGAATTAAAATCCTGAATTGTACACATACGCATTAGTTTCTGTGTAAATTTTACAGCAAAACAACTTACTGTTGGTCTTTGCCACACAAACGGACGTGGTGGTGAGCGACTGTAGAATATGGAAGAATCCAAAGCTGGAAAATCTGGATCCTCGTATAACTTCTTTTCCTTGAGGCACTGGGCTTTTATTTCGTCAAAGCTTTTGTCTCGCATGGCTGCAAATAATCACCTCAATTAGCAACCTTATCGAAAACTCGACAGCTTCTGCAAATCACTAATCATATGTTAACATGGGGTAGCCGTTGTTTAAACGAAAAACGTCGTTTAAACGTTTAGACTGATTTTGTAACGACTTTTTCAGCGAATAGTTCCAGTTTCACTACAAAATACGCTGTTGTAGTTACAAATTTACACACAAATATTTGTAATAGAATAAAACGCTATTTAACAATAATTTCACAGACCGCGATCACATTTCATAAAAATATGTGATGTGCCACTCGTAATTCGTAAATCGATATGCGCGTTCAGATCGGCGATCTAAACCTATCAATTTTTGCACACCTTTCAGATCGCCGATCTGACCGTATCATTTTTTGTCCAAGATTCTTAGATCGGCGATCTGAACGCAGGCTATCACCGTGCTTTGTAAATACACTCGTAACTAAGCTGTAATGTTTTGTAAATTAGGCCCCTGGGCATCACTTACCAATAGTGCGACTTTTCTATGATTATTTACATAAAAATTGCAGCTTTTGTTGATGAGTTTAATGTCTAATGTTATTTTAAGCTTAAGCAAAGTTTTTAAATACAGCACTTTGCACGCTATTTAAATGATTAGCAAATCACAAGATTGTAGCATCCCTAGACTTTGTTGACAATTTGCAAAGATTATCAATTTATGCATTACGTAAACAAACATGGCGTCATCCATACGTGAAAAACAGATAGGTAAGATTCGTCTCAGTAGTAACTGTAATAAGACTGACGACTTGACAGTTTGTTTGATGATACAGAGGTGCTGTTTTGGCTATCACACTGCGTAAAAGGTGTCCATAAATAATGCGTTTTTAGTTGTTTAGAACCTGTGTCACGTCTGTGGTACCGGTAGTCCAGCAATAACTAGAAATTAGGAGCAAAACCCAACGTGAGTCCGCTCGGCGCCGTAAGTGCGATTGTGGGGGAAATTTAGGTGGTTGAAATTTTCCCTGTAGAAAAGTCACGTGGCCCGAACTCCAACTCAATAGCATACGCAGAACGCGTTTTGTCGACTTCAGGTAGGTCAACATTCGTGCCTGTAACTTTTTTGTCAGTGGACCAGAGTTCACCAATTTTTTCTTGCTGAACCCAGCAGAGATTGGTGTCAATCAGGTTTGTTTTCGATCAGTTTTTAAGATATTAGTGGTAAAAGTCGAAAGTTGTTCGAAATTGGGTTGAATTTTCGACTTTTTGGCCCTCCCAAATTTCAACGCTGGTAAAAGGTGGATGTGCGGATCTGCGGATGTGGCAATGGGTAAAAGATGGATGTTGATGCAGAGAGCATTTTACTTTGTACCCATTGTACTTTGCCACACCTTTGGACCAATAAGTGGTGTATAACCGTGCATAATTTGGGGCCTTTGGGTGCCAGACGTTTGGGTGCCATGCTGTATGACAGGCACCATGGCACGTTATTGAAATTACCTTACTTTGCATATCGTTCAAGTTAAACTCATAAGTTGGCAAAATAAGTAAGTTGGCAAATCTGGCAAATTCTTCATTATTAATGTCAACACCGTATGTGCAGCTCAAGTCTATAATTGAGCCTAGGCCATTGCAACTCCAACTACCCAACTTGATCAAAAGGTGACGGTCAACAGTGTCATGCACTGGCATTCGTAAGCATCTGGAAAAAAGCACCACAAAATATATTGTGCATTGATAGACGATGCAAAGAAGTCATTGTCAAAAGTAAAGCCATCGTCAGCGTCCACGTTGACATCATCATCCAAATCGTCATCTGTGTCAGAAGCAGGCAAAGGACCGGTGCAGCAGAGCATCCACAAGGCATTTGATGCCAAGCGACTTTGGGACTTTGATGACCCACTACGACATCACATGCACTAGCTCACCAGCTCATGTTTGCTAATCGTGGCCAGCGACGTTTGTTGTCACTATGCTTGGCAGTTTCACCTGACACAGGTGCCCTGCAGTGAAGGTTACTGGCCAAAGGAAGCACATGCAATTGTGTGACGATTTGTGTACCTCATTATATGTCCTTCAGTCACTGAAGTTCAATGCTCCTGGTTGATGGCTGTTGCGATTATACCGCCGCTGCTGCATAGATATAGCATTATAGCTTTAGAGTAAATCGCCATTAGACGAATGACGACGATGTGTGGTAACAAATAGCATTGTGGCAGATTTAACTGTACCACCAAAACCTCTGGTTTTGATTGTTGTATTAGAGTGCATTAGAGGTTAATTTTTGATATTATGCACTATATAAATTCACTTTTTATTTAATTATGTACGTATGTGTCAATCAATCATTGATTCAAGCACAATCCACGGTACTCTACTAGCTTAGCACAAGAGACATAAAAGACCGTGTATAATGTCATCAAGGATGTTTGCCAAGATTTTAGCTAGAGAGTGATGCGGCTATGGGTTTAAATGAAATGCAAGAACAGTGGTCAGAATATAGTTATTTTTGACAGAACTGCACTCTGAAAAGTCGCATTTCTGTAAATTTGAATCGAGTATTAAAGTGTAGCAAGGATTATGTCACAGTAGCAGTAAATACTGAAAACTACCAAAAACAACCAACTTGTTTTCAGTAATGTTCGGTTAGGTTTAGGGTTAGGGTCAGAGTTAGGTTTTCGCTATCGAAAACTAGTTTTCAATATTTAGTGCCACCCTTTTGACACAGGTGGTGTGGTTGGCTGTTTCTTATAACAGCTGGGCTTTTTGTTAGGAAATGTAGAAGCAATTGCTTATATGATATATTGCTGCATCATGTGAATACTTATGCATTCATTTTAAACACTTGGTTTCTGATCATGTTGTTTGGACTTGGACATGTTATAAAACTGTCTTATGAAATGTGATATATTTATTTCAGGAGCTTTAAAGCGCATGCTAAATTTAAACATTCCAGTTTCAAAGAATTCTTTGGCTGAACCACAGTGGAAGGTACAAATTATTAATGTTTGGTATTATTGTCTATTCAATCTTGTTTTACACTGTGTTCTTGCAAGATGAAATTTAATCAGGCAGGATTTTTAAAAACGAAAAATAATAATTTCTGCTAGCTTCATTACTGAAAGGTTATCAGTAATGTAGACAAACGGATGCAGGTACAAATTCCCTCTGTATCTGTATGATAATGTAACTGATTCTAGTAATAATCTAATAAACTTTTTCGATAAACTCCGGTCTGTCTCCAGTTCCGGTTAATTCGGCGGTCCAATCAAACATAACTTTTTGTTGTGCCCAAAAATATATCAGTAGACTGTACATCAGCTACCCAGTTAGGTAAATAATTTCCAGGAGACTATTGGGATATGATATTGTGACACATTGACTCAGCAGATGTCTGATATTCCAGGGATATGTCTTTAGATTGTTGCCCAAGCATGTGCTGTTTAATTAATAATTGGTAGGGAAATATTGCAGTATACCGTGATTTTGCCAGTGAATGCATGATAACTCCTATCTAACAATAGTAGAACACTGTGATGTTGCAGCTGTTTATCGACAACCATAACTCAAATCTTTGGTGTAGAGTTGAATGAAAAGAATATAATGCTGTAGTCGGCCAGCATAATTTAGTCAAATAATAGTACCTGACTGTGAATGTGGAAAGCATATGCATTTGTGTTAGATATTAGTGTATGACAGTTGGGGCCAGGACATTATTTCGCCGCTGCTCTCAGTCAAAGAACTCCGAGATCTGGGTGTTACGCTTCATTTGTAAGTTGTTTCTATGAAGTTTAGTGTTCATAGTGATTTATCTTCATGTTTTTCGTCATTTATGATTGAGGAATTGACTGTCAGTGAGTGACTGTTACTGTTTTATTTATTGTATTTTATCATTCCAGCTGCTGATGATTGCATTTCAATAAATGCCTTGAATAATTGCCATGGAATAATCTAAATTGTAGCATGATTGCCCGATTGGTAGGGCCCAAATTTTTCTGTGGAAAAGTTTGCCAAATTCTGCGGGCCAGTTTGCAAAATTCCATGGCTCACCGCAGCAAAATCATCCAAATTCCACGACTTACTGCTGCCTTACGTTTGTGAGTAAACTGAGCTCTATTCTGTTTAAAAAAACCTTCAGTTATTGAAGGCTGGCAATGTGCTTAGTTATGCTAGCAGCATACAAAGAAAATTATCTTTTTTTCTTTTTAAAAATGCAATCTGTCAACACAAGTTTATTTACAATAATTGTGCCGTATTGCGATGGCTATTTTAGGGCCCACAAATTTAGCCAATTTAGTTAGATTTTTTTAATATCTTTAGTATGTTTAATTCCGTTATCAAGCTCACAACTGTATTAATCATCGGTCATTTCTCAACTTTTGCACAATTCCATGAAATTCCATGGAAATAGTCCAAATTTCACGGAAAAGGGCAAATTCCGCAGCTTAGCTTGAAATTCCACAGTCTGTTGAAAACTGTGGGCCCTGCTGATAGGTCTCATGATTTGCTTGTAAAATATGGAGCCATATAGCTTAATGTGACTGATTCGCTCATTATCATTACTTATTAAATTTTGATGGAAAATATTTGCTAACATCATACCAGAATTTCACACATTCACACCACCACACAAAATTGTGGCATTCACCCCATTCGTGACATAGAGCAGCTAACTGTGCTTCAGCTTTGTGCCGTTGATATGTAATGTGTATTCCTTGTAAGTGTAATTTATGTCACTTTGGATTGAGTTTCGCATTATGGTCAAACTTTATATTTTTTCTTATCATTAGTATCATTTATGTGCCATGTCGGTATGTGACATTATGGCGCTGCCATTTCGGCCTGACCAATGGTGCGGTGGATACAGCGCTCACCATTACAGCGCCAGGACGATTCAGCAGTAGGGACAATATGGCGCCAGCGTTACGGCGCTGAACAATGAGAGCGGTTGACTCGTGAATCTAGGGGTGTCCTCTGTCCAACCTCCCTGCGTGCCAGGAAGCAACCTGCTTCCAAATTGCACCACCTGTCAGTGGGTGAATGTCCCTGCATGAATCAAAGCAAGCCACCAGCTGTATATATGCTGTAACTAGCAATATGATGCACGTCGCACACACCTGTTCATGTCACACCTGTTACATGGAAGCTGCTGGCGGCTGCTGCCACGTCAAGAATGAGCACAGTAAAGAGGCTTGCCACATGAAACTTTGAGATGTCTGAGCCTAGGACTTTAGATGCGCACAACTTTACGATGTAGGTCTATATAAGACCTTCACAGACACAGTCTAGATTAGGATAACACATAATGTGAAGAACTTTTCATTGAATTTAACATTTCTGGACTGTTAATTAGTTTATAAGATTATTTTTTATCAGAGGACATTCATTTTCAGATTAGAAGTGCACACTTTTTTCAAAGAAGATATTTTTGCATTTAATGTTTCTAAATTATACCTATGAGCTGCTTTTGTAATGCTATGTATCATGTGTAGTGTAGGTACCAAATATAATGTAAATAACTTGCTTTTTAGTAAAAATGAAAACTACATTTGTTACAACTTAATAGTTTCTATAAAAAAATACTAGCCTTATATACTAGCAGCCTGCATAAAGATACAGTTTGTGTTTATGGGCCATGCACTAGCATTATTCTAAGGCACATGCCGTAACAGCACCATATTCTCTCTAGCTCCGAATGGCTCTAGTACCATAATGATGAGCGTTGTAATGGCAGCGCCCTAATGGTCATGGTAAAATGGCGGTCCTGTAATGTTTTGCTCTGGTGCCATGTCTTCAGTTTACAAACTGGCAGAATTTCAGAAAATTAACATGTTCTGTAATTAATTTATTTGAGTGAGATTTTTGTTTTTAAAATAGCATACTGTGAATATATGAACAGACTGTTGGACACCGAACGGGAGCCTGTTCAAGATGTCCCAGCAGTCTACTTTGTTATGCCCACTGATGACAATATTCGCCGGATTTGCAAGGTAACATAATTTCTTATCTTCATCCATCTTAGTGATTTAGTTAGTTTTTCAGTGATCATTTGTAACATATTGTATTGTTTTGACATGCTTCATGTGGCTCCCCGAAGCTATAAATCATGCGCAATTTGTTTTTTGGCTGAATGGCATAAAAGGCACCTAAACCAGATTTCTGCAGTTTCATATTATTTTAGTTAGATTATGTTTGTGAATTTTTCATTGGGTGAGTATTATGTTTGCGTTAAGTTTAGGTTTCTTGTGTTAGTTTGATTTTTTTGCTGCTAATTTTGCCAGCTTGGAATGAACTGGATGAGTGTGTTATTGATATGGCAATCAGACAGAGGCACGTGCATTTTCATTCATGCGTTAAAGCAAAAAGTACACAATTTGAACACAAACTGAGCTAGTCATACAGAATGTTGTTGTTGCTGACAACATCATAATCTACCAGACATTTTTCCTGTAATTTATCGCAGTTTTTCATTTGTTCAAAGACTACACAATGGTGGCCTAGGGTTTTCCATAATTATACTGCACCACATAGTAGCTGCACTGGTAGTAGTTGCTATTAATACATAATTAGTGGGATTGAGATAAAACCGCACGGACGTGTGCAAATGTATTCCGTGCGCATGTTGTCAGGATTTTCACAGTCAGCTGTACGAGTCGTACTATCTCAATTTCATTTCTGCCATCTCTCGTCAAAAACTGGAGGATGTAGCACTTGCAGCAATACAGACCAACGTGGTCACACAAGTGTCCAAGGTATTTAGTTAATTTCTATTATAAGTATTTAAAAATGTTTAGGTTTCTTGTGTTAGTTTGTATTTGAATAAAATGTTTGAATAAAATTACATGTACAGTTTTTTTCTAGTAGGGTGCACCAACTTTTTCTGGTTAATTTTTCAAAGATTTTTTGATATAGTTAAGCCGACTAAAAGGCATCTGGATTGTAGAAAATCTTTCGTTAAGGTTCTTAAGATGAATTTGTGTGTGGATATAATGTGCAGTTGTTGTTTTTGTAAACATCAGTTTGTGTAATCGTGAAATCACAAAAGCACTAACTTACCAAAGCAGAATGTTAGCATGCTTACATATGGTAGTGCAAAATACATTTGCTGTTTATTTTTTATTGTTAAGAACAATGCTAGCTCATACATGGTCAGTCGTCATGAATTTTACTGTTTTTAACATTGCAACTTATATTATTTCGTATTGTGTTTTTGACCAGGTTTTTGACCAGTATCTGAATTTTGTCAGCCTTGAAGACGATCTGTTTTGTTTGTGTCATCAGAACAGTGATCGACTGTCGTATTATGGTAAGTGCATGAGATCCGAAGGTGAATAAAATTACATGTACATTTTTTTTCTAGTAGGGTGCATCAACTTTATCTGGTTAATTTTTCACAGAGTTTTTGATATTGTTTGTTGAGCCAACTAAAAGGCATCTGGCTTGTAGAAAATCTTTTTAAGTTCTTAAGATGGATTTGTTGGAATTGTTCAGGATTACAGACGATAGGTACCAGATGTTCAGAAGTCCACTGAGAATTATTTACAGTGGATTGTGACCGAGATTCGAGTTTATAAGTCACTTCACTGCCAGTCTTGCATTGATGTAGTAAATTGAATTCATCATCATCATCATCAGACGCGAAGCAATCAGCCAAAGCGTCCCGCCGTTGCAATCATTCGCCAGAACGGTTTATCCTCTTCTAGCTCCAGGGCCTTTATCGCTGTAACACCCATGTCACGGCAGATCTGGTGGATCCAGGTAGTGGGTGGACGACCGCTTACGCGTCTCCACTCCTGGGAAGGCCGGTCACTGTCCTTCGTCTTGGTACAGATTTGGAGGATTTGGTTTGCCAGTGCATCACTTTGAAGTCTGGCGACGTGACCAAAGAGACACAGTCTTCATTTACGGACGATGTAGGAGATGTCGAACAGGCCAGAACGATGCAAAACCTCATCGTTAGACATGAAATCGTGATGCGTCGTTGGCGCCGTAGATGGAAGGAATCCAATCTTTTCCAATCAGCTTGTGTGAGTATCCAGGTTTTGGAGCCGTAGCGTAGTATGGATAACACGCACGTGGAGTATATTCTGAGTTTTGTGGCAATACTGAGCTTGCTCTGATCCTAAATAGAGTCCAGTCTTTTCATTGCGCTAGCCGCAAGTTCAATGCGCCGAAAAATGTATTTCGGTCCGGAGTTGTTGGAACTCGACTGTATGCTGTCCAAGTATGTGAACTCTTCTACTGAATCAACAGTGTTACCATCACTATTATTGGCGATGGCGTCGATCCCGAATTAAGATTCTGGAGCTTTGTCTTGGTCCAAGAAATCCGAAGACCGAACTTGGAAGCTTTTTTGTCCATCTGTGAGAGCAGTGCGGAAGCTTTCCTCTTTGTCAACAAGCAGAGCGACGTCGTCAGCATAGTCAATATCCGTGAAAGTGAGCTGGCCAACTTGGATGCTGACTTTACGACTGACACATTCCATAATGTAGTCCATCGCTCGGCAAAACAGAGCGGCGGAAGCCAAGACACATCCCTGCCTTACACCGGAGGTCATCGTGAATGGCTCTGAGAGGTGGACAGGCACACTCTGGCGGACGTTGCAGTGTGCAGGTCGATGATCAGGTTCATGAATACCAAGGGAACACCAACCCCACGCATGGCCTTACAAATGCGTTCCTGTCTACGGAATCAAACACCGCTTTCAAATCCACAACATGCAGCGGCTGTTGGAACTCTGTGTGGATTTTTGCCAACAAACGCAATGCCAAGATTGCGTCCAGTGTGGAACGACAACGGGTAAATCCGGATTGGTGAAGCCGACGATGCTTATGAAGCAGGAGGTCAAGTCTGACGAGGAGGAGTAAATTGAATTAATCAGAGCAAATTCCGTATTTTGTTATTCAAGGATTCAGTGAATTTGCAATTGCAGTATATGGACATTCTGAGTTCATTAGCAGTCTCAGATTTCCATCAAACTTTCGGGTATTATTTAATAAATGCATTAATTTTAATTGACATTTGCCACCACTTTATACATGAATTAACATCTACCTGAAATTGTCAACTGGTTAGTGCCAGTTACACTTGAATGTGAAACTTTACAGTACTAGGAAAGATGAAAATATGTGATTTATAGTTAATGTATTTTGCATGTTGTTTTAGCGATAAACAAAGGTGATGTGAAGGACACGGAGATAGAGGCCATTATGGACTGTATTGTTGACAGCTTGTTCTCAGTTTTTGTCACATTAGGTGAGCTGATTGGCAGTTATTGTTGCCATTTTACTAACATGTTACAGTTACTTCCTGTAGTGACATTAATTACTGGTGCTGCACTGAATTAGAGAATTAACACAAGGTGTGATGATAGATTCACTTATGGTTTCTCGGCATAGCTGTAGCTTTGCAGTATCAAGTTGATCTAATTAGAAGGTTGCTGATCACAAGCAATGCTTTCTTGTCAAATGATAATTCACTAGATCTGAAATTGAGCGTTTGCATATTAGTAGAGTATAGTGGGAAGTTGGTGCTCATACCCAATTTCTCCTTTTTCTGGGGTAGGTAAGCTGACTGCTGGTTTGCCTGGCTTGTGTTATGATGGGGCACACCCAGCTGTGTCATTTGGCTCGTAGGTCTAACACTGTGTGATTCCATATATCAGGTGACTTCGTAGCTATGAGATGAACCATACACATGTTTAACCTTTAGTGGATGTCTGCTGCAGGAATCAATCCCATAATGCTGTCTATTGGAGGACAGGGGACTGTCTGGAGGAAAACAGGGAAGATTATTAGAGCTGCCATTTTCGATACATGGGCACAATTATAATTGGCAGTTCTTACAATTTTAGGTTTCCGTCGTTTTTTTTGTGTTTTGTGTTTCTTGAAGGTTAAACTTTCTGTAAAGGTTAAACTTTTTGTTTCATTATTATATGTATGTGCAATTTGACCTGCAAAGACTGTCTCCGAAATGATCTATACTGTGTCGGGCGGAACATTAAACCCTACTCACTCACTCTGCTGCAGGAATGGTGCCAATCATCCGGTGTCCTCGTGGCAATGCTGCAGAGATGGTCAGTGAGAAGCTTGACAAGAAACTACGTGAGAACTTGCGTGATGCCCGAAGCAGCTTGTTCACTGGTGATTCCATCTCGACTGGTCAAGTCAGGTAGTGTAGAGTCTCACGCAATTGTCGTTGCAAAATAGTTGATGGGTTATTTAATATTTCTACAGCTTCTGTTACTTTCAGTCTTTTAATTTAAGCTGTTGGTTGATCCGCAGGAATGCCACTGGGTCAGGAAAAAGTGCTACTCCATTAGTCTGTTGTTCCGTTTTGTGAGAATTGGCCTGGCTAGAGTTAGCTACAGAAATATCAACCATCTACATTCAAACACCAAAAGTCGTAGTATTGATAATAGTAGTGGTAATTGTTGTTATAGTAGTAGTAGTTGTAGTATTAGAGGCAATACCAACTTCAAGGTGTTTGTCAGTGTTAAATAGGGCTAGTTTGGAATTTGTGGCTTGTGAGCAGGAAGGAAGGTTTAGTTCTTAGTCTGCAGATTTATTTGGGTTTGCAGTATGTGCATATTTTTACAGATGTAGTGAATGTGAACAGTTTGATTCTGTTGTTGTTGTTTGTTGTTGTTGTTATGACAAGTCCATCAGGCTGGTGCCTATATGGGAGGCAGATTTTCCAAACAGATGAGGAATTCCACCAGATTATCGCTATTTTGGAACATATTTTCGATGTTAATGGAGTCTGCAGAGTACTGTTGGCGTTCTGTTGTCTATTTGGACAGAAGAGAAATAAATGTTCGGTTGTGTCCTTTCCATTTTCGCAGTGCTGAAATGCTGATGCCATCATCAAATGTACTTGGATGGAGACAGCCTGCGTGTAAAATTTGGCTTGTTACGTTAACGTGAAATTTATGCATCTGTATGTGTAATTTTTTGTCTGGATGTGTAGTTTTCAGCGACCTCTTCTGGTTATACTGGATCGTAACATGGACCTTGCAACTCCGTTCCATCACACATGGACTTATCAGGCTCTTGCACATGATGTCCTGGTATGCTGTTACTTTATTTCCTTTACAGCTATACTTATGTTGCTATTCAGTTGTTTGCATATTAGATTGCTGTGATCCAGTGTGGTTCCTGTGCGATCTGCAGCTGCAGTGGTCTGGTCATCGGACTTGTAATTAGAATTTTTATTAAGTTCTTGCTATTCGGCATAATTTTAATTTAATCATTTATTTATTCCAGAGCATTATTTTAAAGCATTTGGTGCAGTATAATTTAGTATTTTGATGTTTTGTTTTTATATTAAATTGCTGTGTTGCATTATAGTCATCTGTTGCAGCTGCGGCTGCTGCAATGTTTAGGGCATCAAACTCATAATTAGGAATTTGTTAGTTTCTAGCCAATAGCCGTTCAGGGCATTTTTCTCACTCACATATTCCATCACTGCAGTGCAATTGAAGCAGTGTGATTTTGCATTTTGATGTTCTGTTGCTGCAAGTGGAGCGTAACTGAGACTTCATGAAGGTACTGACATCACTGTTAGGATTAATCATTGACTGTGTGCTTATACATTTCTGTGCTGTAGGTAACACGAAATCTGAGCTAATGCTCGTGAGACGCGCGAGAGCCCATGGCAGTTCCTGTTCACAGCTAATATTGGTTTATCTCCATCCATTTCGTCGCACTTCACTCTTCTGCAGCCAAAAATCCCTCAAAATCACAAAAATCCTCTATTTTCTAGGTTCAAGGTCATGCAAGGTCATTGATGTTGATACCATTAACAAGCACATCACCACTGCTTGTTATGATAATATAGCCAAATTTTGCCCCAAAAAACAGGTCATTCAATGCCATCTTACCTTAGGCTACAGCTAAGATAGGGTACCCACAACTTCAAACCTTTTTATAAAATCTAAGTTCCATTTTATAAATTCTAACACTTATTTCTAAAAATACCCAGTCCTTTCCTTTTTCATTAACCATCAACATCGTAGTAATCGGTGCGGTAGTTATTAAGATATAGCCAAAAAGGAACCCTAACCTTTTCTGATCCCCTCTTCTATAACTATAACGAGTCCCCCAATGACATAAAGGTACCCGTGTAATCGATTGCCAATGATCGATCTCGTATCTTTTCGTTAAGTTTCCATAAAAACTATATATCATCAAAATCCCTATTTGCCACATTAACGAATGCAATATTTGGTATTTCTCGTTGTTAGTTCTAATAGATGTACAAAACATAAGTTTTACACTTATTAACGACAACATTTAAGGACTTGACGTCGAAAACAGCAAAAATTACAAAAAGTGATATTCCCCGCATCACAATGACTGTGTGTCAGTGTACTGCTGAATAATATCACCTTTTGTAATTTTTGCAGTTTTTGGTGTGCAAGTCCTTAAATGTTGCCATTAACAAGTGTATAAACTTATGTTTTGTGCATTTATATTTGCTGTTTTATTAGTAAAATAAAATTTTCTTACAGTTGATCAGTTATGGAGATATCTGGCCATAAATATTTTGCAATCACGATCTTAACCATTTGTGGTCATGTGACATTCAAATGGCAACAAGGATCAGTTGTGGTGGAATTAGATTGGCCTCATTCAATAGCCCGTCCCCCAAAACCTTTCACTAGATGCAAAGATCTTGGAAATATCTCTTACAGAATTCGAATTATGGCCCTTTTGTCTCAAATTTTGTTGCCATGGCAACCAGGGAGGGCCGGGGCAAAATTCCATTGGCGGCATTCGATGGCTAAACCCGGAAACCCCCCTATAGATGCAAAGATCTCGCAAATATCTCTAGCACAAGCTGAGTTCTAGCCCATTTTGTCTTAAATTTCGTCGCCATGGCAACCAGGGAGAGTCCGGGGTAAATTTGGATGACACTGTTAGATTGGCCATCTCTGAAAACCATACCCTGGAACCAAAAGTTATGACTCTATCTTATACACAGTTAAAGTTATGACCCTTTAAATAATTGTTTAATTTTCCCCATATGTGCCATTGGAATTTTTTGAATAAATGTGTTAAATATTAACTTCACGGCATGAAATTTTGTCATGAAATACTAGAGACAATATGCTATCATATGGTGAAAACTCGAAGTTTCTATCTTATCTCGGCTTGCAACAATACCGGGACGTGACAGACACCAAGATGGCAAGACACCAAGACAGACAGAATCATTGTAGCTAATACACGCTATAGCTAGCTATGCTAGCTTTCACGCATAAAAATTTACTGTTCCCGATGGCAGCAAAGATGCAGTGAACTTGTTGTTGTTGTTGTCATAAACCCATCTGAGAGTACCCATATGAAGAGGCAAGCAGCAAGGACTTTGCTAGAGCTCAACATAACTAGCAGTAAACGATACAGTTGCAGTGTTTAAGCAAGGAACATGGTTATGGTATTGCGGTTTGGTGGTATCCCTGATGAAGCCAGCGTGAATGGCTGGAATGACTGCATTGCAGTTTTTAAGTTTGATTTTTGGGTTGCTTTGATCTTTGCTCAGAATTTGTCGCTGAACCGCGTCGAACTGTACGAATCGGCGGACACAAAGGGTACAAGCAGTCGAGCTCATGCTCAGAAGAAGAAGCGGTCATATGACCTGAACCCACAAGACAGGTTCTGGCAGAATCATAAAGGAAGGTGCGTACTCTGTCCAGTATTACATTGTGTTATACTTAACATTGTCATTGATGATTGTTTGCAAACCTTGTTACTTTTTCTTGCATTTTGTGTACAGAAGTTTGTGTTCATTTGGTGACCTATGTGTGTGATATTGATGATAAAATAAATCGCAGGTCAGAAAGACGTAGCACCACACTCTTGTACTGTGAAAGAATTTGTGAAAATCTGTTAATATCTGGTGAAGATGTGGACAAAAGTTCAGTGCTATGCTTCTGTTGACTTATGGTATAGTTATTAGTTCTGTTTTCGTGATCAAAATTGATTATCACAAAAATGTGTTTTGCAGTCCATTTCCGACAGTGGCCGAGGCTGTACAAGAAGAGCTGGAGGATTACAAGTCGAAGGAGGATGAAGTGAGACGACTCAAGAGAGCTATGGTAAATGATTTCTACTGTCTTCATCGATACTGGAATTGCTGATGAGATGTAGGCTCTAGTTATGTCTCATGTTTGACTTCAGTGTTGCATATTTTTAACCATTAGAAGTCAGTCAGAGTCTGCCAACAATTTTTGGCCATTACTTGTGCCATCCTTATGCACTTTTTCGCTATGACTATCAAAGGCATCAAAGAGGGGTATCCCCTCTAAAAGACGTTATTTTGACCCTATTGGCTCTTCTAGTGTGAAAACGGTTGCAGATAAGTAGTCACATGTCACTTTTTTGCTATAACTATTTTCCAAGTTGTTTTAGTAATTTTTAAGCTATTTTTGGGAGACTTGTGTTTAAGTGAGAGTGATATGCTTTTCATTTTCTATGTAGTGACATCTTTTTTATTATTATAGGGCTTGGAAGGTGAAGATGATGCTGCTATCAGCATATTGTCTGATGCTACGGCTAAATTAACTTCTGCCGTCAGGTAATTTATCTGCAGTTGTGTTCACTGTGTCTAGCAATTTCAAGTGTTGCAATTTAATGGTGCATTAATCTATGTGAAGTGTAATTTTTCTGAACTGTCTGTAATGTTATGATTTCAGTTGTACTGCATCTGCTATGGTGCTTTGGCAATTTAAATGTGCATTAATTTTATGGTTTACTGTACTGGATGTCGTTTTTTAGTTCTTTGCCTGAACTGCTTGAAAGAAAACGTCTTGTCGATATGCACACCAACGTTGCCACTGCAGTACTAGAACAGATAAAGGTAATTGACATGTTGCGTCAAAGTCGGACATTTTCTGTGCATGCAACAGTTATTAATTTTTGGCTATTAGGATAGACTTTTTATTGAAGTTTGAAGATTTTTTATGGTTGCTTGTATGATGGAAGGCCATGAACTGAATGTGGCAGATCAGGTGAAATAGCAAAGTTAATACTAGAAATTTGGGGCAAAGCCCAACGTGAGTCCACTCGGCGTTGTAAGTCCAATTGTGGGGGAAAATTAAGCGGGGCTGAAATTCCGCCAGTAGCAAAGTCACATGGCTTGAAGTCAAATGCATTAGCATATGCAGAACGTGCACTGTTGACTGAGGGTAAACATTAGCCGTGTGATCTCTGGCATTATTGGACCCAAAGTTCACCAATTTTTTTTCAACACGAAAGGGAATTTGGTTGATAATGTCGCTTACCGATTGTCAATATCTCTATCCGGTCCAGAGATATTAATGGTTAAAGTCGAAAATTGTCATGAAACGTACTAAATTTTGGACGTTTTTTGCCCTCCCAAATTTTGAGAAAAGTTGTATTTGGGTTATCACCCCCAACTAATGGCAAATTTGGTTGACTTATTCATACGTGGAAAAGTTTTATAAGGCTACTCTTCTTGGCTCCAAAGATCTTGCGGTTATTATACTGAATTTTAAGCCAATTTATGACCCCCTCTAACAAATTGTAAGGGGGATTCTCATCCTTGGTGGGGTGCTATTAATACTTGGTAATTTTCTAGCACGTGTAAAATTTTGGGGGCACAGCACCCCTTAGGGTCTGAAATATGGTCTTCCGAAAAAGGCGCTTTGCATGGATACAATTTGACCTTCAGATCTTTGTGGTTACTGGACCAAAGTTCACCAGACTTTTTTCGTTGAATGCAGAAAGAATCGCGGTGGATCAGTTACTTGTCTGGTTTTGAACACTTTTATTTGTTCTAAAGATATTCGCCATCGAAGTTTGAAGTTATCTGAAATTGCGCCAAATTTTGGCCCTTAAAATTTTTTTGGAGAGGGCCCCGCTAAATTTTGGATCTGTATTATAAAATTTGGCTTGTTACTAGTGATTGCAATCCGGGGATTGAATTTTCAATCCCGGGATCTGGGATTGAGAAATTTGTAATCCAGGATTTTGTTTCGGGATTAGGGTCACAGATTGGTCGTCATTTTAATATACTTAATTCACTTATTTCATGCATATGACGTAGTATAGGCCCATACGGAAGGTATATCTGAACTGCCGGGAGTGATAATGACTGTCAGAATACGAATTACAGTGCACAGCAAAGAGTAGGACTCTAGCGCACACAAATATTTTTATTCACCAGATGGCTAAAAGTCTTATTTCTATCATTTAACACGTGAAAAAGTACGATTTTAATTAATTTTGTAATCCTGGGATTGAGACGCTGCCAATGCCGGGATTCGGCATTGACGAAAATGGCCAGGATCCCGGGATTGCAATCGCTACCTGTTACTGACCACAGTGCAAAATTTCACGCCGATCGGCTGATGAAGCTCGGAGATCTCGTGTTGGAATAAAAAAATAAAAACATCTGCAGTAAAACATAAGTCTACTCCGAAAGCTATCGCTTCCAGGCAGACCAAAAATTTTGTAGGGTCTGTAGCTACACAAGTCATACATTCAATGGGATGAAAGTGAAAACCATATTATGCAGGATGGTTTAAAAATTTGTTGTAGTTGCGATGATGGTGTTCATGTATTATATTGTGACTGGTTTATTTCTTAGTTCTTTTACTGTTTTGCTGCTGTAGAGACTTTGTTATTTTTGAGTGTAAAAGTTTATCACATAGTTGATGTGCTTGTTCATGTCAGGCACGAAAACTGGACTTGTACTTTGAAACAGAAGAAAAGATTATGAGCAAGTCAGCTTTGGTAATGTTATTCTGATGTTTGTAATTTGTATGTAGAAATGTAAAAGTGACCTTTTTTGGGGATGTTGATTTTACGCTCAGGTTAGTTATAAGGCAGGCAGGGCATTTTGTGAAAAAAATCTGCTGCAGAAACTTTGGCATAACCTAGACTAACTCCAGAGAAGTAGGCAAATAGAATTTTTTACCATGTACCTGTACCAAGATGGATGCTGCCTTATTTGCCAACTTATATTGAGCATTAGTGTTATCTCTGCTGGGCAGCTTAAGTCCAGCACAATTTATAAGCAAGTGTTGTAAACCATTTACGTGTAGCCGTCAGCAAATCCCCAACTTTTCATATCACCTGTTCTTCAGTGCTATTTTATGCTTATATTATATGCAATTTCTCTGCCTACTGCGAAAAAATATCTGGCTGGTAGCTGACTGTATGGCATGTTTGTGCATTTCAGGACAAATCGATTATCGATATTATTTCTGATCCCGATGGTATGTATGCTTTGAGGTGATGGTTAGTGTTTGTCAAATTCTGTTATTGTTGTTGTGTTTTTTTATGTTTGATTCTGTAGTATGCAGGATACTCTTATCAGCACATTGTTGAAGGCATGTAATCAGTTCTTAACAGTAACTACTCTTATAATAAGCTGATTTGGGTATCTGGGAGGCTGTACTAACTTTAACTTTAATCAACCAATTTCATGTACTTTTAATACATGTTTTTACAGGCTTTGGTATTTTTATTGTGCCTGATAATCGTTATATGTATTTATGTCTCAGAATATACCTAGTGTACTCTAAGGTGCTGTGTAAAGTGACGTTTGATTCTTTTACACTTCTCAAGACCTTATGAGAGGATTTTGTAATCTTTGGATATATCATGAATGTTTACTGTCCTGTATTGACATGGCTTTAATTAGAGCTGCGGAAATCAGTATGATTAATCATTAAATAGTTACTTGATTAAAATATTTAGTCATTAAATGTTCTGTTTGAGATTCGTCACCTAAAAGCAGTATGAAATAGAAACCATTTTGTTTTTTATGTTTATAAACACTAAAAGTTTTACAATCAAGCATTAATTTTTGAACAGTTAACTATTGCATATTTTTTTAATTTTTGCCAACTTTAGTTTTGAATGATGCTGTGCAGTATAGCTACTTGCGTAAAGGTAAATTGATGTAGAATAGAATAGAATCAGTGTTTTTCTAGTGCAGTAGCTCATGTGCTAATGTTGTGTTTAAAAGTGCTAAATATTATTGTCATTTTTGTGTTGTTTGGCAGCTGGAACGCCTGAAGATAAACTGCGGCTGTTCATTATCAACCTCATTGGTGGAACTGCAATGTCTGACGTACGTATGTGCCTCTTATAATATGGTTCACATCTTTTGGGTTGTTGAAAGAACTAAACACCAAGTACTTTTCGAATACTTTTAATTGAGAGACTGAGTTAATTAACATTGCAGTATGACTTGAATACTGAATTTAGTGACTTTTGTGTAGTTATCTGGAAGCTGTCATGTTGGTGTCTATTTTGTCACTAAAGAGCACAAAGTTTGTCAGTTTCTGGTTCTTAACCAGTCAATCTGTCCAGCTCATTAATATTCATTATGTCTTAGCCTGCACTGAAAGACTCATCTTTATTCATAATCACGTGATCAGTGTAGTCCAATAACAGCTGTTGGTACTAAGCAACAAAATGTTAATGGATGTAAACTGGTGATTTTGAGAATGAATGAAACATGTCCCCAAATTATACAAGATCAAACGTGTTATGATGTTTTAAACTACATCATGAAATGTCATAGCTGTAGCCAGAGATTTGAGTTGGGAGGGAAGCGTTGAGGCCCATGGGGTCGAAAATTGAGGCCAAAGGCTGAGAGCATGGGTGAGGTTTTTGGGAAGGGGCAATGTGCTTTTTCCCCATCACTTAGGAGGTCTAGGGAGAGCACTGGAATCTTTCTCAGCATGTTTTCCCACAAATGCATTTTGGGCGTAAAAAAGCCCTGCAAATGCATTTAGCTTGTATAAATTTTATTTGTTTTGCTGCACAAATTTGCATTCACAAGTTGGAGAGGGGCAGCCACTTCCTACCGCGTCTCCCTGGCTATTCCACTGTGAGGTGTGTGAATGTGTCTCTGTGTGAATTTGTGCACAGAGTGAGATTGATCAATACTTAGAGGCTTTGCACGTGGCCGGCTGTGACCTTGCAGCCGTCCAGTATGTCCGACGCTGGAAGTAAGATTTTTCATGCGCATGATGTACTAACTGCTGATTGTGATTTTTAGATGATTGATATACACTGTTCATAAATAACATTTAGCGTAGGTGTTGTGCAGTAATTTAATGCGACTTAGATGAAATTTAAGGAACAGAATAGTCGTGATTGTCGGACGTATGTTTTCATTTCCGAGGAGCCAGTCAGCTGGCTGGTATTTGCATTGGTTATGATTTTGCAGTTGTTATTTTGCAGTCGATATTTGCCAAAATTATGTTTCTACTAAGAGATGAAGTTGATGATTTTTTAGTTAAGTGTGATCACATATCTGCACATTTCAAGGAGATGATGCATGCATCTTAGACGTTGTTGCTCTCAGCATTATCCATCTCTGTTGTTTCATTTCTTTGACACCACTGTTGGTTTTTACTGATGATAGGAAAGGGCATTTGGCTGTTGCTGCAGTTGCTAGAGGTTGTTGTCTTTTGGGAACCATTCTAAGCTGGTGTAATTTAAGAAGAATAGGCCAGATGAACAAAAACTGAACATACGCAGAAGCATTAACTAATATGCTGTACAAATTCATCTCGATATAACATCATTTTAGTCATTTTTTGATTTGTTGACATTTGAATATTTACTAAATGCTGCTGCCTTCGTCAGAACGATTTCTTTTTATCACTAAATGTCACCTTGGCAAACAATTTATCACAGATATGAGCATTGAACATAGGTTGAAACAGATATGATGTAGTTGGTAGGATTTCTTGTCTCGATTCATTGACTTGAATGGCTAACAAGTAAGCAACCCGAGGCGAGGGGTTCTACCACCAATTTCCTTATCTCTGTAGCAAATTGCTGGTCATGGCAACATCTAGTAGTGGACAGAAGAGAAGTCATTCTGATGAAGGCAGCAATAGTCAATAAGTTTAGCCTCTAATTTGATGAATCTGTATGCAGTTGTTCAGTGCATGGAATGTGTTTAGATCACATGCCAAGATGCCAGTTACGAGTGCCTATGGCGGAGGTGGTACAAAAAGTGTAAGGTAATATACTTGTTTTTGGTATAATGTTGCTTAAAAATCGGTATAATGTTATAATGGAGTTTCTCTAGCAAATGCAGTGATACAGGTTCAGCTAAGATAATCTTGTCAGTTCTTTTGTTGTTTTGATTATTATTTACTGTCGTTTGGAATTATTACACACATGATTCAGCTTTGTTTATCGAAACTTTTTATTTAAAATGCTAATGATGTGTGTTGTTTTTATGGCAGCTCTTAATGCCTTGTCATATTCTTTGCTGAGAATTTTTTGCCCATTCAGTGAGCAGATAAAATGATTTATTTATCAATTGATTTATTGACTAATCTGTCATAATCTATTGTTTGATTTGTACGCAGCATGTTTTCGAAGCTGATGTCGCAGGCCTCGCAGTTTGCAATGGAAGGTGTGAAGAATCTTGTAGTCAAGAAACATGTGAGTTGCATATCTCTGCATGTACTCTTGCATGTAGATTAATTTTGTTACCTTGTCCGCAAGTTGACATTTGTTAAAGGTTAAAAAGGGAAAGGTCTTTACAGCTCTTTCTCTGAATCTGTCTCAGAGTTACAGACCATCACCTGTGATCTTACATAGGTTTACCTGCCACTTGACAGAGTGTCCCACCTTAGCTCCTGCCAAGCAGTCGTGTACTTTATTTTCTTTCCCTTCGAAGGGATGGAAGGCTGAGTTGACCTGAATGATTGGTTATATGCAGCATAGCAACCTGTCCGGGATTTGAAGGCATGACCACTTTGTTGATGTCTGGTGTTATCACCATTTTACCACACTGCTTAAGATTGTTGCACCTCTGATAGTAGAACTGTGCTGTAGTGTCAGCTCTGTATTTCTCTTTCACAGAAACTGCCAGTAACGAAAATCGTGGATGCACTAATGGAGTCAAAGTCGATGGCAGAAGTTGATGATTATCGATATTTTGATCCCAAACTGCTTCGCCCAGGTGACAGGTAATTCAGTGTTTCATGTTTCAGTTTAAGGTAAAACAGGGTTGGAAAATATCACGATATTTTTCGAAAATATCGAAAATATGATATTTTTGATATTTCCAATATTTATCCGTTGATGTGTTTAAAATTAAATTACATTCTACTAAGCAATATGTTAATATATGCTTGTGTATGAATGATATACTTATACAGAGCATTTGCATGGCAAAAATTGTTTTTTTTTTATTAATATCAGCATCATTCTATTATGGCACAAAATATTTATTTGGCAGCCGGATAAATAGCCGCATTGTCCGATAAATAGCCAGTCTTGGCCGGCTCGGCTGTTTATCTGGCAGCCATCTTGGGTGGCCTTACCGCCTAAGCGTGCTCTAATGTACCGGCTAAGATCGTGTCTCCGTGGTGGTACAGTGACTTATTGGGCACACGAAAACAGTTTGCTATGACAAATGGTGTGTGCATGTGCATGGGTGTAATAAGAAACCACCAGATGTATGTACATATCAAATGGCTGCTGTTATTGACTCCATGGCTTACTGACTAGTCAAACCTCAAACGCAAATACAAATTGCAGGTAGGTCCTGCGTGTTGAGTATATGCAGATTACACAGCTTACGCTTTGTACTACACGGTGTTTACTCACAAATTTCTGCCAAAAATGTCTGCTACACTGAGTAATGCAAGAAAAATTAAAAGTTTTACCATAAAATAATCAACCAAAGATATGACGAACAAGAATTACATTTAATACCATGGTGTGTTGCGGCAGTGCTATTGCTAATTTGCTAATAACGCTTACTGTCATTGAGATAGAAGCCCATCAAGAGCCACAGCGGGGCCTGGGGAAACATTCTCATGGGATCCCCAAACATTTTCGTGGGCCCCTCTGGGGAGAAAACTTATGAATTTTTCTTCTAAAATGGTGCATTTGGGTGTATTTTATATTTCTGAGCAACATCGGGGCCCGCAAATGTCACAGGGCTTGGGGTAGCTTACTCCCCCTTTCGATGGGCCTGTTGATATAGGCCTACCATGGACAATTTAACCAAGCAGATAGAGCTATTTCTTTAATTTACTACTGCAGACCATTTTAGCATGGAGTTATGCTGACTGAGTGGATATACTACACTGTGTCTCAAAAAAAAGCATGTGACTACATTTTTTGCAATAACTGGAACAATGAATGTCTGATTATAATAATTTTTGGCACACTTATTAATGAGACTATATGTCATCAAATGGTGGTTTCATTTCCCACCTCATCTATTTAGTGCAACTGTCTTACCTT